>LAZR01000320.1_pt1 | contig 44343 bp, 68 predicted proteins | sample 329461 | NCBI WGS metagenome assembly LAZR01 (sample SAMN03002196, study PRJNA259156) | marine sediment metagenome | biome: sea floor; feature: Hydrothermal impacted sediments; material: marine sediment; isolation source: Loki non-amplified sample from Loki's castle hydrothermal vent sediment ...
CGCTTAATGACTCCGCCCCCTTCCCAGAAATATCCAACGCGCACTGCTGTTGTTCGATCCCATATGTAGACCGTGACATCCTTCGGCGTTATGGGAGGCGTCACGGCGTCAGGCATAACAACCCCATCCCAATCTGGCTCCCAGTGTCCCTTCAGCGGCAACCGCCACTTTGCCAATCCGCTGCCAAATTCCGCACCCGTACTGGCGAAATCAGTCGCGTCCCACTGGTTGATTGCCGCCTCCAAACGAATACTATGCATCTGTGCCGTAATATCAGTTCCATCATAAATTACCCATATGCCAGGCCCCCCGGTTGGCGGAAGCTGCGTAATCTCGACATAGACGCCTGCCTGCGTAACAACAACAGCGTCGCCGCCTTGTTCGATGTAGACGCCCGCCTGAGTAACCCTTGCCTGCCCCATGGATTAGTATGATCCCGCACTTTCGAGCAATACCTCCATAGCGTTGCCATCTGCTTCATTCCAGCTCGTACTATCCGGCTGTGTTGTGTGCCGTGACCAGATGACGCTATAATCCGCACTTAGGTCCTGCGCACCGCTCAGGCTCTGGGCGACGCCGTCATCGAAGCCAACCTTTAGTTGTTCGCCGCTGCCTGTCTTGCGGGCTAGTACAGATGCAATTTCCGCTGTTTGTATATAGCCTGCCAGTATGCTGTAGCTTGTCGTATTGTAGCTGTCCTGATTGCCGCTTGCCCCTGTATAATTATAGGTCGTATCGTCATCCGGCGGATCTTCGTCCACTTGCTCGAAATTATTAACTTGGTTACCGTCACTGCCATTCCATTCGCTATTAGTTCCGTTGCCGCCGGCAATGCGCCAACCAAATTGCCTTAGCGGTACGAACACGTCCGCCTCGCCTCCCGAAGCGGTATCTACATAGAAATCATCGAAATAAGCATATGGCAACCAGCCAATAGATACCTTTCCACCAAAATATATGGCCGCCAAACTCGAACCCGTATTAACAGAAGTGGCGGTCAAAATCTTTGTACCATCCAGGTAAAATGACGCCCAACCCGTTGACGCATGACATTTTATGACAATACCGCAATGAAACCACTGATCCACATTAGTAAAATTGCCGGTCACATCTGTTATGCTATCAACTACCGAACTGTTTACAACTAATTCCAAGAGATCGCCATAATTATTCCAGCGTACGCCATCCGCAGCGCCCCATCGAAAAATCCAAGCGCGTCTTGAACTTGAAGTAATAGAAGAACTATTATGATTCAACCAGACGCCAGCTCGTATCTGTGTTGCTGCTGTGAAGGACTTTCCAACGGAATCCGTACCAGTCGTATAACGCACGCTATATGTACCTGTTTGTTTTTTCGTACTGCTAACCGTTGGTTGCGTACTGCCATTGAGTAACCATTCTGCAATATCATTGTGTTCTGCACCTATCTGACCCGCCCGCGTCCATGCCATACCTACACCTCCCTCAACCGCAACGTGGTAGACCAGCGCAACGTGTTACCGGCTATGATGATGCTCTCCCATTTCAAGGTCCGCTGCGACGGGTGGCGCGTGACGGTGTATTGCGTGTTGGTTGGAGATGTAAAATTGTTGTTGTTGTAACCCGTTTTGATGGCAGCAAACGCTGTTTCTAGCGTGCTCTTTTCCCCCGACGTTATGCCGATGAACTTCAACGTGAATTCATGTTTGGCGGTCGCACTTACTAGGTCATATTTGACGGAACCGTCTGCCATTTCTACCGACGCGCCTCGGTATAATATTTCTTCGATGTAACCGTCTTGCCAGTGCGGTTCGGCTAGCGTTTGCGCTTCAAGTACCGGCGTTGTGGTTGCCATTATTGCGCCTCTGTCTGCGTCTGCTCTATGGCTATATTGGCCTGTACGCCCGGCGTAATCAGCGTTACTAGCAATGCAATGAGTGCAGACGGAACGTTGCTAGATACGGTCTCCAAGAATCCACTACCCCAAGAAATGCCATATGTGCTGCCGGCAGTGCGTATCAGCGCCACGTTACTCTCCAACTTCAATTGCATATTCAGCGTTGCTACCATCTGCGTTCCGGCATCGCCCACGCCTTGCACGGCTCCCTGTCCGAATATGTCGCCGGTTTCTTTACCCTTTAAGTCGCCTAGATCAACGATGCCCAGTGCCCGATTGACCAGAGAGCGCACGCCCGACACCGGTACGTTACCCATTTCGTCGGCTAGTTCGGTTGCAATCTCCTGTGCAAGTTCAGCCATATTTGCATCGCCAACCAACATAGTGCGTACGCGTTCCTTGGCCGCTTCTTTGTCAAGTAGTTCGGGACGCAATCCTTGCTCGAATTGGCGTAAAATACTGGCAGCCTGCATTTTGATATCGCCGCCGTCCATCGTGCCGCTAAACGCCTCAGCCCATAGTGCCGGAAATTCCTTCTGGAAATATGCAGCCCAGGGCGAGTCCCACCCGCGCACAGCCACATCTGCCAGCCGGCGCGCGTCCTCGTTGATGGCATCCTGGCGTGGCAACATATCATCCAAATCAATGCCAATGTCGGCGGATATGTTTAGCGAGGTGGATAGAATTGATTCAATTGTGCCCTTCAGTTTGTTGAATTCGGTATTGACTTCTCCAGCAGCACTCGCATAAGTTCTGGTTGCCGTCGTGGTGTCATAAATTGTTCTATACTGGTTGCGTAGTTCGACACCGCGCGCCTCGACCAGGAAGTTGATTTTATCTTCATCGGTTTCAATCAAATATAATTGCGCTCGATAATCGACAAGCTGCGTGTTAATGTCTCGATAGATGGCAAAGGCCGCTTCGCCGCCTACAGCCCCAGAAACGCCCATGGCGATTCCCCTCGCCGTGGCCCCAATACTGGACATCATGCGCTCACGCGCTGCATTTAGCTTATCCACTGCTGCACGCAATGTATCCATCGCCGCCGCTTCATCGTAGGCGGCCTGTTCTGACACCTGCATACCGGCGCTATATTGCTCTAGTCGTTGGGCTGCCTGTTGTAGTGCAGCCGTTTGGGCTACGGTTGCACTAGTCTCTTCGATAATCGCTTGTGCCAACTGAAGCGCCCATTGCGCCTGATTTATTTTCGACTTGATATTCTGGCGGTCCCACCAGGTCGCAGTCTCCATTTCCTTCGAATATTGCTCAATAAGAGTGGTTAACCGTTCGACTTCGACCGCGGCGATTCTATATGATGCACCTAGATCACCACGTGCTTGCATCGCATCATTTGCCGCGTTCAACCCTTCTGCAACATTGGTTAGCAGAGCGGGCAATGGCGTAGATTCCGCAATGAATGTTGCAATACTACCGGTAAAGTTCATCCAGCTTGCTGATAGCTGTTCGACTGGACTGATAATAACTTCCACTCCGGTTCCCGTCTGCGCCAGAACCGCGTTAACAAGCGCCTGTTTCCTTTCCACCTCGGTCAAGGCCGCGGCAGTCTTGCCCAAACTAGCGGCATATTCTTTGTTGACCTCGGTTAAATTAACCGTGATGCCTAAATTATCGAGGATCAATGCCGAACCGCGACCCAATCCGGTTACAATGTCGTTGAACGCCTGCGACATACTGAGGCCCATTGCCTGCCCGCGCTCGCCGGCAATGGTCATCAACTTCACCAGGTCATCCGTATTCTTAGCAACGCCCAGCAGCATGGCCTTATTTGCAGATAGAACGAGTTCACTGTCAGCGATCATGCCGTGGCTAGCTTTACGCATACCCGCTAGCATATCGTCGGCGTTCTGTCCCATTCCCCTCGCCAGACCACGAAATGAGACGTTCAGCCGTTCGATATTTACGGCGGTATCGACCATCTTTATTGATAGTGCGCTCAGCGCCAGAACGGTTGCACCGCCCGCTACCATGCCCAACGCACCCAATCCGCCGGTAGCAATGCCAGCCGCCTTGTCTAACCCTTTCAGGTCGCCCTGCACCTGCCGGATGGGGCCAGACGCTTTGTTTTTTGCTTCCAATAATATCTTTAGTTTGCTAGTTGCTGGCATTGTTTTCGTATTTTTCTAAAATGCGCGCGTGTTCCAGTATTTCCGCATGTTCTGCCTGCGAAACGTCCTTTGCTTTTAGCTCGTTGCTATTAAGCAATTCGTGTTTTTCCTCGATATCCTCGATATGCTCCGCTTCCACAGCCCGCAGATAGCGTGCATAATCCATGCCGTCGATTTCTTCCAGGAAGCGACCCGGAAAACGACGCAGTAGCCACGCATCCACCTGCGCACTGATTGCGGGAGCGTAATCTTCACTTTTCGGATTTGTGCGACTGTCTAGGTCCGCCCTGTACCATCTGATGACAGCCGCGCGCTCCAGTTTCCCAAGCTGCGTAGATGCTCACGCGCACGGTATAGCACGCCGACGATGAATCCCCACAGCCGTAAGTCGATGTCCTCGCCTAGATTCTCTTCGCTCAGTTCCGCAATATCATTGATCACCACATCGTCCGGTAGCACAATATGGCAGGCTTCGCCCAGCCGGTGTAGCTGCTCGAAATATGGCTCCATGTCTTCCACGGCCATCAACTGTTTGTCATCCCTACGCGTCCACACAGAGCCGACTTCGATCCAGTTATCTTGCATACCGTCGATCTCACAGTAGAATCTGATAGCCATTAGTCCTCCATACTATACGATATTCTAGACTGAGCTCCGGTTAGGTGCACCCGACAACTTCAGGTCGCACGAAAACATAATAACGCCACTTGGATCGGAAGCATCAACCGAATAATTCTCGATTTCGCCATTGCTAGTCCAGGTATAAGTTACCGTAGTACCGCCATCATCAAATGCAATCACACATGTTCTCTGCGTACCCGGCGTTACTGCATCAGGCGCCAAATAACCGTCCAATGTCGGGTCCCACTGCCCACCCATCGGAATCGTCCATTCTGCAAAACCAGTCAACCACTCATTGGCGGTCGACGCGAAATCAGTTACATCGATTGTATTTAATGCCGCCTGCATCGAGGCGGAATTGATGTATGAAGTGAGTGCGTTACTGTTGTAGGTGACAGCCACATGCCCCGCTGACTTTACTTTAGCCATAATTTCCTCCTAATAGGTGATTCCGGAAGCACAGGCAATACCCACAACCGTAAAACTAGTTGCCGTGCCCAAATCCGTACAACGTAATCGGATATATCGATCTATAGTCCCGCTAAGTGTTTTTTCCTCAGCGCCAACCGCTGAGAATGTCCATGTACATTCAGTTGCAGCACTGCTAAAACCGGTATTATCGTCAGATTCCAGGATTATCACGGCATTAGTTGCGCCGTCTACGATGGCTTGTATGTGCAGATAAGCAAATCCGCCTGCCGTAGCCTGTGCACCCAGATCGATGTAAGCGGGCGACGTCTGCGCAGCCATGCTGCTGAATGTGCCCGTCCACATACGCAGTCCGCGCCGAATGGTTCCTATCCAGTTGCCATTCACCATTAGCGCGCCTTCGATAGGTGTGTCAATTTCAAACGTATCCGTATAAGTGGCTGAAAGAACATACGAAGGACAAGCATCCGTATTCGTACCGACCTGGGCCGTTACAATAGCAGAGGTGGAACTGCCTATGCGGTCGTATATTTCCTTTTCCAGCGTGCCTTCTGAGGTGGAAGGAATCATAAATCCGCCATGCACAATGCTGCCGCTAGGGAAACTGCTTAACCATTCATAGGCAGTTGCCTGAAAACAAGTTACGTCGATTGACGGAATGGCAATGGCAATCGACAAACTGTTACTATCCGTGCTAAAATCGTATTCATCTACCAGAATTCGAGTATATTTTGCAAGTGTTGCCATTAGCCGCTCGCCTCTACTGCTGTAATCAGCAGCCAGTATGCTGTATCGCCTATAGTTTCTTCCACTATACGCATCTCCCAGCTATCTATGCCTACTCCATCCGCACCCGCCCGAAGTCCCGTGTCCAGCGCGTCCATCAGACTCAACGCCGCCGCGAAGTTCACCGCCTGGAGGTTCTGTAGTACTGGCTCAATCACTATCACCAATTCACATGTTGCCTCCAGCAATCCACTTGATACGTCGAAAGCAACAATTTCGCCGTGCCCGGTCGGTAAACGCGGATACATGAGAGGCAGCCCGCCTGACAACTGTGTCGGCGGCTCATCTAGCTTGGTTGTCACGCCGCTAACCGAAATGTCCATTAGCGTAGGCACAAATGCCGCGTATGTTGTGAATGCCACTAGACCAGCCTCTTGTACGTCTTCACGAAATCACGCACAGACTGCGGCCACTGACTGGGTAGTATGGTAGCGTTGCCAGCGATGATAGTGCGTTCCAAATCGATTGCATTGTCCTTCGCGTGCCAATGGTATGCCGCTAGAAGTAGACATGCTTCCTCGGCAGCTGGCAACACGACTCCTTCAGCCTGGTCGGTATGTGCCCATCTACCTACAACAGTGATAGCGTTTTCATGATCATCTTCATACGTCCATGAAATACCCGAACTTGCCAGCAGTTTAATAGCATGGTATGGCGGGATACTGCGCGGCTCGGTCACATAATCCGTTACTGCAAGTTCATCATCATCGCCGTTCGTGATGCTGGTGATAACTGCCAGATCGCTTCCTACACTGGTTAAATATAGCGTCCGCCCGCCTACGTCGTCGATAGCGTCCAGATATTTCGTGCTGTCTGCCGTCGCCTCGAACACGCGATCCGTCATTGATTCCAGCTTGGTCTGAGCGCGTGCGATAAATCTCGATAGTCGCACATCCTCGGTACTCTCCGAAATATTGAGATACGTTTTCAGGTCGTCCAGCGTGCAATAGCTCATTTCAATACCAGCCTAACGCCGATAATGCGTGCATCCGTATTAGCGTATTCAACCCGGAGCGCATCGCCCGTATCCAGCCGCAAGTCAATCTCGGTAAGCGCCACACTGGTCGTGCTAATCAAATCCTTCCCATAAATTACCACATCGTGCTCGCCGCCGTCCACGCTATCGAGAGTGACGGTCAGAGATTCTGATGTGGTTGGCGCTGTGTTGACGTTGACCAGGATGGCTGACAGGGTTTGTGGCCCTGTCAGCGGCCCGTACGTGCTGTCAATAGCGCCGCCCTCGCTTTTAATTGCGTGACGGTAGCCCATTTATCCTCCTCTACTGGCACTGAATGACGCGTAGCCAATCAATGCTCATCTCATCAGTCGTGGTCACGACGCCACTTAGCAAATGGAACGATGGCGTAAGAACCATATCGTCCGGGAAGTTAGCGTTACCGGATTTTAGAACTGTAGCCTGTAATATTCCATCCACGTAGACATAAACGTTGATGCCATCATAGTAAAACTCGTATGTGACATCAGTCGCCGCCACTGCGGTATCTACCGCGACCAGGGTTTCATTACTATTTTTCTCGATCACAAAGTTGACGGTTGTCGTGCCGTCCACCTTACGAAATCCAATCCCGTCCGTGACGCCGGCCAGAATATCCGTATCAGTTACGGTTAATCCGACCCAATAGTCGACCTGTGTCGTTACGTCGACCTGGAATTTAACGCCGTAGTACAACGGCTGCATCGCATTCAGCTGGAAGGCCAGGCCGTCCAGCGTCATATTGATGCCATCATCTTCGTTCGTACCGGTGGTGATGAGCAACCGGCCACCCTTGACGGTCGTTACTGCCACCGTCGATTGACCGGCGCCCTCGACTATAGTAGATGTCCAACCGTCCAACTGGTCAGCATCTGCAAACGGCAAATACTCATAATGCGTCAAATACTTGACAACGTTCTGCCCAACTGCATCCAGCCAACGCTGAGGGGCTTCATACCAAACTAAAGCATTGTTTACATTTTTGGTTAGTACACTCATGTCATATCTCCCTATGTCACCGTCGCGCCTGCGACCAGAGGTCGCCAGACCATTTCCCAGCCAATGGCCCCGTTCTGGTTGCCAGTGTCGCCGAATACGGTCTTAATGGTTCCACTTGTGACACAGGTGGCAACTATAGAGTTGGCCTGTCCAGGAGCCAGCGCGCCTACTCCATCACTTGCCAACATGGCATTGGCCGCCGTGCCAGTGATACTTAACAAAGTACCCTCGTCAAGACCCGTGAGGTCTTTAGCGGCACAAATATTGTGTAGCGTACCCGAATCTGCCGTAATTTTCAGCAGACAGGTATTTGCCTGGGCCGGATGGACGGTAGTCATGCGCCCGATTAAATGAATAATCTCAATCGAGCCGGTATAGGTAAAAATTGTCCCATCGGTTAGGTTGGCCGTGCTGGTCGCAGTTGCCAACTGCGGTAGCTGATTGGCAGTTATGTAGCGGATAGCTTCAGCGAGGCTTACGGTATCCGCTGCCTGTGCCGCCGCTGGCCAGGTAGTGATTCCTGGTGTCCCCATCAGGATATCGTGCAGCGTATCAGTCTTCAGTCCAGCCCCACCCAGCAGGTCGTAGATGCTGTTATCTGCCAGTTCCGTATCCGTGCCAAGTTTGCCGTGAATGCTCTCGGTGGTGCCCAGGTCAGCAGTACCCATTGCCGCTGCATCTGTGATCGCAGCAGTCACTATTTGCTTTAGATAACCCATGAAGGTATCAGTTGAGGTCACTGCTCCCGCCGCCGCAGCATCGGTTTTATTGCCTATGACCTCGTTGATCTGAGCATTCAGCGTATTATTCTGCGCCGGAACATCGTGGTATTCATCGATAGTGACCAAAGACGCTGTTGCGGCGATGGCATCAGCTACAATCTGCTTGACATATGCTATTATCGTGTCAGTCTCGGTTACTGCCCCAACCGCCGTAGTATCTGTCTTGTTGCCGATGACCTCATTGATCTGGGCATTCAAGGTGTTGTTCTGGGCAGGTACGTCGTGAAACTCATCGATAATCACCGTAGCTGCGGCCTCTGTGATGGCTGCCGCTACAAGCTGCTTGGCATATGCTACTATCGTGTCAGTAGTTGTCACTGCACCGGCGGCGGTCGTGTCAGACTTATTGCCAATCACTTCATTGATCTGAGCATTAAGCACATTATTAGCGCCAGGTACGTCGTGGAACTCATCTACAATCACGACTGCGGCAGCCAGTGCACTCAGATCGTCTGCCGCCAGTGCGCTGCCAGAACCACCGGCAAACGCATAGCCGCCCACAAGATCCCAGCAATCAACCGCGTCCCAGGTGCTACCTGTTGCCGTGTCTACGACGTTCAGGCTCAGTGCCGTCCCGACGTTGTTGAAGATGCAGTCGCGTACATGAACGTTGTCTACTGCCACCGAAAAGTTGACGAACGCTGTGCTGGCTATGCCGTCGAAAATAGAATTCTCGATGAGCACGTCATCACAACCGGCCAGATCAATGCCTATGGTACAAGCATCCCCTGTTGCCACATCCCCTCGATACTGCAAGCGGTTGATGTGCAACCGGTCGGCTGCATTTGTAGTAAGAATGCCAGTTACAAACTCAACGGCGGCGGCATCCCGAATCTCTATATCTTCCAACGTACAATCTGTAGCGCTGATGGTGAGTGGAGCCATTACGGAATCCACTCCACAAACAATCAGGAAGTTCTTCCACAGTGTATTTGCGGCGCTGATTGTCATAGCCGCACCCGTATGCGATAGGGTAAGCGTCGGACGATCCGCGCCTTCACCCTGACCAAGAATAGTCAGCCCGGCCTTATCCAGGGCCAATAGTGAGCCAGTTACGCTCTTTGTCTCACTGTGTCCCGGCATGACATGAATGATATCCCCGTTGTTAGCTGTTGCTCTGCCAATGGCATAGTCCACGGTCGCAAATGGGCTATCGGGATTCTGTCCAAAGCCCACAGCATCACTGGCAGCAGATGCCCCACTATCCACCCACCAGTGGTTACCGGTAGTCTCGCCCTCATTGGCGACGGTAAACATTCCGCCGCTTTGCTTTCGTACAAATAAAGGTGTTTTGGTAGTCATTTTCTAATTTCCTTCCGGGTTCAAACCGGTGTAGGTGGGGGCGAGTCGCCCCGCCCCCCGAAATCTAGCTCAGCAACGTAACCGGCGTCGGCTCGTAGCGGCCATCGATAACGATGGCCAGTACGCCAGCCGTGACCGCCTGCGCTGTCGTTTCATCCCCGCTCAGCCGCACGAAACCGTACCCCTCCTCAGCCAGTTCCGCCGTATCTACATAGATTTGGTGCATGGCATTTGCCACAGCCGAACTCGAAATTCCCGCTGTAGTTGCCGCAGTCCAGTCGCTCCAAACGTCAGTAGCCACGCAAGATCGATATATGAACGGAACGGTTGCCACTGCCGACGCCGTATTCGTCGAACATGCCTCGACAGTGATAGTCGATATTCCACCGGAAGCGTTGGCCCCCGTTTGAATAATGAACAGCACACCGGCACCCTGCGCATTGATAATATCGCTGTCGAACGAGGTATTAAACGCATCGGCCACTGGCACTACTGCATTGATCACATGAAAATTCGGAATACCCATTTTTTCCTCCTATGCCCGCTCAGCAAGATTGACATAAGCCGAGACGGTATTGCCGCCATTAGCCGGGGTCAACGGCGCTCGCCAGATAGGCTGTCCATCGACGCGCCAGATAAATCGATATGCGGTCTCGCCCTCAAGGAATCTCACATGAATCGAGGAAGCTGATGTAATGCCCCCCTTCTCGATCATCTGATATTCACCCAAATCGAGCAGTTGAATATCGCCTACATCGCCCACGTTATCACAAGACTCATGTACGGCTACGGGTCGCCCGAAGATGTTGCCGTACGGTGCAGCCGTAGCTCCACCCGGCGGCGTATAGACAGGCACGCCGCCCGTACCCACATCCAGTGTCATCAGCATCAATTGCGGCTCTACGTCCTGGCTTATCAACCAGATCGCATTTGGCTTAGAGCGCGGCCACAATCGCGACCACATATAGACAAGATTTTCATAGACGACCGTATCCGCCGCTTGACCGGTTTCTTTAGCCTGCGTAATGATGGCATTACTGCCCTCGATTCCAGCAGGCATACCAGACCCCGTACCATTCAGGATGGAATCCTCAACACCCCAGCGAAGTTCCTCAGGCATAATGCGCATTACATACGACTCGAGGGCCGTTGAATCCTGTAACTGTTCCTCGGTTACATAGACTAGAGCGCCCGCCTTTTTTAGCTTCAGGTCCATATTCTCGAACTTCGGCCTGCTTGGAGTAGGGGCTTGATTCTCACTTAGCCAGTAAAACTGTACTCCCCCTCGCCTGCTACCCGTTGCTCGACTTGATTCCGCTTCCACGTGGTACGTTATACTATTAAAATTCGGGCCGATGGGGTCCATAGCTACCCGACTCAGTAGGAATGAACTGTCATAAACACGCGATAGAATGCTAGTTGGCTGTTCAGTGCCTACTAGGATTCCGCCATACTGCGGCATGCTTTCACCCAGTCCGGTTGGCGCAGCTTTGAAACTCTTTGTACCTGTCTGCGCTGCCTTCAGGCTACCCACAAAATCATCGCCCATGGCGCCGGCGACAGAGAATCCGTATTCGTCAACCTGGTCTGTCGATTGCAGGCTTGCGAGTCGCGGATCCATCCAGTTGTTTGTTGCCGCTTTGACCGCCAGTAGGAATTCGCCCATACTTTTGAACGGATTGCGCTTGTTCGCTTTGTCGGCTTCGTCCTCGGTGACAATGACAGTCCCGGCCCCGTTAGTTGCCGGAGCCATCGCCGCCTTGTCCAGCTTCGCCTTGAGTTCGTCGCGCTCCTTCTGCAGCGCCTTCATTGCCTCGCTGTCTTTGTCATCTTCGTCAGGCTCTAGCTCCATAATGGCTTTCAGAGCTTTTGCCTGGTCATATAGTTTAGTTGCCTCTTCCAGATTGCCCGCTGTAATAGCCGCTTTGGCAGCCTGAATCAGCTCCTTCAAATTCATGTCATACCTCCAACTCCATCAAATTCAATTCCGTCAATAATCGTTTTGCGTCCGCTTCTGCGTTTGCAACTTCCTGTTCCGACGCTGTGCTGGCGTCCTCTGGCAGCAATGCCGCAAATCGTTCATCCGCTTCCGCTAAATGTTGCACGCTTTTCAGCGTTGTTACCTGTGTGTGCTGCAGCCCTGCGGCAGGTGTAGGTGTTAGACTGGCGTCACTGCCCAGCGGCCAATGCTTAATCCAATTGGCTTTCTTCACCGGCTCCCGCTCAATCAAGTTGGGCAGTGTGCCGCTAGACCAGCCCAGCTTGCCACTCTCTGCCATGTCATAGATTGCCTTCTCGTACTCGTCACGCATGGCAAGCTGTGTTTCTATCCACACGCCCACGCTGTCAGTCTCGACGGTTCCCTTGCTCAACTTGCGTTTCTTCAGCACCGGGTCAAGACCGTGGTTGTAATAGACGGTCACACGGTCACCACGCTCTATGTCGAAATCGGTATCCTTGGTAAAGAAATCGTTCTCCATATCGGGTGTATCGGCGTCGGTAAAACGCACCAGATAGCCGCCCAGCTTCCCGTTGCCAAGCGCCTTGATCTCCCCCCCCAGAACTACTAGCATGTCATCATTTTTCATATTTCCAACTCCAATATAAAGCGCCTTAGTCGCCACGCTTGATGCGTTTTGGCTAAGGCGCTTTATGCTGCTGCGCTAGTTATGCTGTTGTGCAGTTACGTATTAGTCTAGTTCAATCTCCTCGTTCAGTACTGCGTCCGCCATACTTTGCATTGTGTGCTTGATTTTCTTTCTCCAATATTCCTCGAACCGTGCAAATGCAACATAATGCAAAGTATCATCCCTGTCGTCCAGAGGATATCGAATCTTTAGCCTGTACTCCAACATTGTCGCCGTCTTGCGTTCTGTCATCATTCTGCTTCCAGCCTCAGCGCAGATTCATCTGTGCGCTCAGTGTTGAAATCAACATCACGCAATTCAAACCACGAATTGAGACGCTCTTGAAATGTCATGCCGCCATTAAGGCGTCCTGCTGGCCATGTAACCCACTCTTCCCCCCACCCTTTCGCCAAGAGTATGCGATCCCCCGTCTTGCTGTCTACTATCCACAATCTCCGATTCGCCATCATCTGCGCTCCTTAATTGCGCTAAGTCTATCAGGGCCACTTCACTCCTGTCTACCACGTACATAATAGCACGTTCGAAATCTATTTTGCAAATGAAACGGCCCGTTATCGGATGCCGGATCACCGTGTATTCGTTCATTTGCCTTCTAATGTCTTGTCTATCACCTTTTGCATTATTTGCCCCCCAGCCATCTATCTAGCCATTTGTCCACCAAATGCAACCATGAGTTACTGAAACCAGTATTATCGTTTTGGGGGATCGGCAGCGGTAGCTGTTCAGGTTTATATTCCAATGCCGGATAGTATGCTCCAATCCAGGGCACTATTTCCGCATTATTTCCCCGCACAACATCAAGTTCTAGTGGGCCAATACAATCAAACGGAGATGTACAGGCCGCGAATGCCTTATCGCGATCCGAATAGATACCCAAAACACCGATTGGCATATCGGGATTGTGTCGCAAAGCTAACCAAAGCATCATCTATCCCTTCAGCGCCTTATCTACGGCTCGCTTGAATGCGCGATTGATTAACCGTCGCATATAATTGCCCTCAACTACCTGCTTGTCAGTCTGCCATCGGCCCTGATGCACCTTTGCCTGAAAACGCTCTGATTGCACAAGCGGCCCATAGCTGACAGGATTGCCTACCGTACCCACTACTCCGCCACCTTTTCGTTTGACCTCTTTTGACCAATTCTTGCCAAGTTGTTCAGATGTAGCCGATCCCCCCTTATACCCATAGCCGCGAATATAACGGCTACCTGGAATTTTGGGTGGATATTGTTTCATCGTCGTTTCAACATACTGTACAGATTCGTGCATAGGACGTACTAATACCTCTATTGCCGCCGCCTTACCTAGCTTTTTGTATAATTTATCTAATCCCTGTATTTGAATACTCATTATCCAACCACCGCTATCTTACGGTTAGCCAGCTTGCCGCAAATCGGACATACCTTTTCATCTGCTGAAGTCAACCAAATATATGACCAGTTACCCTTTCCATCTTCAATCAGCCCCGGCCAACATCTGCAACCAGGGTGCGAATCGTTGGGTGGTCGAATCTCTGGCGGCCCAGAGACCAGGCCCGAATCAATATATGATTCAATTGTTCCTTCAGCAAATGCCCTTGTAATCTCGGTCTGCGCTATTAGCTGCGCACGTTGTTCACTAAACGGTACAGCCCGTAAATCATCAATCAATCGTTGTAGCGGCTCCTGATTGCCTATCCACCGGCTAACCGATTGCTGCACCATGCGCTCGGTAGTAACGTCAATGTCTCGTATCAACTGCCCGGCGTATTGTTCGGCCCAATCGCGTGCTCGTGTATTGGTCATTGTCCAGTCGAAACCGAAGCCGCCTATATTCTCAAACTGGTCTACAGCTACTTGTACGCCCAGGTCAACACCCTGCAATAGTGCACGACTTAGAGCATCCGCTAACTGCGGTCTGTTTCTATCGTATGCCCTGCGATATGCTTCCATCGCGCGTAACATATCGGCTTCCATTTCCTCCGGGTAGTATTCTCGAAAATCGCCGTTGATACGGTTGAATATCCTGCGTAGTCTGGCTGCCGTATTTTTTTCCAAGGCCATGCGAATAGCCCGTTCGGCTTCATCATCATCTGGATCAAGCTGCAACAATAGTGCCTTGTATGCGTCACGGGTAATCGGCCCATTCGGTAGCTCGAAAGGGCGCATTCTCGCCTTTAGCGCCCCCTTCAGCTTTCAGTTCGGCCAGCACAGCCGCACGGTCTGCACTGGTTAGGATGGCACTATTAAATGCCATCAAATCAAATGTTTTGCTATTTATTCGTCGCTTTGCCCAGCGTTTGAAACGCTCCAGTTCCTCCATACGCTCAGTTACGTCCTGCTCTGGCTCTGGTTCCGGCTGCACATCCAGCAATGCCCGGTCAAAATCGGCCGGCAGCGTGATACCAAGCACCTCTACCGCAACTGATAACGGCATGCCCGCTTGTACATAATTAAGTACGGCTTCGCTACGTTGTTCTTCATCCTCCTGGTAGATACTCAATTGCTGCGGCAGAAACTGGAAGCGAAGCCCCTGCGGCTTGAATAACTGGTCGTTCAATGCCCGCTCGATACGTATACATTCCGGAATGATCGTCGTGTCGAACAGATTGAGCCGGTCTGCATCGGCGGCGGCATCAGTAGCAATCTGACTCATTACTATCGCGTGCGGAATGCCGAATGCAGTTGCAATTTCCTCGCGTCGCTCTGTGGTCAGGCTGCTGTTACTCAGGCTCTCTAGCCCCTCGCCGACGGGAATAATCGTTACCGCATCGGCGTTGATTGCCTTTGCCGCCCAGGCTTTGCTAATACCTGTTATAGCTCGATTAAACCATGATTCAAGCTCTAACTTATCTTTACGCTGCGTAGAACCCGGCACGGCCAAAATGCTCGCCTTGATTGCGCCGCGCTCGAAGAATTGTTTGACGAACTCATCGACGTTGAAAAGCACACCCGCCGCATTCATGGCCGCCGCAGCAGGTGACCCTTTTGGCTCGGTCTCTGATGCGCCTGTCAGCCAGAAATACACTACATCCTCTAGCGGCAAATAAATCGGTACCTGATTGCCGCCTAGCGTGCGTTTGAATTGAGTGATGCCGTCCGATGTCCATATCGGTTTCATGCTGGAGGGCGTAAGCCAGCGCAGCTCTAATATCCGTGCGCCGTTGCGCTCTAAGTGCAAATAGGCTCTACTGACAATGGATAGCGACTCCTCGATACGCGGTATCAGTGGCGGCAGTCCGGCCAGCCATTCGTATTGCAATCCTACCGGCGGCTCAGGTTCATCAGACGCCCATATCGGCGTCTCACCGCGCACTATCTGCCACGGCACAGTTGCTACAGCCGCCGCACGTACATCGATGCAGCGATACATGTATGCGACCTCGGCGGCGTACTTGGCCACTTTGCCTTCTGGAAGCTGGCCGCCCATCGGCAGCCAGGCTTCCGGCGGCAGATCGGTGATTGGGATCGCTTTCTTACCGTCAACAAATTGGTAGCCTGTCAAATAGTGTTTGGTGTCAGCCATGCCGCCTCGTTATATTAGCCACGGTATGTTGTTCGCTTGCCACAGCATCAATGCCCGTGCCATTACGGTATCATCGTGCATCCCTTGCGGTGCGCTGTAGGCACTGCGTCCGGTAGTTGGACTCACCTGGCGCTCGTATGCTTCCAGTTCCGCCGTCCATATCGGATCGTCCAGGAAGGCGAACTCTGTTTTCTCCATCGACAACGCTAGATTTTCGATGAGCGGCGGCTTGCTGCTGCCGGTCGTCTCGAAAGCATATACTGGCATCCCCTCGCGCTGCAACATCTCGAAGTTGGGCCAGCCGATGCTATTGACTTCGATATTGATTGCACTTGGCTTCCACTGATCGCATAGAGCAATCAACCGGCCGCGCTGGAATATGTAGTCGATTTTGTTAAATCTGTCCTTCGCTATCTCACATTTGCAATCGACGCAGCCTAGCGAAATGGTTGTAAAATCCTGCTGTCTGCCCCAGTCCACGCCGGCCACAATATTATGCCCTTCATGTTGTTCCGGCGACGCGCCCGGTGCTATCATGTTAGCTGAGATATTGCGAAATACGGTTCCGGCATTTTCAAGGAATTCGGCAAGATACTCTTGCTCGAATGTCAGTTCCGGCAATGTATCCCGCGCCGCCTCGATCTCAGATGCTTCGATGTATGGATTATCACTGGTCGGCAATCGCCAAGACATCCACTCGTTTTGGTCATCTAAGCCGCGCTGCCACATGCGCCAGAACCAATTGCGCCCCTTCGGCGTACTGATGAACATGGCCCGGCCCAGGCGGTCTGATAGTGCAGGACGCAATGCCTCTATCCAAGCATCTTCAGCGATAAAGGCACATTCGTCTAGTACGACAAAATCGAGGCCCTCGCCGCGCAATGTATCTGGTTTATCTGCGCTGCGCACCGTCACATCACCGCCGCCGGGAAGTACAATCTGACGATCTGCACGCCGAACCTCAGCGCCAATTTTGTTGCCCATCCTGCGTAATGGTCGCCATCCGACTTCGCCCATTTTGTAGTTTGGCGCAACCCACCAGGCACGGCCGCCCATGCTAGCTATATCCAGACATTCATTGACGCCCAACCGAGTTTTGCCCCAACGCCTGCCGGCTGCCAGTACCCTGAATCGCGCTGGGTGCTGTTGCACCATGCCCTGCCCGGGATGCGGATGCGCCTTAATCGTTATCGTCATCCCAGTTGACTACTACGCTGCCGCTATGTTGTACCTCGGAACGCTCCACATAGCCGCGCTGCTTAGCCTGCGTCTTTAGATAAAATATAATGGCCGTCGTGTCCTCGGAATCAATACGTTTCATCAACGCATTTTCCACGTAATCATGTCGTCTCTCGCGCGCCTCCTTGAAGGCCGCCGCAACCGTTGCATATTTATTCTGATAATTGTGAACTGTCTGTATCACGCACCCGAGTTGATCCGCCGTCTTGCTGACGAAACCGCGACTGTTTATGGCGGCGTCCGCCACTTCCTTTGCTGTATATCGATCTCCGTTTTTTTTAGGCATCCAAAATATCCACCAATACGGGTACTATTCCCGTGTGATCAACAAATCTTTGGAGACAAACTCCGACATACGCTGGACTGATTTCGATTGCCCTGCACTTGCGGCCCAAATTCTGGCACGCGATGACACATGTTCCTGAACCAAGAAACCCATCGAATACAATGTCGCCCTTCTTGCTGCTGTTTGTGATTGCTCGTTCAAATAGTGCTGGCGGCTTCTGCGTCGGGTGCAATTCGTTGACCGATTCCCTGTCGATATCCCAAACGGTAATCTCGGTTGCATCACCCGCCCAATATGGTGCATGTCCTTGCAGGTGGCAGTACAGAAACGGTTCATGCTTTTGCTTGTATTGCTGAGACAACGCCCCGTACTGTGCCAGATTCTTATTCCAAATCAAGTTTCGCCGCACTTGCCAGCCCGCTTGCACTACCGCTTGCACTACCGCTTGATCGCCGTCTGCGTACCAGAGATATAGCGCCACATGCTCAGCACAAAAAGATTGCCAGCAATCCAGCGCTGGATAGTAGAGCACAGGCAATTCGTCACCGCTCAACTTCTCGCGTGTCGTGGTTCCTCCGTCATAACTCACGCCATACGGTGGATCGGTCACAACACAATCAATGATTTCGCTCTCAAGCACCCTAGCCACAACATCCACATCCGTGCAATCGCCGCATATCAGCCTATGCTCACCGAGCTGCCACAATTGCCCCGCCTGTACGCCCCACTTCTCGCGCAGTTCCTCAGCACGGTCTATCTGCGGTTCGGTATCTTCGCCCGCTTCCGTTTCCTCGCCATCCAGCCCCAGTTCCCAGTCCTCGAAGCCCCATTCGAGCAATTCCTCTACCTCGAATTCATTGGCCAGTAGCTCGAAATCCCATTCGCCAGTCGTGCCCTTATGCAGATAGATGACCAGCTGCTCGCGCTCCTTCTCGGTCAGGGTACGACTACTCTGCCGAGCATCTATCACATAGTCCGGACCGTGTTGCTGACGGAGCACGTTTAGCCGCTGATGGCCGTTGTATACCTCGTTGTCTGGCCCGATAGCAATAGTCTCTACCTGCCCGAACGTATCGAAGCTATCTGCTAGGCGCTGCGCCTGGTCTTTGCGAATGTGACGCGGGTTGCGCGGCCACGGTTGAAGGTCGCCTAACTGCACCTGTACGTTTGCCCAGGTGATATCAGCCATCGGCCATCCGCTCTACTTCAGTGCATCCACCCCCCACCCACATTGCCAGCCGCAATAATTGCAACATTAGCCATAGGCGCGCTTTTAACGGATATGATAATCTCACCTCTACAACCAGACCGGTGAGGTCGTGCAGCGTTATCGTCCCAAGGTTAGCCATTGGCCATTACTTCCAGCAGGTCAATCAGTCGGTTTCGCCAGCCATCGCCAAATTCGTCCGCGTTCTCGCTGTCTCGATACAGGCGCAACCGCCTGGCAAAAATGCTATAATCGAACATTTGGCCTGCCTGTTCCTGCCATCCGACAGCGGTTGTCACACCATGCAACACGGCCGTATCGAACAGCAATAATGAGAACGGCCAGTCCAGCTTATCTGCACCGGACGGCAACCAATAGTACTTGTAATCTATGAATCTTGCCTGGGCTCTGGTCAGGTTCGGGATATCGTACCTGTGCGCCCATGACGCCGCGCTGATACCATACTTTGTACCGATTAACTCGCCCTTATACCAATTGCCGGGGTCCTTCGGATTTTTCTGGAACCCGCCTTCCGCCTTGAATATCCACTGCATGGCGCGGTCGAACGCAGACAAATTATCATCGGCCCTGTCGGTAGGTTCACGCTCGCGTTGTATTACCGTTACTGTATGCTGATTTTTCGGCGGCAATAGAATGATAGGTTCCTCGCCGGCATTGTTCGGTATATCGACATCTATTCGTGCAACCCACTCCTCGATATGATCAAGAACATCGACGTAATTGAAACTCCACCATTCATCGTTTTGGTAGTCTAGAAGAAACGGGCACTGCGCCAGCACGCGGTTGTCAAGCGCCTGATGCGCTTCCAGCAGCATTTGCGCATATGTGTAGGCTTGTACGCCATACTCTTTCCAGCCCCAACGAGGATTGCGATTGTATATACCGCCATCAATACCAGTTTCATCCAGCACTATAGGCACGTCCTGCAGCGGGAACCCATGATGCCGACCAGCCAGATAGGGGTAGTCTTCGCGTAGCTTGCCTACTTCGTCAGTCCATGAGTGCATCGGGCCTTCCATCTGGAAATAGGCGTGTAGCCCGACTATACTGCCAGTTTCGACAATCAATTCCTCTAGCTCAGGATCGTCGAATGCCGACCAGTCTACGGAACCGTCAGGATTCAAATCACTTGGATGTCCTACGCCAGTTCGAATCACCAGGAACGGAAATCCTTCTTGCTTGGCCTTGCGCAAGAGATATTTAGTTCCTTCAACGATCCTGGCATATGTCGTATGCTGGTTCAGCTCATTCCATGCGGCGCCTATCAAATGCCATTCGTCTGGGAACGGTCTGCCGTCAGCTTGCGCTCGCGCAATCCATTTGTCGCGTTTGCGCAGGTAGCGGTCTAGCAGGTCAACCGCGGCCTTCTCCGGGTTGGCGTCCAGAGCCTTGCTTGCCTTGCCCTTACCGCCGTCGTCTATTTCCCACACACGCCCGCAAATTGGGTGCACAAACTGCTCCCACGCCTCGGAAATGGGCATATAATCCTCGGTCGCTATCAAACCGAAGTTGGGCTGTATCGTGGCGATGTGTTGCAAGATACGCCCGCGATACTGGTCGTACTGTGGATACCAGCTATACCCCTGCCGATGTTTCATGCGTTCGCCTTACGGAATTCATCTAGTGTTTCAGTAGATACCGAACACCAAATCTCACCTTTGCCCAACTCGTACTGTTCCTGAGCCGTTAAAATATATTGGGGAACATGCGCAGTTGTATTTGATGTAATTATTTCGGGTCTATTATTCATTGCCTCAAGTGCATGTACATATTCCTGCTGCACCATCTGATACGTTTTCATAGCCTCTACAATATCGAAATTCTCCATTGCTTCAGCCATGATTGCGTCATACTCTTCCTGTCGGCTCATGCGTTCACCTCGGTCGTATCCCCGTCCAGAATTTTGATGGCGAAGGGCAAGCTTGTCGTGTTGCCTGCGCGATAATCTTCCTCCGCCCGTTCCACCATTCGCTCGAAATTCTCCAGTGCTTCTGCGCTTAGTTCGTCCCAGAATTTCATCTCCTCGCGCATCTCAGCATCGAGGACGGTGAAGTCGGCATCTGGAGCATGACCGGTATTATGCGGGTGGGCGTAGTCAGAACTGAATGGGCCATTATCATTGGATGCTGTGCGTGTCATGCCGGATACCCCGCCGGAATCACCTCCGGCAAATTATCGTACTCGCCCGCTGCCAGCCTGACCCGCACCAATGTGCGTAGGCCGTGCCGCTTGGCCTTGATTTCTGCCTTATAGCCAGTGGCTCCGCTTCTGCGCACATAGCGACACTGGTGACATTTGCAGACGAGCACCTTCACAGTGTGCTGCCTGTCAGCAGCGTGGGTAGAGGCGTAACTTGTGGCGCAATTAGTGGCTCTTCCATACAATATAAGTATTCTTCTGAATAATACTCCCATTTACTAACATTATTAGTATCTAAAAGAACGGGTTGCATTCGCGCCTCTGCGATTCTCTTTTGCGCTATGTTAAAATAATCCTCGCTTATTTCTATACCTATGAAGTTACGATCTGTCTGCATGCAAGCCACTCCCGTTGTGCCAGAACCCATAAAAGGATCGAGAATGATGTCGCCCGGATTAGAACTTTTCTCAATGGCTTTCGCTATTATTTCTACTGGTTTTTCTGTCGGATGCACTTTTCCTGAACGTATGCAAGAAGTAAGATTATCTTTCCATACATCGCCACAACGTTTTCCATGCAATTCGTGTCTTCCCTTAGTTGCAAAATAAATGGATTCATGTTGCGGCCCGTAGGTTGTTTTTAGATCGCCAGCACCGAAGTGAGACTTTATCCAAATAATCCTATTCCGAACTACAAATCCCACTTTCTCAAGAGCGTGTTTCCAGACTGATTCTGTTCTCCAGTGAGAAAACATATAAATTGCTCCGCCATCTATTATTAAATCGAAAGCATTACTTAAGAAATCGGTATTTGGATAATTATCTCCACTTATTTTTCTGCCAACCCATTTTGTTTCCATATTCATTCTGCCACGGTTGGAACCATCGTGATATCCTATCCCATACGGCGGATCGGTTATGACCACATCCACGCTGCCGTCTGTCAATGTGGGCAGAATGTCTAGGCAATCACCGTGAAATAACGTTACAGAAGTCATGTTTCCCGCTCTGCTGACAATGACGTAGGCACTGCCGGAATTTCCAAAATATCATCCGCTATCTGCTGGCAAAATCGTATGAGCCACAGCGCGTTCTGCTCAGTCGGAGGCGGTGACCCAACCAGTATGATAACCGCGCGAATACAGCCCGCCATCGCGCCATCTCTAGAGGCTTCTCCAAGCTGGTCAGGTGGCGGTTCAACCCAAGTGCACGCACTCAGCAGTAATGTGGCTAGTACTAGAATAAATATGACTCGCATATTTTCTTGCCATTGATATAAAATCGGCCGGTCAGTTTCGATTCATCCAATAATTCGAAGCCAAAGCCATATATCCAGCCGCGACCAGCCGATTCATTTCACTCGCCGGGATTATCAAAGTAGACGAAACCCTGCTCGACAAGATAATCCTCAAACGAGATCATGTCTTGCAGTGGATCACCGGGCAGCACAGCTACCTTGTTTCCGACGGTTATTCATCGCCGAATACCTTGTCGTGTACCATCGCCAGCCCTGTAACTAAGAATGTCGGAATCTTCAGGCCCGAACGGAGCGCATTTTCGACGATGCTCATTGCCTCTGCCCCAGCGAATCCGATGGCCGCAAATCCAGCCAGCATTGGCCCGGGCACTTGCGTATCACTCAATACGGCGCCAACTGCCTGCACCTGAAGCTGATAGACCAGGAGCACGACAATCCATGTCAGCACCTTGTTGCGAATCCCTCGCCATGCTAGCGCGCTTCTCAGTTCATGCCGATTATTGGCAGCCAGCAGTCCGCTGACCACGTCCAATATCTGGCAGATCAACAGGAGTTTGAACGCGCCAGGCATACCGATCCATATTGCAAGAATCACCCCTGCCGTCCACTTCGCCCCGAACCAGAATGTTTTGCCAAGTTCCATGATTTGCTCTCAGAAAAAGAAAAAGGCGCATCGCTATCGGCGGCGGGACTGGACAGACGGGCGCAAGCAAATCCATTCACAAGGAATGGAGGCTTTGTCATGTCCAATATGGGGGCAGACGAATTGAACGTCACCGCTCGTCAGCGGGCTTTTCTGCACCCCCCGTGTTTCCTCAACAATATACTGAGTGCGCCTCTTAGGACGACCTCGTTACTCCTTCTACATTGGTAGATGAGCTAGGTAACGGGGTCGGGAGTCGAACCCGACTAAACGAGTTTATGAGGCTCGTCGCAGCACCGGCCGCATCCCCGCTTACCCCTTTCTTATAGCATAACACAGCCGTGTCATATTAGCAAGCGCGTAAAATGTAGAAAATTTAAGGTTGAATGTGCGAAATTGGTGCTCTAAATGCTTGACAAATGTATAGCAATATGATATACTATAGATAGTAAAGAGGAAGAGAGAGAGAGAAAGGGAAGGAGGAGAGGGAAAGAAAAACCAGAAGAAACCAAATAGCGGCCCGGAGCCACCGGGAGACGGCCCCAAGGGGCGAACCGGGGAAAACCCGCACAGAGCAAGAGAAACGGAAGTCAGCGATAACCTAATCGCTCCGATGATGGCCTGAATGGCCGAAACTTCCACGGGAGACAGAGTATGACACGGAACACAAAAGAATACTGGGAGCAGAGAGACAAGGAAATGCTAGAAGATATAGCTGTTGACAAGAAATATGTCAACAGCTATAGGGGACGAATACACGGCCTGAGTATCAAGCTGAGCGCCTGTCCCGACTGGGACAAAGACGCGCAGGCAATCATCCTTGGCGAAATGGCAAAACTCGAAGCGGAAGAGACCGCCACGGAAGAGACCGCATTTGTAGCAGAGTGGACGCCGGAAGTGACGGCGGTCCGACGAGCCGAATGGAATGCCTGGGTCAAACAAGCACAACCGACCCCAGTGCAGATAACACGAAAACAGAACGAACAAGGATGGCGGCTAGAAGAGCTAAAGAAAGCCGTACAACACTATAACGATTGACCTTCCCAAAGGAGATTGGCATGCGGACCATAACATTAACATTAGAACGCAGAAATCCAGATGGGAAAATGTGGCAGAAAACGTATGTAGTTCTGCACGAGGGACCATATGGATTTGACCTACAGGAACTGCACAGTAAGAAGCTATATACAGCAGTACGAAATCAGCAGACCGCTGACTGGATCACAGTTCTGGACGGCAAGGGCGGCGTAACATTTCAGGGCATGATAGTCTAACCACCCACAGCCTGCCGGCGGGCATTGTACACCGGCTAAGGAGCACATCATGACAGAAGAAGAACTGCAAGAATATGTTCTTGAGCAAGAAACCTTCACGGCAGCAGGCATGCTTTACTCAGGTAAGGCCGTGCAATGTGCCCGAAAATGCCGGGATCACGGTATCGAGCAAGCCGACGTGATGCACCTTCTCGAAGTTCTAAAGCTGCCAGCGCACCAGCTGGCATACTTCAAGGACGATTTCCTCAGAGCAATGTCACACATCGAGACCGAATTAGTTTGACCATCCAGCACAGCCCGCGGGTGGGAACTCGCGGGTTGACCTGGGCAGTCAAACACACAGGAGGATTTATTTATGCCAAAGAAGTTGATTTCGATGAGAATCAGCGGTCTGACCGAACGTCAGATCGCTGAGCTTACGGCTCGGCTGGGCATGAACCAGACCGAGGTGGTTACGGTTGCCGTAGACCAATTCTACGGCAGACAGGAGACCGGCAGCATGAAGATCACAATCGTAGATACGAAACCTGAACTGGACCCATATCATGCCGATACCGGTGGAGCCAGCTACACCGGTATACACCTCGAACCAGTCAACCGCGAGATCCACGTCTACCAGGAGTACCACGACAATAGTACTCCCATGGAGGAATGGTTATTCCAAACAATCTCCTGGTCCCTCCATGAACATCCACTCGAATCACGAATGTGCGACTGGCTGGAAACACACATGGAAGATTTCGCGGTCATGTGCGATAACCACGTCGTAGAATGGGATGGCAGCAATCAGCGCGGCAAGTTCACCAGCGATGCCGCCGGCGAAGCCTATGACCGCATCAACGAGGAACTGGCCTCGGGTTACCTGTGTTGCTACGGGCCAGAGGATGGGTACAGTCTCTGGAATACGGATGTCTGGCTGGAAGCGGTGGAACACCAAGCCGCAGGTAAAACCAATGCCGAGCTTAAACAGATGGCCCCCGACTTCGAGCCAGACGACGAGGAGCACATCGTCCTGATCGAAGACATCCTAGACGTGCTCAAACGCTACCGTGACGAAGCAGCCGAGAACGCCTAGCCTCATCCACTCACTCACTCAGCCCCGGCTACGGTCGGGGCATACACTCACAGGAGATAACAGCATGAACGACAACGACTATGAATGGACATTTTACGAATCTGCATTCGGCCGCATGGCCGTACGCGTCGGCCTGGAATGGGTCTCATTCCAAGCCGACGGAACAATCATTAATTCCAAATTCATGGGTTCACCACCCCATGAACTCCCAGAATGGCCGGGAGATGATGAGGCGGAATACCGAACATACAATTTCGGTTTTCACGCATAGCCCAAGCCCTGCCCTAACCGGCGGGGCTTTTTTTTGTTTCGGTCTCAATAGGCACCACACAGCTTGTTCAAATGAGTGCGAAAATTTAAGGATGCGATTCACGTTATCTATGTTATAATAGTAGTATAGAAAATAGTCAATATGATTCAATGGAGAATATCAATATGGAAGTACCAGAGAAAGTCTTGTTTAGCCTGACGAAACAGGATAAACAAATGCTTAAAGAGATTGCCGCGTTTGACGGTGATGCCAGTATGTCGGCCATGCTACGCAAATTGATCCGCGCAGAGTGGCGCCGCCGTCAGCCGCAGCCATCCCAGCAGGCGGCACATAATCACAATGGAGATACGGAATGAGCATATTGTGCAAGGCACGCAAGGCATTAGAACGCGCCGAAAGTTGGCGCAACAATGATTATGGTGACTTTCCGCAAGTCATCATTGCCCATGAGTTACAGGTCTCCATTGCTCAGGCCCAGATAGCCCAGGCCGAAGCGCTGGAGGGAATATACGATCTCCTGGTCAATACCAACGACAGCCTGGACCGTATCGCCGAGCAGGAAAGGAAGCAAGAATGAACCGCATCGAAATAGCGAATAAACTGGTACATGATGCGTGGGTATATTCAAGCAAATCCTATGAGCACTATCGAACAACAGTCAAGTATTTGTCAATTAAGGACCGGTTTCTGGTCGAGTGTCCGAACCAGCTGGACACAATAGTCGGCAATGCAAAGGCTGCCGTCGATACGGTAGTCGAATACCTAGAGAGAGAGGACGACATGAGCAAGAAACCTGAGTGCGGCGAAGCGACTCGTTGAGTTTAACCATCATGTCAAATCATTTCCTTTACGTGACATGATCAACGTCTCGAAATGGATTCTTGACCAACAACCCTAACCCCCACACACACACGAACGGAGGCGAATATGACAGCAATACTAGCCCCACGCCGCACAGCAGAACGAGTATCAGTTGCATGGATATTTGGCTGGGAAGATGGCGCGAACCACAATCCGTTCGCACCGGAAGCGCTCTTTGGCAGCTACGATGATCATCGCCGCTACACATCGGGATTCCTTACTGCGCAACCCAGCAACTGGTCGGCTCAGAAATGGTTCGAGCACATGTGGCAGGAATATGTAGAGGACACGGAACCTGTAGGATTCGACCCAGCCTCGGAGGTACTGTACGAATGAGCATGTTCCAACGAGCAACCAAAGATGAAGGGAAACTACGATTGGCAATCATCGGTCCGTCCGGTAGCGGCAAGACATTCACCTCACTCGCCATCGCTATGGCGATGGGTGGGCCGGTCGCCGTCGTAGACACCGAGCACGGAAGCGCCAGCAAATACGCTGACCAGTTTGAGTTCGACGTAGTAGAAATGCACGCACCGTTCAAGGTAGACAAATATCTAGCGGCTATCGCTGATGCACAGCAGGCCGGATACAACATCTGTATCCTCGATAGCATTTCTCACGCATGGATGGGAACCGGCGGCATTCTCGATTTTGTGGACGAAACCGCCAAGCGCATGAAGAATGCCAATACTTTCGCAGCATGGAAGGAGGGCACGCCACTTTACAATAGCCTGGTGAATGCCATCGTAGAGAGTGATATTCATGTCATCGCTACCATGCGCAGTAAAACCGAGTATGTAATGGAAGCCAATAACCGGGGCAAGCAAACCCCTCGCAAGATCGGCATGGCTCCAGTTCAGCGCGATGGCTTCGAGTATGAGTTCGATGTACTGTTCGACATGGACATGGACAACAACGCCATCGTTTCCAAGACGCGCTGCCCTGCGCTAAATGGAAGAATATTTGCCAAGCCGGGTGCAGATGTGGCGGAAATCCTGACAACCTGGCTATCCGCTACACCGCCACAGGAAGCCCCAGAACAGACGTTGTCCCACGATTCGACACAGAGTACCAGTCCGGGCCCGAATGGCACAGGGCGCCCCACACAGCCAGCCACAGGGGAAACGGTGGGACCACAACAGAACGAACAAACGTTCAACCGCGAGAAGACAACACGCAACATGCACCGCATGGGCACGAAACTATGGCCCGAAACATGGGACGAAGCACGACACACCTGCTGTCAAGAAATAACCAAGGGGCGCACCGAATCAAGCAAGGAACTAAGCGACAACGAACTCGCCAAGTTCGCATTGATCTTGGAGGTACACGAATATGCCTTCGAACAACTCGGCGACGAAGAGGGCGCTGCCGCACTAACCAAATCGGAAGAGAAATTTGAGGTTGACATCTGGGACTGGACTACTCCGCAACTGAGACAAGTCCACGCCTGGATCACGGCCAAAGCAGCCATCCAGGAGACGCCATGACAGATACAGAGATACGACCATTCAGCAATAATTCACAATGGGAGGATTGGTATAACGCGAACTGTTGCAAGTGCAGAAAGTCGATTGAGTTAATCGACCCAGGCGGTCTCTCATGGCCGCCACAATGTAAGATTGAGGAGGCAAACGTGACGGCATCCTGCATCACTGGCACGGTAAGCGAAGCCATCGCCCAGCGCATGGGCTACCTCGAACACAGTGGCTGCTACAACTGGCAATGCAACGAACGGGAGCCCACATGACACAGACGCTTATCATGCTGCTCGCCATCGCGTGGCTGTGCGTGGCGGCGCAGGCATATGACATGTACAGGAGGCGGATGTAATGACCTTGATAATAATCCTCTCCGTGATAAGCCTGGCTCTGTCGGTCATGTTCGCCGTTGCGCTGGCCGCGTATCTTTGCGAGCGGAATGCTCACGCCGAGACGCTGCATCGATACAAAACGGCCGTTGAGGAATGGGGAAATACCCTAGACGAAATAGAATCTGCCTGGGCAGCAATAGAAGCAGTAGCCGACCAGTATGACACGCAAAAAGCTGACTTGGCCAAACAAAACTGGAGATGGAACTGATGAAGTATAAACACATGCCCAGCCGCAGCGAGTTAGCTGAGCTCCTAGAACAACTCAGCGCAGACCAGTGGGGCGACACTAGCCATCCGAACTGGGCCGTGACGCGCATGGGTTATGAGAAGCAACGCCCGAACGGATGGACAGGCGTGTCGGGCCTGGCTACCCGCTACCAGGTAGCCCAGAACATGACAGGCTGGGCCATCCTGGTCGACCGGCTAACGGGCCGCCACGTACCCAGCAAGGCGGAGGGCAACCGATTTTTCATCAGTCGCACCTTACCAACGCGCGGCTCGCAGGAGATGAATGCGGACATTGACTGGGCCGATGTAGACGCAAGGCGCCAGGCGCATGATAGTCGCGAACGACTGGAACTGGCCTGTATGGGCCGCTTTGTCGTGATCCCCACTTGGCGACACATCATGGCGTGGTACTGGCCGGAAATGCGTTGGAAGCCGGTCGGCTACGAGCAGGTACTGGCAATCCGCTGATGGCACAGTTGCGTACCTTCAGCTTTGGCGGCGGAGTACAATCAACGGCTGCACTAGTACTCGCAGCCCAGGAACGCATCGACTTCAACATATTTCTTTTTGCTAATGTGGGTGACGATAGCGAGAACCCTGCCACGTTGCGCTATGTGGAGGAGTACGCCAAGCCCTATGCTGCGGAACATGGTATCGAGCTACATGAGTTACAGCGTATCCCCAAAAAGGGCAAGTATAAAGGGCAGATCGAGACAGTGTATGGTCGCTGTGTTGGCGACAACCGAAGCATTTGCATCCCGGTTCGTCTGAGCAACGGGGCGCCAGGCAGACGGAATTGCACTACCGATTTCAAAATTGCGGTCATCGGCAGATGGCAGCGCGAGCATGGAGCAACAAAAGACAACCCAGCAGTCTGCGGACTGGGTATCAGCATAGATGAGATTCAGCGCATGCGCAGCGATAGCGGCATCAAAACACAAGTGCTGGAGTACCCGCTAATTGATCTGCATCTTACTCGTTCGGACTGCCGCACCATCATAGCCAATGCTGGACTGCCAGTGCCACCGAAGTCAGCGTGCTGGTTTTGTCCTTTTCAGCGACATAGCCAGTGGCAAGACATGCGGCGGGAGGACCCTGAACTGTTTCAACGTGCAGTCAAATTGGAACAACGCATCAACGATAAGCGCAACGCAATCGGTCGGGATCGAGTATATCTACATCCATCTGCAAATCTACTAGCTGACGCCGTCGCACTGCAATACACACTATTCGAGGAGACTACCTGTGATAGCGGTTATTGTTTTACATGAAGTTCGCTGATGGCTAACGGGCGATTTATTAGCACGAGCATACGCGATGACTTTAGACTAAATAGCCTCAGCCTGGAATCCGAGTGGCTCTTTCTCAAAACCGTACCCCACCTGAATCGCGATGGCATCATCGGATTCGACACACTCTGGGCAACGGTCTGCCCGCGCAGGAAAGAGATGTTCGACCGTACAGATAAACTAGTCAACGAGTGGATACAACAGAACCTTGTCATCCTGTACCCAACCGCCGAAGGCGATGCACTGTTCTTCCCCAAGTTTCTGCAAAATCAGCAGGGCCTGAAATGGAGCCGTGAAAAACCGTCTAGATACCCACTTCCTGACGGGTTCCAGCATGTATTCGGAGACAAGCCGGATAACGTACAGATTGTTTCTGATGATAGTCCGGAGCTTATCCGGAATGAATCCGGAGTGAATCCGGAGCTTATCCGGAATGAATCCGGAAGTGGTACGGCCCAAGAGCAAGTACAAGTACAAGTACAAGTTAAAGATCAAGTACAAGATCAAGTAGAAGTACAAGTTGAAGTTGAAGTACAAGAGCAAGAGCAAGAGGCTGCGCCGCCATCATCATCATCTACCATCCGCCAGCAGGTATTTGACAGACTTGCCGGAGAATGGGGGACGGTAAACTCCACACAGCTTGATAAGCACCTAGAATTGGTAGAACGATATTGCCTATCTGATTGGCGGCGGGGCTTTGACGCGACCAAACGCGGCGCGCGCGCCAATCCGACTTACGTAGAGAAAGTCATCATATCAGAACAGGAGAAAGCAAACGAAAGAGGACCGCCGCATCAACCCAAATCAAAGGTTGAGAAAAGCATGGATGCAGTCGACGCTGTGATGGATGCGGTCAAACAGGAGGGCATACAGGGATGGGAATAGGGCAAATTATCAAACAACTATTTGCAGCATATCCGAATTCACAGGTCACGGAACAGACTGTCGTGGTATATTTGAAACTCTTGCAGGATATTCCGCTCGACGAGTTGCAGACTATCATCGACCAGTGCATTGCACAATTGAAATTTTTGCCAACCGTGGCAGAACTGCGCAATATGCACCATACATTGACAACTAGCCTGGCGCAACCGTCTGCAGCTGAAGCATGGGGTGCAGTGCAAAAACAGTTGAGTAGTGTAGGTAACTGGGGTGTACCTCAATTTGAGGATTCTCTTGTCGGACAGGTAGTAGAGATGATCGGCTGGCAGGATCTATGCGCAAGCGAGAATACAATGGCAGACCGAGCGCACTTTCTGAGGATGTATCAACAGGTAGAACAGCGGCGCCAGCAGGGCAAGAAGTTACTGCCGGCCGCACGCCGGCTGGCAGAGAAGAGCGGGTACAAACCGCAACTTACACATATTGGGCAACTATTGTCAGATATAGAAAACAACTGATGATCAGCAGTTATAGTCATGTCAGCCTGCGTGCTGGCAGGAAGGATTAACCCATGATGGAGGATACTCAAAGATGTGAAGATACAACCGTAGAGTTATCTGAGGGTAGCAGAATACACCTTACATTATTCCCGTGGCTTACATACTGTGGAAAACACCTAGATGATCATCTATCCGCCGTGGAAGTAAAACAAAACGGGAAGAAAATGTGCAAGGTGTGCCTGAAAGCCAGGCCAGCATTTTATGCCGAAATATATAGCATTGGTGTTTTGGAATGTGGTATCCAAATTGATGAACAGCACTATTCATTTGGAAGCTCGCATTCGTATAGTTGGCGGATAAGATTTCGCCAAATTGAAGAACCATACCCAATTGATGACAGGCAGTTTGGAGAGATAAAACATGCTTGGATTGGTGGTTCGATAGATGCGCCTGATTTTGGGTTAGTCCTGATTGTTGCCCATGGTGTTGCACAATATGTAGCTAAACTAGGATGGAGGAAGCCAGCATAATGGAACAGAATCCACAATTGGAAGCGCATGATGAGCGTAAACAACTAACACACATCGGGCAACTTCTGCCTGGCAACGGGAGCGAAGATGGAAATACTTCTACTGGTAATGCTTTTGATAACCAACATAGCATTATTGCGAACAAATCTTCGAGCAAATAAGTTGGAACACAGAATTAGAAAACTGGAAGTTTCAATTAGCGGAGGCGAATGATGGACGTACTGGCAGCAATGAATTACATCCTGGTGGAGGGCGTAGACGATCACTGGCGCACGTATCCAGAAAACGAGGCAGTCATAGCGATGGTGAGTGCTTTTCTAGAAGAACACCAGAAACACAAAACCATCGCAGCATTGCGTCAGGTGATAGAGCGCGTTACCGGCGACCACATACAGGCGCGTATGGAAGCGGACGCGCTTGCTGCGGAAGTAGAGGAACTCAAAGCCAAGCTCGATGCTCAGCCGCGAATGTTTAGTTTCGATCCATATCAAGAGCCCTGGGAGAACGCATGATGATACCGGATGATGTTGTGAAAGATATTCGTTACCTAGGCAAGTTCGTGGCAGAACTACAGAATGCAGACCCGCGCGCAAAGGGCGTGGACGAAGCGTTTGATGCGGTAGACAGGTTATGGGACTGGCTGGACTCTCAGCAGCAGATGCCGCAGGGCGATGACCTGCGCGAACGGTTGGCGGATGTGCAGCACGAGATATGGGCGCATTGGATGCAGTACTTGTGCAGTACGTGCTATGTGTACGATGACGAAACATGCGAGTTACCAGTGAACAAGGTCCGCCGCTGGCGCCGCCAGATGGAGACGCCCTACGCCGAATTGTGCGAAGCGGAGAAAGAGAGCGACCGCGAGCAGGCAGATAAGGTGCTGGCCGTACTGGACCTGCCACAGATACCGCAGTCGGACTGGAGTGATGCGCCAGACTGGGCGGAGGCCCACTTTTTTGATTGCCACGGATACGGTATGTGGTCAGATACGGAGAAATTGAGAGTTGCACGCGAGTGGCCTAGTGGCTGGGAATCCTATCCGAACGTCTTTTTCCTCATCGATTTTAGTGACTTGCAATTACCGCTCGGCATTGACTGGCGGCAGACGCTAGAGTGCAGGCCGCAGGAGGACACATGAGTGAGTGGAAAATGGTAGTCTGGCCGGGTGTGCCGCTCCTGCTGGCGCACAATATGAACGAAGCCTATGAGAAAACACCGGGAATCAACAAGGTTGGAATCGTGGAAAGCGCGGCCGTATTCCGAACGATAGAAACCAATAAACGGTACGTGGTCTATCAGACGAAAACGATGCGGGTGTTCCGGCCCACTGAGGACGCATGAGACAAATTCTTGTGCGCTCTATATGTGTAAACGGGGATAAATCATGCGAGAACTCAGCTTGTTTACCGGCGCCGGAGGAGGCTTACTCGGAACCATGTTGCTCGGATGGCATCCGGTCGGATACGTCGAATGGGACAAATACTGCCAGCAAGTCATTGCTGCCCGCATCGCAGACGGATACCTGCCTGCAGCTCCCATCTTCGTTGACGTGCGTGAGTTCATACAGTCCGGTGCAGCCGCAGAATATCGAGGAGTTGCGGACGTGGTTACGGCAGGATTCCCATGTCAGCCGTTCTCAGTTGCCGGAAAACGAGCAGGAGCGGACGACGAACGAAACATGTGGCCCGCAACTATTAAGTGCATCCGCCTGGTACGACCGCAGTATGTATATCTGGAGAACGTTCCAGGCCTGCTTACTAGTGGATACTTTGGAACCGTTCTCGGAGACTTGGCCGAAAGCGGGTATGATATGCGATGGCGTATTCTATCCGCAGCTGAATTGGGTGCACCGCATAAGCGAGATAGGCTCTGGATTGTGGCCTACACCAAGGGTATGGATGGCACATGGTGCCATCCGGAAGAAGATCAATTCCAAATGGGCAAAAGTGCAAAACCTAGAGGATCTTTGTGGTGGAAGGCCAGATGTACCCCTTGTCGAATGGATGATGGGCTGGCCTATGGGGTGGACCGACTTAAAGCCCTTGGCAATGGACAAATTCCGGCAGTGGCAGCGGCAGCATGGCGTCTGCTTACGTAGGAATAACGCATGAGACAAGCCGCACGCGTAGACGACAACCAGGCCGACATTGTGCAGGCGCTGGAAGCTGCCGGCGCTACCGTGCTACACCTGCACCAGCTAGGCAAGGGGGCCCCGGATATTCTGGTCGGATTTCGGAAAGTCAATCATCTAATGGAAATCAAGGATGGCGACAAATCACCTAGCCGCCGCGTGCTAACGGCAGACGAACTGACATGGCATAGCAACTGGCGAGGCGACGTGCTGATTGTGACCAGCGCCGACGATGCGCTGAGAAAGATTGGAGCAACAGAATGAAATATACACCAGGGCAGATAGTTATGGTTACTGGTAGGATTCGGCGTCATTATGATGATGACCATCGGACATGGGAACGAGAGAATTTTGATGAGTCGTGCGAGGTCATGGTTTTGGGCTATACCACGAAACTGGTGGGCACGGTAACCGCGAATGAGTTTGAGCTTGTACCTGCATATAATACCAATGACGTAAAAGAACAATTCTGCGGCGGCGGCATTGATGTAGAGAACACGGTCCCGGCACTCATGGTCATGCCCGTAGCCAAATATCGCTATCGCGTGCCGTTTCCAGTGCATGTCGACCAGGTGCAGGAGGAAGCATAGCATGGACTTTACCACATAGCTATGAATGCACTATCCAAGATTGGAGCGACATGATGATCGATTATGACAAGGTGATGTTACAAAAGGAATTGGACCTAATACGGGAGGCTTTAATAAAACCCCTCCTATATGCACTTGATGAAATGGAGCACGGGAATTTAATGTCCAATGCCGAAAGAATCACTGAAGAGATTAATTCTGCGCTCGCTCATGCAGAGGCAATCGTGCGAGATATGAAAGAATTGCGGGCGGCGGAGGAGGCGAACGATGACTGACATCTATACCGGAACCGTAGATCATGATGGCAACCCTCCTCCCAAAATCAATATCGTGAACGATGAGGGAGAAGGTGCGCTAACTGATGCTATGCGCGCGCTGGCTGAGGTCGTGGCGGAAAAGGTAATTGATTGCCGCTCTGTGCACATGATTCATGGATATGATATATGTGATGATATCTGGACGGGAGAACGCATAGTCGTTATTAGCGTGCGGGTAGAAGGAGAGCCGCTTGTATTTAAGGAGTGGCTGCAAGGCCAATTCATATTAGATGTAAATCCTGTTCACCTGGCCGAAATGATAGTATCCGACCTAGATGCAACACGCCCGGAGGCAAACGATGGAACACACGATTGATGAGACGAAACAAGCGAAACTAAAACTGGAAGCAGAAATCGCGCGTCTGTTGAAAGATTTTGACCAAAAATATCACTGCAAAATCCACTATATCACCATCCGCCAGGTTGAACGCTTTGATAGTGAAGTGGTGCGATATCTGGTTGAACTGGATATCCGGCTATAGTACCGCCGCTGGCTATAACGCAATAACTGCAATGTTTGCATGCAATAGGGGTACGATTACACGAGTGCGCGGCTATCAAGAAAACGCAATAGAGTACGCAATAGCATGCAATACCAGCTACAGGCGCACCTCCTGCCCGAAAATGACGTGTTACCTGGCCCTCAGCGCATCGACGTGTATGTTGTTTCTGCATCGCGGATGATGCTCGAATACCAGCCAGGCTCCGCCTATTGCTGCAGGAGCCATGGCCCTCTCAATAGAATATCCGCCCTTTAGCTTCCATTCGTTTTTGAGTGTTGGCAAACTGATGTGCAGCGTTTCGTCCACAACCTCTTTGCCGCTAGGTGCAACCGTTACGCGCGGACGGTTAATGCGCCATTCATTGTGAACATGTCCGCCGACATAAATATCTGCAACCGCCCATTCCTGCCAACGTGCGGACCGTTGCGTACCCTTGCTGACAACCCCTCCCTCTTTGCCATGATGGAAGAACAACAGCTTACTTGACTTGTGCCCGCCGGTATTCTTCTTGAACATATATCGCTCGAATCCGGCATAGCCCATATGCGGCACGCCCAGCGTATTGCACACGCGTTCCAACAAGTCGGTCTCTAGATATTTCCGCATCTTCACGTCATGGTTACCGTCGCTGATGTGCATTAGGATCGGCGCATATGGGCGTAGAAACTCAACTGAGTCTTCCACCAGCGCGTCGCCATATGCAACGACGCCCGCGTATTCTTTGCGAAGTTCTGCTAATGTTCGACGTGGATCATTGCGGCTCTGCATGGCGTCGTGCCAGTCGCCATATATCGACACAGGCGCGTTCTGTTCCAGCGCCTCATCCAGCAGGGCTCGCAGTAGTCGCCGGTCACAAAACGGGCTGTCGAAATGCACGTCCGCCAACTTGAGAAATGGTTGCCGCCATCCCTGCCCTGTCGTCTCCATGCGTATGGTTATCACATTTTCGCTTGTGTGTGACCACTCCATTTTCGCCTCCGAAAGAAAAGGCGGACCCGTCAGGCCCGCCGTTGCCGTATGTGCCGTATGTGCCGTTGTGTGTCATCTATGAATGGTTAGCTGCGTTGTGTTGCATGACTCGCCACAAGTGCAACACAAATCATGCCGTTACTAGCGGCAGGTTCAGCAAGTGTTGCTCTGCCACGAACGCCTCGCCAAGCTCTGTCAGTTTACCCGCCGCCGTCAATAGTGACGAAAACGCCATATCAGTCTCGTAGTATGCCGAGAACCAGGCCGCGGCATGGATGTCGCCCTTCGCCAACGCTTGCCGAATCGCGCTCATGACCTCCTGTGGTCTATTATCATCCCGTCTCCAACTGGCGACTTCGCTGACAATGATCGGTATGCCGTCGCCAAACTTCTTTTTCCATGAGCCAATGCGCGAATGAATCATCATTGCGTTCGGCTCATATAAATGAATATGCCAGTAATCAGGCAGCGGCCCGCCTGCATCCAAATATGCCTGTGTCCAGTTCTTTCCGCCGCTCATATAATCATGCAGCACGCCAGGTATGGCTATTGGTACGACCCAGCTTCCCGTCTGCCGTTTTAGTTCACGCACAGTCTCGGCGAATACCTCCGGCGGCGTGTCGCTTTGTTCTGCTCGTTCCGGTTCGTTTCCAAGTAGCCATAAATGCGTCGAATATTGTTTTATGGTAGGCAGTGCACGCGCCAACCATTCGAGATTCATGCGCCAGATCATCGGCACAAAATTATCGAACTGCCCGCAGAGATCGTATTTCCAATTATAAAACCAATTTGGTTCCAACATTGTCAGCGCATGGACATACCAGGACGGGTCATTTACAGCCCGTTGCCAGGGAATACCCACTGCTAGGCCACTTGGTAAATCAGTGCGCATATGCTATAATTTTATTATCTATAAATAATGCCGCAGCAGTGCTTGGAACACTCTGCGGCCCACCGGAAACGAGGTTCCGATGCTTATCCCAAATTCTACACGAAAATATCATTCGCTCCAACAAGCCATGCGGCGCAATACTGACTTTGGATTGCCCGACGAATGCTGGGAATGGCAAGGCAACATCGACAAGAATGGATATGGAAGATTCAATATGATGAAGCACACGTATTTCGCGCATCAAACTGCTTACCTTCTTCATTATGGCGAACGCCCTAGCGGTATTAACGTGTGTCATCATTGTGATAATCCCGCTTGCGTAAACCCTTACCACTTGTTCATTGGTACTCAGGCTGACAATGTTGCCGATTGCATCGCTAAGGGCAGAAAAACTAATCCACCAAAACATATAGGTTCTAAACACCCGCATTCAAAACTAACAGAAGATGACGTGAAACAGATTCGGATACTTCGTGCCGACGGTCTTACATATCGTGCAATTGGCAATAGGTTCAGAGTAACATATTACGCTATCTACGACGTATGCAATCGTTCTTGGAAGCATGTCACCTGATATGCCCACGCCCAGGCCAGACGGAATTATGGGTGGGAGAACGGCGGTCATGTACTCACCTAAAACTTATTAACCAATCGCGATAACGGGAAGTTCTCATCAACCTGAAACCCATCCAGAATCTTCAGCACCGTCGTGCTATTGAGCGGGATGCCTACGCCGAGTCCGCTTCTCATGTTACAGAGCCACGCTCACAGGAAATGTTATCAATGCGTCTAGCTTAGTCTCTGCATCATCAGCCGTGTCTATGCCGCGACTGGCTACCTCAACCCGAAATAGCTCTGACAATGCAGTACGCTTTTTGTTATCAGTTCCCGCACCGTCAGCGATAGTCATTATTACTGCACCGTTCAATACAACGGTGAAATGGCCATTAGGTACAGTTCGCACCCATTCACTGCCAACGTATTTTTCCACCCAGGTATCCAGATGTACATCACCATTTGCTGCCGCCTCCGAACTCTCTACTGTGAACCTGTATGCCATTCTGTGTGCCTCCTATCTATGCCGGTGCTGCGAATGTTGCATCGGCTTGTTTCGTGCCTGCTTGTGCCTGTCCCCAATACACTATGGTGGGAGTCGTGGCAAAGCTAAGTGCTGTCGTAATCGTTATCTTCACAACCCCGCCAACCTTCAGCGTCATAGCTGCTGCGGTGTAGTCGATAACGAGTTCATATTTCGTACCCGCTTCAATTGCGCCGGTCGCATTCCAGTTGTCTGTATGCTCCCCGCCGCCATCATTGAATGCCAGCGTTATCGTGTTGGCTGCGCTCCAGTAGAGACGAATGTAGTTATCCGCCGCCCCATAGAATTCTGCAATCATCGCCTCATTTGATGCCGTACCGAACTTCACCGCATCAGCCGCATCGTGGCGTGGCGTGTAGGCCAGCCGCATATTCCCTAACGTGGCAGCCAGTTCTGTGATAGGCTGTGTCATGATGTCCAACCCATCCACACGCAAGCCGGAAGTTTCGGTGCTGTTGGCTTCGCTTGCGGGAGTGACGGTTAGGGAGACGGCGTCGAGGGCAAATACGTAGACATCGTCTACGTATTGAACCTGCCCATTGCCGTTAAATTTTATTGAGTTTATATATGGCTTGAATAAATTACTCGCTATCCCCACGCGCCAGTTTGTAAACCAATTCCCCGTTGTTGTAGAAGAAGGTTGAATCATGGCTTGACCTAGAGCAGAATTACTTTGTAAATATGCAAACGCTCTGTCATATAGTCTTGACCACTGATCAGCAACTGTAACATAATTCGAGAAACCCACCATACAGTGTCCAGAAAAATCTAAGCTGGAACTCGTGTTGAGTCCTTCGTTCAGTGCACTTGCATTATATTGCACAGAGGATGACCCGCTACGAACAATTGTCAATTCCTGCTCTGAGTCACCTGCTTCTAAACCCGCATTCGTCCACCCATCAGGAATCCAGGGATCACCGCTTCCAGTCTCCAACGACGGGTTATCGACCAAGTTCTCCAACAATTCAAACTGGTGCAGATACACTTGCTGCGATGCCGCCGTACCCTCAACCGCGATAGTAATAGCCACACAGTCAGAGCCTACGCCATTACGTGCCGCTGTCGGCAGTTCAAATGTGATGATAGCTACACCAGGAGTGTCGCGGTCTGAAGATGCGCCGAACTCATACGTCACGATGTCAGCACTATTGGTATCGTCAGTGATGCGGATACGCAAATCGTTGGCGTCGTTCACGTGAGCCAAGCAGCGCAGCACGTAATCCTGTCCTGCCGCGAGACTGGTTAGTGATTGCTCGATGCCTTCGGCATTAGCATCACATGTCCAGTCGTAGCCCCAGGCGAATATCTTGTCGGCGTCTGCTAGGTCTGCCGGTGCAGTGGATGGTGTGTTTTTTGTGCTCCATCCACTGCTGCCGTATGTGGTCTGACAGAAGCCATCGGTAAGTACATTGTTGCTGTGCGGATGCGACCATGCCTCTCCTGTGCCGGTGGCTAATGCACCTGCACTGGAATCAGTTGGCAGACAGAAGCATACATCCCAACTGCCTGTGATCTCGGTGGGGTCTTTGCCTGCGCCAGCCGCATAAATGAGATTGATTTCGTCGCCATTGCCTACATCTATGCCGTATGTGCTGTCATAAAGCGGGCGGCGGTAAACGGTGAATCCTTCGATGATGGAATCAGCGGCAATATATGTTCCAGACCTATACCCCAAAAAAATAGTATTACTAGGCGCAACAGTCGCATATGGAGGTGAAGTAGAATATGAATGAATGTCATTTATGGATATAGAACCGTAGTTTATGCCATCCAGTGATACTTTACTATCCCATCGCGCCACAACGCAGTAAGTGTTTCCAGCGACCCATGCAGAGATATCTAACTGTGCATATGCACCGAGTCCAAACGAAACCACTTGGAGAAAATTCGTTTCAGTCTTGCTTACAAATATATTTCCGGTAGAAGTGCCAGACATAAATATGTAATGACTTTGTCCGTCATCCCCATCCCATTCCGGCGTAATCCAGAACACAATAGACCCTTGATATGTATCAAAAGTCTCGTAGAAATGTCCCAATATTTGACTACCCCGCACACAAGAAACTTCGTCCGTTGCTGCGCTAGTATTCCACTTCCCCTGTACGATGGGCGCGGCGGCAAACGGGCCTGAAGCCGCACGCTTCGCCATGCCTGCCGTGAATGTGGACAATGCGGCAGAGAAGTCGAAGTTATCCACGACCGCCGCCTGCTGCATGTGCGGCCTTACTGCCGCTACCGGATATGGCATGTTAGTAACCTGCCACGCGCTGATGCACGGTCTCTACATCCTGCTCGTTCACCAGCGGCAAGCCAAGCTCCATCGCCCTTGACGGCAGCAGTACGGTTGCCGTCCACAACGGATCGGGTTCGGTTTCCTGGAACGCAGTCGTAACCGCCGTCACGCTAGCGGCGTCCAGTACGGTTGCCAGCCCTCGCCATAGGGAAAGCATAAGGCCGCGCTCGTTGTTTTCCAGCGCAGCGCGTAAATCGGGGGCGAGTTGCCCGAAATCGAACATAACCGGAATGTCGGTGGGTAGCAGCTTGTCCATGAATGTTGGCCACGTGAACTGTTTGAGCGTGTTCGTTCGTGCCACCGGATTCGGTATGGACTCGCGTTCATTCAGCAGACCCGCGACCGTATCGTATTCGCGCGCTGTCAGTAACTCAGCATAGGCAACGTCGTTCAACTCGGCGGCCAGTCTTGCAAATTGTTTTATGTTCATGCTATGCCTCCGAAAAATAAAATGCGCTCACAGAAATATTGCCCGCCCCGTCCGTATTCACGTGAAGTTTCTTATCAGCTGTGGGCAGCTTCAACTTACTGCGAGTGATCACCGGAATCCATGCGTTGGCCGCCGCAGGAATCGAGAAAAAAATAGTGCCGGATGTTTCTTCTTCTATCTCGATCAGCATGGCCGTGTCCGTACCAATGTATATGTCCGTAATCACCAGCTTCTTGCCGCTTGTCGGTGCGTCCGTGACCGCCACCGTCGACGATGCGTCCGCACTTTTGAATGCCGCACCGGATACGCCGAATACAGAATTCCATTCCGGGCCTTTATCGGTTGCGGCGATCATCTCTACACCATTAACTGTTTGCATTAGATTTTCCTTCCAAATTATCTATATCAGACCAGCACGAAATATGATGAAACCCGTCATGTTTACGGTTTCTGCGCCCGACAGCACATATTTGGCCTCATGGTAGTATACGCCGTCCAGATCATCGGTGTCAGTGTCGGCTATGACTACGGTCGCTGTAATAGCTGAATTGCTCAGCGTGACGCCAGTGCCGATTCCCTTTGAAAATTCAGCGGTTGCATGGACGTTCGTCGCCACGCTATAGGTATAGATGGTGATATTATCTACATCGTCACCCGACAGCGCGTCGCCGTTCTCATCGACCAGAGCAATCGTGATGGTCGTATCTTCACCGGCAAATCTGATTTCCTTTTGCAGTGTTGCCATTATGGTATTTTGTCCTCCAGGCAAAAGACGAAATCCTTGGGCAGATATAGTTTGCCCGGCGTCAGCCAGCTAATCTCTTTCAGGTCATATGTCAAGATGCTTGACCCGCTGCCAGTAACATTTACGGTATCGCCCACACCAGACGGGTCAGTGATTTCGCCATTGCCTCGATATATCAGATAGCGATAGCGATGTACCATATAGTAATCAGAGTTAGCGAAGTTCGTACCATCATAATTCTCATACGACCATAGTTGTGCTGGCATATTGACGGCGCTCAGCGAGGCGTTGATAGCATTTAAACTGTCGCTGTATTTGTTCATAATTGCAGCGGTCGGAATGTCTCCATGCGACCACTGCCGCGGTTTGCTATAGGTCATTTACAGACTCGTTTGATCTGATTCTAGCAAGTAATCGATTGTGAAGGTAAAAAGATTCTCGTTGGTATAGACATACATCTGATAGCGTGTGCCTACCGTCCAAATATTTACATCTGTACCCAGGTCCTGCCAGTCAGCAGGCACGCCCGTCGGTTCCTCATTGGTCGTAATTTCGGCATACCAATAATGACTTTCGTGTAATACGATGTCATATTTAGTATATTGTCCTGCACCCCACGCACCTTGATAAACATTTTCATCTCCGCTGCCCGGCGTTAGACCAATTACCCATGTCGTTACATCTTCCAGATCGATATAACCCTCGTACGTGTACGGATTGCTGCGAGGTTCATTGTCCACGAAGATTCTGATATCCCATGCGCCGCGCGTGATGAAAATGTTGTAATCATTATTGTCGTTTGACGTTACGCGTGCCTTATGATGTAGATATTGATACGCATGACGCAGGAGCCATTGATTATTATTATCGCGCAGATCAACGGTTGTAGTGATAGAGTTGAATGGCGTGTTGACGCCGGATACCAGACCGTACAGGTACTCGATGTCATCGCTCAAAATATTGAGTTGCGCTGCCGTTAGAATATTCGTATCTACAAATGTGGGTGGCGTGGTAAAGCTAATTTGACACCTTCCTTTCGGGAACGTATGCCATTAGTAAAATACCCTTCCATTGTCCGGGTCAGCCGCTCCCAGTTTATTCGTACCCAAAATAAAATAGCTGGGGTCTGTTGTAAGGTACTGGTATAATGCCGTGCCATCCACAGCTTCGTAATTTTGCAGGAATGGGCCGCCGCGCTCGAAGCGCCAGTCAATCGCCGTTAGAAACATAATGCGCGAGCTAATAGACATGCTGGCATCCGAGACTGTTATGCGGTCGCCTAACCTGCGCTGCGGGTCACCACGTACACCATCAATTTTGAAAAACAGACGCGGCGTTTCCATGCGGTCAAGCAGAAATTCACTCAGAAAAGATAACTGCGCCTGCGTCTGAATCCACGGGTTGCCAGTCAACTTCCTGTCCCGCCCCTCCCTATCAGTCCAAAATCCGTCCGAGGACTCTTCTACTACTGATACATCATCTAGGCTAGTAATCGGACTACCCGTAATCGTAAGATTGTGAATTTCGATTGCTTGCGTTGCATGTCCGTTGACGAAGGACATTGATACGCGCGCCGCCCAGTCTGTTGGATTCATTGTGATACTGGCGCTCATATCCACACCACCCGAATTAACCGCATCGTAAGTCACGGTATCTTTTGAAAATGCCGGATTATCTAATACAGCCTCTATCAATACCGTTTCGCCGGCTGGAATGATATAGACCACATCCGACTCCCACAGCGTATCTGCTATCGTCGTCTCGCGTGGATACGATACAACGCTGACAGACTCATACAACTCGCGGTCGTTATAAAAAGGTGTCAAGCGTTGAAAGTCGCCGATGGTCAGGGTCGCCTGACTGCTTGTGTGCGCTGAGCCAGTCAACCAATGGCGACTGTTCTCATAAGCATATTTACCGTCAGGCGTGTAGTAAAAGCGCCCGCCGCCCGCTGCCGCCAGCTTCCAGCATGTTTCTATCGGCGACTCCTGGTCTATCCACATCCACGGAATGCAAAATGTGCCTGCATCCATATCCTGGTCGCCAGCACCAATACCGGCATCTATCAGCACGTTGGCAATGTAGTCGGCCTCGTTGTAATCCAGATTGTGGCGCGCTATAAAGTTCGTCGCCGTGGTCGTGGTCAACTTGCTGAGAATAGGCTCTTCGAGACTACGGCAATCGATGGTGATAATTGCCGTCTCTTTGCTGGTAGAACCCATCTCTCTTGGTATCTTAATCACGCCAGCAAATACGGTATAGTAGTTGCTGCCGCCGTTGATGCTGACCTCTATATACATCGGCGCGTTGTAGGCTTTGCCATCGCGTATATCGCCATATAATGCGCCACCGGTATTGAGCGGAGAGAAGCGGCCCGTACTATTATCGAGCGTCAGCGTGCAGCGGTCTACGATGCCTGAGCCAGTCCAGATGCCCGTTGCCGGTGGGTGGAAGCGTAGGCTGCCGTCGGCGCGTATCAGATAGTCTGTTTCTTCAGTGTAGGCGTCGTCGAAATCCCAGTCGATGAATAGCTTGGCGCTGATGACGCGTGCGTAAGTGGTCGCCATCAGTCAACCGTCCGATTTGGTGCGCCGGCCAATACTAGTTCCATATTCCATTGCAAGGCAGAAGTAACGTCGCCGCCAACATCAACTCGCTTAATGACTCCGCCCCCTTCCCAGAAATATCCAACGCGCACTGCTGTTGTTCGATCCCATATGTAGACCGAGGT
>LAZR01000321.1_pt1 | contig 44281 bp, 77 predicted proteins | sample 329461 | NCBI WGS metagenome assembly LAZR01 (sample SAMN03002196, study PRJNA259156) | marine sediment metagenome | biome: sea floor; feature: Hydrothermal impacted sediments; material: marine sediment; isolation source: Loki non-amplified sample from Loki's castle hydrothermal vent sediment ...
CAAATGTGTCCTTATAAGGTCTTACTCTGCCAGGAAGGTGATTGCAAGGGGTGTCAGATTTACCTTGAGAGGTTAGGTGCTGACCGAGATAAGAAGCAGAATACTTGGAAGCTCAGTGTACAAGTCTCGGATATTCAGTCAAGATGAGAGGTTAAATTGAAAAAGTATCAGATAATATATGCTGACCCACCTTACAGTTATAGGAATAAACGGACTGGTGGAAGTATGAAGAGCGGAGCAAGTTCAAAATATCCTACAATGGAGTTAAGGGATATCCAATACTTGCCAGTAGCTAGATTAGCCGACTTAACTTGTGCCTGCTTCTTATGGATTCCAGTTCCATTGTTACCAGATGGGTTTACGATCCTGAAAACTTGGGGCTTTGAATATAAGACTGCTATCTTTTGGCGCAAGATTATGTCTCTCGGTATGGGCTTCTGGTTTCGGGGTCAAGTTGAAGTTTGTCTGCTAGGAATTGTGGGCAATGTTAAAGCATTTCGGATTCAGAAACCGAACTTCATTCAGAGTAAAGTTGGGCGTCATTCAGAAAAGCCAGAGGAAATGCGTCAACTCATTGAGGAAACTGGATTGATGCCTCGCCTTGAACTATTTGCTCGCCAGAAGGTAGAAGGTTGGGACTGTTGGGGCAATGAAGTAGAGTCGGATATAGAGTTATGATAGATAAGGACTGGCACTCCCCAAATTCTATAAGGTTCACCAAGCCCCAGGTGCGGTGGCTAATACCGAGGCTACAACAGCTTCGCAATGGGGAGTATCCACCTGACCCCAGAGAGTCGGGATACACAGACCAGGGTATACAGGGGAGACAGTTCAGGGCTGGTGCTGCCTTTGAAACCCCGGCTGGCATAGCAGCAGAATTAGATGTCAGGATTCAGAGAGCGGGTATTGATGGCTTACTGCTCGAGCTCCTATATACTGTCGAGCCTGACGATGAGTTGTTTTTTCTTCAGCACATAGCTAGTGCCATGAACGAGGATATACCCAGGATAACCAAGCGAATCAAAAACGCACTGGCCTACTGCTCTGGGAGTGGGCGCAAGAGTAGAACATACCAGCAGTTTATTCACCATAGAGAAGGGAAGCAATGAAACCTAGATTGTTAAATGGTTGCTCTAAATCAGTCGCTCTAGTTGAGGCATTTGAATCGCAAGGGTGGGATGCTTGGACTTGTGATATTCTACCCTCTGAAGGCTGGCATAAACATATCCAGGATGATGTGTTGAAACACTTGAACGATGGATGGGATATGGCGATATTTCATACTGATTGCACAGTCTTATCCCTGAGTGGTGTTCGCTGGATATATGAGAAGCCTGGCAGACTTGAACAAGTAAAACCTGCTGCCGACTTTTTTAATATCTGTTTCAATGCTCCCATCCCGCTTATTGCCTCAGAAAATCCTATTCATCACCATTTCGCCAGAGAGTATATTAGAAAATATGACCAGATAATCCAGCCTTGGCAATTCGGAGATATGGAGAGTAAAGCTATATGCCTATGGCTGAAAGGATTGCCACCACTCACTCCGCTTATCACCATAAAACCAGATGGGGTAAAGCAAAGCACTTGGCGTGAATCACCATCACCAAATAGAAAAGCTAATCGGAGTCGTAATTTCAAAGGAGTAGCCGATGCTATGGCTGAACAATGGGGTAGCCACATAGAGAAGGGGCAGGCGTGATTCACCCTATAGTAAACCATTACCTGCCCTAATAAACCCCTCAGATATTGACTTGGTGCGCTCTAGTGTGGCATACCGTCCTTGATTTTTACTAGAGCATTAGAGATAGTTCTCATTGAGCATTGACTATGCTCTTGATCCCACCATGCACATCCATCATTGTAACAGTCAACAAGCTCTAACTCCTCGTTACCGCTGGGCCACACATAAGTCGTATGTAGTAATGGACACTTCATTTTTTACTCCTTAGTTGGTATAGCTGTTCAAGGAATAGTTTGGCGTATTTCTTGCGGGTTCTAGGGGTTCTTGTTTTATCCCACGAGTTGTAATAGTGGCCTTCGTGGTTACAGTGTCCAAACCTCTCCATGTAGGAGCAAGCCGAACAATGGCTCCCGCCTCCCTTATGCTCGTTGTATTCACAAAGGAAGCATCTCCTATCAATTACCCCCTGCTTATTACTAGCGTACTTTTGGTATTTCCCCCATTCCGACCAATCGCCTTTCTCTTTGCCTGTTTTAGTCAAAAATTCCCACAGTTCTATAGACAAATCAATAGCCTTCTTCTTAGTTAATATCATTTCTCTACCTCCTTCTCTTTATTCTCCGGCTTTATTTGTCTGCCTTAAAATATGTCCTCTTTTGAGGTGTGTTCCTTTAGCTGTGCAAGAAAGGCTACAATATCTACCTAATCCTAGTTTTAATTTAGAGGGACAAACTAAATGAAACTTACCACAAATAATACACTGAACCTCCTTGCTTGCACCGTCTGCTCTATTCCTTTCCCTTAAATTATCCAATCTACCGTCTTCTTCCATATGGCATCTTCGACACAACCACCACCATTCATTTAAGTCCCTATTATAATTTCCTCTCCTATTAGCTAGGTCATGTGGTTTTGCCTTGTTGCATCTTTGGCATTTGTTAGGCTTTGGTATCCTTAAAGTTAACCATTCATGTAAGGCAGACAGCCCAACACTATCACCTTTCCACTGTGGGTTTTTCTCACTAATCTTGCTTAGACTCTTCTTAATATTTTTCATATCTTATTTTAACTTATAAAAGCACCACAGTCAAGGACACAAGTCTTTATCTTCGTGGCTCATCTTTCCCTGAAATCACCTTCCCACACCCGGGGCAGATCATCGGCCTGATAGGTGGCTTCCTTCTAGGCTGTGCGCATAAGGGACATGCTACTTTAGGCATGATAAGCCTCCTTATTTTAATAGCTCTGGATTCTCATAGATTGTGCCGATTACTTCCTTTTGTAATTTCCATAGTGCCATTTGTATCCTCCAGTTTGATTACGTTGACCTAGACAACAAGCCGATATTAACCCTTGATGGCAACCAGTCGCTTTCACAGCTTCCTTTATGGAGGGGAACACTGCTAATCGAAGACCATCCATAGAAGACTGCACGACCTGAGTAGTGACATGGGAGTTTTCAATATCACCTTTCTGCCTGTTATCCTGCCATGTTAGCACTTGGATATTGTCCATCGTATAACCTTCAGCGTTGTCTATTCGGTCAATACTTGGTTTGTCGTAGTATTTATATCCCTCATTTACCCAGTTGTTGTAGATTGACAGGAATATTTCATTGTCCAAAAATCTGCTGTGTAATTCTCCTAAAGAATATGTGGGTAAAACCCTTCCCGTTTTTTTACATCGTTCCACTTGCTTGTGATATAAGTTGGTCAATACTCCTTTGGCAGTCCTCCGATATTTTCTCGTGTTGCTCAAAATAGTTTCCTGTGATTTCATCTATGATGCCCTCCTTATACTTTATTATAGCACCATTAGATATATCTATCAAGTATAAACCATAAACCAAATCAAGGTAGAGCAAGTATTTATCATTAGCTATGTCAAAGTGGGCAGACTCCTTGCCGTTCTTGTCTTTGAGTCCTGTGTATTGTTGGCTTCTTGCCATCTTCTCTGTCATAGATAGGGGTTCAACATTGGTGTCAGCCAAGCTATGAAATTCGTAGTCCTCCCCGTATTTGGATTTAATAAACCCCCAATAATGGAACCTACCACCTTGCCAAGCCCTAAACTTTATTGACAAGTTATCTCTCATAATATTAACTCCTTTCATTCTCAGTTATCCGCGTTGATAGAAGGTGACCCAAGTCCCGGCGCTCCTCAAGTGTCAGCACCTCTACAGTATGGTTTGGAGCTCTACCGATCCTCTCAATATATTCCTTCATCCGTTCTATGTCTGCTGTTTCCATAAGCCTCACCTTTATCCCCATCCTTTGAAAGCTTCTTCCAGCTCTGGGGTTACCAAGTCCTTCTCGGTATAGCAGGGTATCCCATTTGCTCTTAGAAGCTCCATAGCTCGCTCCTGGATTGCCTGCTGTAGTTCTTCCTCTGATTGTGCCATGATTATGCCTCCTTTATTTAACTATTTGGTAGGGCGTTCCCCTTGCTATCTGTGCCGCCGTCTCTTGTGCGGTCAGGTGCTTACCCTCTAATACCGCATACCACTGACCGTCTACTATTTTGATACTTAATCCCTTTACTTTTTTACTTACCATATCTCCCCCCTTTATTTGATGGTGTGATTAGCCCTCAGTCTCCCCTGGTAGTGGGGCTACATAGGGTGCTCCAGTCCGCTTGCGTGTATCTTTGAGACGTTTCAGGGCTTCGATGCTTAATCTGTCGGCTTCCTCAATTTCTTCTGAGTAATAAGGCTTTTTATCTCCTAAACGGTTCTCCTTGATTTCGATAGCTTTTTCTATTTTCATCTCAAACCCCCTTCTGTTTATTAGTGGTTATTAGGTTACCGGGTATGTATCCTCATTAACACACCTTTCGTTAGGGCAATACCATTCGTTTTCCTCAGCAGAGTCCGTTTGAACAAGCTCATAATTGCAACTCTCGCATATTGGGGTGTCATCGGGTAAGTGTTCGATGTCTCGCTTTAAGTCTCCTATTGTTTTCATTTCCTTCTCCTTATCTCTAGCTCATCAGTGGCTAAGAAGTTGCTCACATTGGTGTATAGATTACTGGCACTGAATCAAGGTTTAACTTAACAGCGATAGCCAGCCTATGAAGCCCATCCCAAACTATTTGAGAGCCGTCTTCCCTGACCCTGATTTCAATAGGCTCAGTGATACCGTTGGCTTGAATGTCCTTGAGTAGTTTCTCATCTATCTCAATCAAGTTAAGTGGTAATCTCATTTCTAATTTCAAAATGTCTGCTAGTTTCATTTGCTCTCTCCTGGGTATACTGAGGCTTGGCCTGATGGCGTGTCAATGTAACCTATTACCTCGCAAGTATTGAGGCAGGCCGGGCATGAAACCCGCGTCTTCTCTATCGTTACAGATGCGCGGCGGAGCCCGCATTGTGTCATATACCGGCCAGCCTGGTCCTGGCTGGATACGCTCCGTCCTTCCTTCAAGTAGTGGACTAATTTAATCGTGTCCTTTTCCATTGTCTAACCTCCCTTCTAGCTTCGTTACTCTCACAATAGCACACCCTGGCACGAACCACCAAGAGGGAGAGTATCAACTTTTGTTTTTCTACCCCAATGTTGATACCTTTGGTTCGCACAGTTGTTCTACTTGAGACTAAATCTAAACCCAACTGTCACATTATTAGACTACTGGCTATAAGCACTTGACAACTACCCAGCCGCCCCTTACAATAAAGATACCTCGAGGGTGCGAACCTTCCGCTCTATCCAATTGAGCTACGAGCCCATCCTAACAAGAAGGTGTACTGATGCACGTTAGCCTCAGAAGTACCGCAAATACTTCTGGTGTCGCGGGCAGTCCCCCTTTGAGCTGGCCCGGTGCTGATTCGACCTGGTGCCGGGCTATTACTATTCACCCTCTTTGATGTCGAATATCAGGGTGCCATCTGGGTGCTCACCTATGACCTTGATGGTGTCAGGTGAGGAGTGTATTGAATCGTTCTCACACTCATGATCCTTAATGGCGAACTCATCGGGTGCTACTTCTTCCAGCTCTGCCTTACGCCCTGATAGTACAATCTCAGCGAAGCTCTCTTTGACTGCCTTCTTATCTTGGCGGTAAGGCTTCTGCCTCTCATACTCAGATTGGTAAGGCTGATAGTTAGTTACAGTCAGAACGCCATCCTCATCTTCTTCAAGTCGCCCTTCATGTTTGCACTTGGCAATTACCCTGTCGAGTAAGATTTGCTTGATGTTAAGGGCATTGGCCATGAAATCCCGGGGTAAAGGCCGTCCATCATTGTCACAAATAGCTCCATCCTTTTGTATTTCTCCGGCCCATGCTAATAAATCTGCCCAAACTCCCCTCTCCTCTGATGTGAACTGCCACCTGATACTTCCATGTAACCAACCAGTGACATATAGCTTAATCCATCTCTTCTTCCAACTACCTCTAGGCATGAAACACCTCCATTAGTTACAAACTTTATGCTATCAGGTTACCACGAATGTTATAGCTTTGTCAAGTCATTTCTTGTACTTAACAAGTAACCTAAGACGAACTAAGGGACGTAAGGGAGGGGAGGGGATTAGAGAAGAGAAGATTAGATAAAAGAAGAGTAAACCCCCCTACCCCCCGTTGCCTGCCTTTTTCCTGCTTGACAAATTGACTCATTTCCTCTAACCTTTTAGGTATACGGGAACGACAAAGTCGGGCACCTAGTGAGGTTTGACTACGAAAATTAAACAACAAACACTAAACAAACAAGGCTTCCAACCTGGTAATGAGCATGGGAATCGTTGGCTTTCAGGGGAGTCAGGCAATCCAGCCGGCAGGCCCAAGAACTCACTAACCTCTCTCTTAAGAGATATTGTTGAAGCTAACGATGAGGAAAAGAAGCGAGAATTAGCAGATGAGTTAGTGAATTTAGCCACAGCTAGAGGAGCCAGGGGTCAAATACCAGCTCTAATGGAGATATTAAACAGATTAGATGGCAAAGTAACCGAAAAGCATCTTAATGTAAACGTCACAACCACCCCTGAGGGACTTCTAGAAGCCCAAGAGAGGCTGTTAAACGCTCAAGCAAGGACTAATGCCTTAAAGGAGAAATACAAGGATGCCATTAAGTAAAGCTATAAAGTGCCCCGCTTGCCATCGGATGGGGTTTACGCATCGCCATCATCTAAACTACGAGCCTGAGGAAACCATAGATATTTGCGCATCGTGCCACAAAAAGATACACCTTTGTATGGCAGGCAAGCAAAGAACCACGTCAAACCCATATATCAATCCTTTAGTTAAACTAGGGTTACAGGCATGCTAACAGGTGAGGCTAAGAAGGATTACCAGCGAGCATACATGAAAGAGTACATGCGTAACCGCAGGAATGTTAAGACCTCGTTAAGACCCCAGTTTAGACCTAACCAAGCAGAATTACGGAAACTACTGGTTGTCAAACCCAAAGAGGAACCTATTCCTTTATACAATCCCACGATACATAAGCCTGGTGATAGAGTGATGGTTAAACCTAACTACGGCAAGAAACTGGTGGAGATTGTGATACCTGAGCTTGATGATGATGGTAATCCCTTCACATAATAACTATTAGTGCGTCCCTAATGGGAAGTGGGTTGGCCGGTGAGATGGGGTTATTGATATTATTAGTCTTGTAGGTAATTTTTTAATCAAACTAGAGAGCAATCAATGATAGTAACAACAGTTAAAGAGATAGATGGGGTGAAGTTTTTAATCAACATACGCATATTGGAACCTGATGATACTATAGGTGGATTCCCTGTCCATTATATATCAGATAGGACTACTTATCGTGACACTCAATTTATGCTAGCCGTTAAGTTAATGGGATTAAAAAAGGTAGCAAGGGCAGCAAATATAGGCGGAGGTTCCGACGCTTATGCTCAATTCCCCATACCTTTTATTGGGATTAAGGTAACACAGTTCTTATTAAGAATCTACTGGCATATTATCTACTTACTTTATAGCAACGCACGTTTTTTCAAGGAAATACCTCAAGGTGAGTGCTTCTCATGGCGATACTTCACACCTTACGTTTGGTTTAAGAAACCCAAAAGATAATTTAATTTCATATTTAAGAGGGGGGAGATGTATAGACTAGAAGGATGGAGCGAAAGGTGGAAGCAAACTGTAGATAAAAATACAGAGTATATTAGGCAGGGTAATGCTAGCGGGGTAATGTTTGAAGCGGGGGCAGATGCGATGCTTGAGGGGTTGAAGAAGGAGGCACTAACTCCATATGATATTAGTAAGCCACTACCAACCGACCCTGCTATGTTTGTGTTCAGTATTCCTGATAGAGCGGGTTTTCTAGTCTTTATCCCGGAGGAAGAATGATGGAGAAAGCATTGGCGGTTGCGGTGGTAAGGGAGGAAGAAACTAGGGAAGTGGTAGAATGACAACTGAAGAAGAATTCATGGAAATTATGAAGTGGCGAAATATAATCAAGTTTAGAGTTGGGATGAAAGTCAGGGACAAGAAAACAGGGAAAGAGGGAGTAATCACAGATGGATTTATTTCCAATTTCCTTACTATAAGTATGAATTGAGGAGGACTACAATGAATATCGCGGACTTGGGTAGGGTTGAAACTTATCGTGACGCTGCGAGGCAGTCAACTCGAGTCCATTTCCCACTATATAGTCAACTAGATTATGAGATAAGGGAAGGGCTAAGATTATTTATCCGTAAGAATATGGCAGTCCCTTATGGTGTTACTGGTGTTGAGGAGCACCTAAATGGTCTACTGGGGGAACTTCTATCCTATCTCCACTCTCAAGGTGTAGTGATAAAGGTAGTCTGTGATATATGTGGTGGTAGTAGGGTACGACCTGAAGATGGCTATAAATGCTCAGACTGTGATGGAGAAGGCTACTCCGGAGTAGAGAGTTTAATATGAAGCAGTTTTTAACGCATGAGAGAGACACAGTAGGGGATTATCAGAGGAGATTGCTTCAACACATACCCATTGGGATAATCATGGGTATTCCCTTGCTAGGGCTTCCTGTGCTCTGGCTTTTTGTGCGGTACGAAGAAAATGAAGACAAGCATGTTCTTGATGAGGCTTGGAAGGACTATGCCGGTGCTATCACAGGAGCTATAATGACAGCCATTGTAGCGGTTATTCTGGCGATTCTATGGTTGGCAGGAGTTATCTGATGAAAGCTCTGGGTAAATTCTCCCTGTATCTGGCCAGGGTTATCTTTGAGGCACTGGTGCTGGGTGTTGTGTTGGCGCTTGCTATTTACTATATTTTTAGTTATTTGGGGATATAGTGGATTACGATAAAATCCTAGCTGAATGTGCTTATAAAGATGAATCCGAACTTTCTATAGAAGAGAGGGAGATTTGGGAGCATGAACGTGCGATATGTCAGTTGGATTTCCTTTACTTTCTAAAGTGGGCAAGAATAATTCACCCTCCAATGCCAGGAGAGGTTTCAGAGTCTATCATTCCATTGGAATTATGGGAGCATACCAAAAAGGTTATAGCGGCGCTTTTAAGTGAGAAACATATCACGGTATTAAAGGCTCGTCAGATAGGTCTCTCTACTACTATAGCAGTATATGTAACATGGTATGCTTTAGGTCATATAGGGGCGAATGTTCTTTTATTCTCTCAGGGGCAGGATGAGGCGAAGGCGTTGTTACAAAAATGCAGAAACGTCTATGACCAACTACCTAATTTTCTTAAATTTAAACTGGACCCCGACAGTAAAGAAGCTCTGGGCTTCCCAGCTACTAAAGCTGTGATTAAAGCTCTACCTTCTACAACTTCAGCCGGTATCGGAGAGACGGCCTCTATCTTAGTTTGGGATGAACACGCCAAACACGAATATGCTGATACGAATTACACTCACGCTAAACCAACCATAGACGGTGGCGGTCAGGTTATAAGCATTTTTACAGCAGACCCCTTTGGGAATGATAATTTAGCGACAGCGATATTTCAAGACGCTTTAGAAAAGAAAAGTGGATTCTACCCGTTGTTTTTTCCGTGGGATGTTGTTCCTAACAGAGATGAAGAATGGTATGAAAGGACGAAAAACTCTATCCCTGAAAGAGACTTAGCCAAACTCTCCCCTGACTTGTATATGGCTAAAAATTATCCGAGGTCAATAGAAGAAGCATTATCAACTGCTGAAAGTGTAGCTGTCTTCGATAAGAAGGTCTTAAATATAATGATGCAGGATGTCAGGGGCCATATCAATGAGGGTTGGGATTTAAATCCTGCAATTCATATCTATAAAGATTATCACGTTGGAAATAAGTATGTTGCTGCTTCAGATGTGAGTTGGGGAGTAGGCGCCGATTTCTCAGTAACAGGAGTGATGGACGATCATGGTGATATAGTCGCTGATATAATGTCTAACAAACTGGAACCAGACGAGTTTACTGAGTTGTCAGTTGAGCTTTTGAATTATTATCATAAGCCATGGTGGTGGGTGGAGAACAATACAGCAGGTGGGGGAAGAATAGTCATTAAAAAAGCAGTTGAGTTGGGATATAAAAAGTTGGGTCATAAGGGCGATGTCATCTGGTCACAACTTGACAAACCCGAGATGCTTTCTAAGGTTGGTTTCTCAACTAACGAGAAATCAAGGACTGACTTATTTGGTGCTTTAATCCCTGGTATAAATGACCTACAGTTAAGAATCTATAATGAGCAAGGGTTGAGGCATTTCTATAATATGATACGTAACTCTAATAAAAATGGTAAGATAGAAGCAATGTCGTCAACACACGATGATTATGTTATCATGACAGGAATTTGCCTTTTAAAGCGCAAAGACATGAAACAAGAGATGGTAAAACCAATAGAAGCATTGACGTTTAAGAAAGATGATATCTCACCTGTGATACAGAGATTGATAGATAGACAATTAGAGGGGGTAAGATGATACTACTAACTGATAAAGAGAACCCATACCACAAGGGACTTATGAAGATAGACCGAGTTAGTGAGGATGCTTTTAATGAGGGTGCCAAAGCCCAGTTAAAGAAGGTGGTGGAGGACATGGATAAATACATCGTGGGTGTAGACAATGAGGGTTTGAAGATGAAGGCTACACCAGATTGTGCATTAAAGTGGTGGCAGTCCATATTAGAGGGGGTGAGATGAAAGCTAATTACATAGATGTATTATTTTGTATAGCGATTGTAGTGATAGCTTGGATGTGGATGTTATGACCAGGCAAGAAGAGATAAGGACTATAAGAAAGAACGGACACACTTATCGGGTTAATCTTGATAGGAGCATAGATGTATTGGTGGGTAAAACATACAAGAAAACCGAGAAGGTCGAATGTGAAAGGTGCGGGGAGCATCAAGCAATGCACTTTGGAGATGGGGACTTGTGTTGTTGGTGTCATATCGCAGGGGGCGGCACACCTGCTGACTGGCACACAAAATGTAAGGAGTTAAAATATGTCAAAAAGAGATGAGAAGCCCACTAAAGATTCAATCTTAAAGCAGTTTGAGTTCTGTAAGAAGCATTATTCTAAGTTAAGAATTGCTTATGAACGGGATGAGGAATTTTATAACCTTGAGTTCAAGAGTAGATTAAACATCCCGGGTGAATTTAAGAAAGATAGGGTTGTTTTGCCTACAGCTAGGGATGTTGTGGATACCGGGGTTAATCACACTAATATAAATAATGCCCGTGTTTTTACCAACAAAAGGAACACATCTGAGATTGGAAAAGAGTCGGCAGAGATGTTGCGTAAGTTGGGGCTTGGGATAATTCATGGTATAAATGTAGAGGCTAGAATAGCACCGGCTCATGTTGGAGCTAAACATTACTGGAAACATGGCTTGGCTGTGTTTAAGACTATGTGGGATGCCGATAGATGGGTTGATAAGCCAAAACAGGATGATGGTGAACCTGAGAACGATTATGCTTTAAGAATAGAAGATTGGAGGGCAGGGCAACATTTATCTTTACCAATAACCATTAAAGCAATAAATCCTTATCATATCATGCCTGATCCCTATACAGGTGGGGATTATTATGTCTTTGAGTGGTACAAGAGAAAATTGTATGATGTTAAGAAAATTTGGCCCCATTTTGAGGATACAAAAGGCCGAGAACCTGATGATATGATAGAAACTTTTTCCTTTTTTACAGATGTATATAGGGCAGAGTTCGTGATTACTTCATCAGATGGAGAACCCATTGTGGGAGAGCCATTACTTAGACTTCCAGGTGGTATAGTAAAACATAAGTATGGTTTTAATCCCTATACTCTAATAGAATCGGGATTGGGTGACTCCGATAGGGAGAATAAACCAGAAAATCGATATGTTGGACTTTTAAGGTATATGTATGACCTTTTAGTTTCAGAGTCTATGAATTACACTTTGAACAATATCTTAATGTCTCAAGAAACGATGAAGGGTGGTGTAATAAGAGGTGCTGATGCGGGGACTCTTGGTGAAGTTAAACAAGAATATGGTAAATGGTGGCCTATTGGTGATAAAGAGGTGGAGTTTATTCCTTGGCAATCACAAACTCCTCCTGAGGCTTCTTATAGACATCTAGCTATAACACATGATTACATATCAGGCCATGCTGCTCCTAGAAGTGCCAGAGGACTTTCAGAGACAGGCGTACGTAGTGGAGCTGATAGAAGATTAGTAATTGCTGAGGCATCAGCCATCTATCAATATGCAACACCAGCTTTTCAAAATGGTTGGTCACAGATTCTATCTAAATGTGCTATGTTAGTTAAGAATGTGATTCCCGGAGATTTCAGAATCTGGACTAAGACCCCTGTGGATGAATTCGATGTTCTTATTAAAAAAGATTTGATAAGAGAGCCATTCGGATATACTGTGGAATTCGCTCCCATCTCAGAGGAAGATGAATACCGCAGACAAGATTCACTTTTGAAGATGTGGAATGGGGGAAATGGAATTACAACTAAGGAATGGACTTGGGACCAGATGTCAAATGTGGATAAAGAGAAGATGAGACGACAACAAGAAAAGGAATCGTTACGGGCAATGCCTTCTTATAATCAAATAAAAGATCAGACTATGGCAATGCTATATCAACAGGCTTTAGGGGAAGCAGGATTGCAAGGTCAGCCTGTTCAAGGTCAGCAACCGGGAGAGGTACAAGGACAAAGACCAATGGTTCCTGGAATTCCTGATATGGCACCGCTTGGTTCAGCTCAAGACATAGACAATCAATTGAGGGCTGTAACTGAACAAAACCTTTCGGGGATACAGGGTGGACAAGGTTTAACTGGGGGAGGCAATAGATGAAACCAAGAATTGGCGAGATAATTATCGGAAATCGCATAGGTCGGCGATTAAGAGATAAATATATGTGGTGTGCGTGTAAGTTTTGTGGCAAAGAGCGTTGGGTTCGCATTGTTCGCTACGAGCCAAGGAGTGTTGCCTGTGTTACTTGTGCCAATAAGCCGCAAAATGCGCCAAACTATAAGGGTGAAAAATTAACGCATAATGGCTATGTGAGAGAGCATAACAAGGGCTATAAAGATGGGTTTGAGAAAGGGTTAATTGATGGTGGAAAGGAATCCTTAAAGAAGGTAGTGGAGTGGTTAAAAGATAATGCACGAACTGGGTATAGGTATACTGATGACTACACGCATAAGATTTCTTGGGAATATGACACCAAGTGTGACAATGAGATGATGATAGATTTGGGTGATTGGCAAGCCCTATCAGAGGAAGCAAAATGATTAAAACTGATAATCGTATTGAAATTTTCAAATTGATGAGTGATGGTATGCACAAATCTATCTCTACGATGGAATTACGCATCAATGACTTGGAGAATAGAGTTACAATTCTTGAGGTAGAAAACGTCTTGCTTAGGGAGTCTGCTAATGCCAAATGATTTAGAGACGATGCAAGAGATAGTTAAGGAAGACCTTGAGTTAATGCAGGAGGTTATTCGTGAGGATATCTTGCCCTTGATACAGTTTCGAGAGCAATTAGAAAAGAAAGCATTTGAAAATGCGTTTGATGAGATGAAATCACTTGAGGAGGAAGTGTAATGGCTTCAGAAGAAGAAAAGAGAAGGTGGAAGGAATACATTGATAAAGGGGGTGTTTTTTCTTTCCAACGTTGGATGGAAGTAGGAGGGCCTCCAGAGCCATTGGGGCATGAATTGACACTAGACCCAGAGAGTTTGGATTTCGCTGAAAGGGGGCGGTTAGAAAGAAGAGTTCAATCACAAACTGAAATAGAAGCTGGGGGGATTGACCTTACGGGTGGGGTAACTAATGGCCAACTTGGTGGGGGGCTTAAGGTTCCCCCATTCCCTACAACTCCTCCTCCATCTGGATTTGAGTATGTCTTTGATAGAGATTTCAATAGGTGGGTTCCTCAAAGAACACGGGATGAAGGATTTCCCTCTCCGATTTCAACTACAGGGGGGGCAGGGTTTTTCCCCAAAGATTTAACACTAGAAGAGGTTAAGGACATAAGATTGAGGTCACTCAAGGGTGAGTTCTCTGGCGAGCAGTTAGAAGAGGCTAAGGGGATAAGAGGGAGGGCACTTAAGGGCGAATTCGACACTGCTACTCAGCCTCGGCCACAACAGCCGACTCAGCAAGTTCCAACTGATGCTTTTGGAAGAAAGGCCACTTGGAATTCACGATTGGGGCAATGGGATTACCCCCCTAATTTTGGGCAGAGACCACAAGACCAACCTCCACCGACAACCCCATTTCAGCAACAACAGTTTGAGGAACAGCAACGGCAATTCCAAACTGGGCAAGAACAATTCCGCGAGTCTCAAGCCCAAGAACAGCAGCAATTCCAGGCTCAATTAGGGTTTCAGCAAGAACAAGCACGCCAACAAGCCGAAGTTCAAAGACAACAGGAGATGGCTAGACTAGCTGCTAACCCAATTAACTGGTTACAATTCGCTGCATTTACAGGGGAACAGCCAGTAGTTCAACCTTGGATGATACCGTTAGGATTTCAACAATTCGGGCAGGGGGGGTCTGCCACACCACAGCAGGGTTTAGCCCCACAAGGTCAGCAACCACAACAAGCATTTACCCAAGCAGGGCAGCAGTTACAAGTAGGTCAGCCTATTCCAGGGCTTCAAGGGTCTGACTTTTCTGGGTTACCTCAGTTAAGAACTCCGTCTGCACAACTTCAAGCCAGGTGGGGGCCGACAGCACAAGGCCAATTCTTAGGATTCCAACGTGCAAGAACTGGAGCAAGTCCTGAAGAAACTCAATTCAGGTTAGGCTCTCAAAGAGCCCCAGCAGGAAGATTTCCAGGATTTAGTAGATTTAGATAATGACTATTGGGCAACAAGTAAGTGGTTTATCCCAACCGGCACTAGATATATTCCGTAAGCAACTACCCCAGCGCTTGAAAGAAATGGGAGAGTTGGAGAGGAATACTGCGCTTGAGCAACTGCAGCAATTACCTGAATTGGCAGGATTAGATTTTGGGGAATTTCAACCCATTCAATCTCAGGTGCGACAGCCAGTACAACAACTTCAACCACCTCAACAGCCTGAAATCCCTTGGTGGCAACAGCCATTAAACTGGATAAGAACTATTGAGGAAGCTACCGGGACTTTTCTAGCTGCCCCGTTTACTCCATCAGTTCCTGGAACCGAAAGGTTACCCTGGTGGCAAAGGGAACGAGCCGAGTATGAGGCTTGGAACGAGCCCAGTTTTCAAGTTCAACCCCTTTTCAGGTTTCCGTGGACACCCGAAGAGGAAAGGGACAAACCCTGGACTATAGGTGTTAAGGGTGCATTAGAGATGGTTCCTTGGTTTGCTACAGCTATTGCTACGGCAGGGTTAGGTGCTAGTGCTGCATTAGGCACTCGGGCTGGTATATCGGGGTTAACAAGGGCTGCTGCATTAGGGCAACGGGCGATAAAACCCATTGTATCTGTAGAGAGAGCGGTAACACTTGCCCCATTTAGAGCCGTAGGAGCAGTGGCAAAGCCTGTTCTTAAACCATTAGGTAAACTTCTACCCTCTCGTTTGCCACAAGCGTCAAGATTTGTTGCGCCAGCTTCTGAGGCGATAGAGAAAAATATCACTAAAGATGATTGGATGAGAAGAGTAGCGCAGATGTTTGGCAGGCAACCGCTAACAAAATCGATTACAGAAAAGATAGGGGGAAGAGCCGCTACAGTTACACAATCTATAGAAGATACTACAGCTAGGGCTTTGCTTATAGGAGCTCGGGTTCAGGAGATATTATTAAGTAAAGGGCAAACTGCCTTATCAACGCTGAGAGCAAACCATCCTAATCCCCTTAGATTGTTTGGGGTAGATGAAGCTACCGGGTTAACTAAGATTAGAACCAAGGCTGGATTCAAGGGGGCATCTAAACATATATCGGATATAGCGGAACACCCGGCAAGGTATCAATTAAACGCGCAGCAGAAATCCTATATAGACCAAATCCATAGAGTAGAAGATTGGGTATTAGATGGATTAAAAGAATCTGGTATAGATGTTAAGTTATTGAAGTTTGACGAATTCTCTCATTGGGTTCACCGCGAGGTTATCGGTAAGAATGTAGATGATGCACTTCTTAAGATAAGAACAAAAGGTGGGAGAAGGATAGGTTCTAAAGGGACTTGGGAGAAGACGAGATTTTATGAAACAGCAGCCGAAGGTGTAAAGGCTGGGATAATATATGAACCATCCTTAGAAAGAGTGGTTGAATTGTATGTTCAAAGTGCAGCCAAGAGAATATCTGACCAACGCATAGCGGGAATGACAGCACAGTTTGGCGAAACTGCACTGCAAAGGGCAGAAAGGCAGGCACCACAGGTATTAGTAAGGGCAGCAGCAACCAAGCGAGAAAGAGAAGCTGCCGGTGCACTTGTGAAGGTTGTTAATCGTGCTGTTAGGGGGGAGAAAATCCCAGAAGTTACGTTACAGGCGATGGAACGAAGATTCCCTGAATTAGGCAAGCAGTTACGTAGTCTTATCGGTGATACCGAAGGGTTAAAGGGACTTGCTGTTTCTGCAAGGCAAGCGAAAGAGGCTGCTCAGGCCCCATTTTTCAAAGCAAAATTAGCTAGGGCAAAACTTATTGAAAAAGTAGGGACTCCGACTTTGGGAACAGAGGCAACTATTGCACATCCTGCATTTCAAGGGAAGATTTATCCCGTGGAGGTTGCTAATGAGATACGGAAATATTGGGATGATGTGGGGTTTGCTCCATTAAATAAATTGGCCACATTGTCGGGTGAGATGAGAACACTGGTAGCTGCTGCTGACTTTAGTGCTATGTTTATTCAGGGGTTGCCAGGTATTGCTTTGCATCCTAAAGCATGGGGAAGTGCTGCTGCCAAGTCTTTTAAGGCGTTCTTAAAACCACAGGAATATCAAGAGTATATGGTTAGGAATTTAGATAATCTAATGGAGAGGGCGAACTTTGGCGGATATGTAGGTGGCTTTGAGTTTATGGAGGCCATGCCTGCATTGCAAAGAACTGCCTCTCAAGCAACCAGATTAGCAGCAAGGAGTCCTGCCATTGGCAGAACGGCTATACAGCAAACTTATGGAAGGTTTGAGGCTTCATTTGGGGCTTTTGGTGATGTGATGAGGAACGAGATGTGGAAGGGGTTAAAGGCGGGAGCCAGGTCTGAAGCTGACTTAATGGAAATAGCCAGACACATAGACCGTATGACAGGGGTAATGTCATCTAAAGGGTTAGGGTTAGGTAAAGTCCAGAGAGATTTTGAACAAGCGTTCATGTTCTTTGCGCCTAGATATACACGGGCAGGGTTCGCTTTAGTAGGCGATATGTTAAAGGGCGGTTTTACAGGAGACCAAGCCAGAAAAGCGTTAGGTTCAATGATGGCTGCGGGAGCGGTATTGTATGCTGGAACAGCTAAGGCAATGGGGCAAGAACCAAACTTCGACCCCACATCCGGCAAGTTTATGACTATAGAGATAACTGACCCCGTAACAGGAACCACTAGACATTTTGGTATAGGCGGGATGATGACATCTCTAATGAGATTTGGGGCTGACGCAGCCGCTTCTGCTACCGGGCAAGGGTTAAATGAACCATTGGATTTTGTCAAGATGAGCAGGTTTGACAATCCGTTCTTGAAATTTCTGTTCTCAAAGGCATCTCCCTTAACAGGGTTTATCGAAGGGATGATGTTTGGGCATAACTATTTTGGTGAACCGTTTGAGAATGCGGGAGATTATGCCGGGTTCTTAGGCGAACAAGTTTTACCTATAGCATTACAGGCAGCTTTTATGGAAGAGGGCGGATTATCTCCATCAGCGATAGCGGCAGAGGAAGTTGGGTTAAGGACTTTCCCTCGCTCTGATTGGGAGAAAAGGAATATTGTAAGAGATTTATTAGCTCAAGAAACTTACGGAATGGATTGGGAACAGGTAGGATTACAATTTGGAGAGTTAGCTCAAATCAGATTAGAGAGAGAGAATCCCGAATTACAGGCGGTTACTGAGAAAGCATCCGAAACAACCAGTAAGATGGCTCGAGGTGAAGGTAAGGTATGGGATGTATGGAAGAAAGAGGGGGCTGCCGTAGAAGAAAGATACCGTCAGTCAATAAGAACTGCCTCTACTGAGTTTACTGTTACTGGGGATGGGACCACTTTCAGGGAAAAGGCGGATGAGGCTTCTGCTATAAGAAGGGCTATGTACGGGCAAAGAGAGCAAAACCCTGAATATGCTGAGATAAACCAGTATTTCAACCAACCATTAACATTAGAGACGACTACCAAGATGAATCCCAGAGATGTAGCTAGGAGAGAATATTACCAACTTATGTATACACTTGATATGTATGACCAGTTTGGGAATTACAGGTTTGATGAAGCCGATAGACGAGAACAGTTGTTTGTTCAAAGATATGGACAGGGGATGTTGGATTACGTGGAAGAATATATGGGGGCTAAGTGGGAAGAACCCTCAGCACTTCAAGCGTTGAAACAAGCCCGTGATGTTCTTCAGCCTTATTGGGATATAGAGAGACAAATCTGGAGTCAACTTCCCCAGGGGTTAAAGCAAATATCAGACCAGATTAAGATTTTAGAAAGAACGGATCCTCTTCAAGCAAAACAGATGCTGTTTGGTTATCCACTAATCGTTCTTGCCAGACGGCAAACGGCGTTATTCAAACGCCAGATGAAATTAACCAATCCGGATATCGCACAAGCGTTAAATACATTTTATAGATTTTAAGGAGGGAATGTGAAGCAACCAGTAAAGTATGAAGACTGGAAAGAGGAAGATGGATTATGGGGGGTTCAGGCTATAATAACAGACAAGATTATGAGTAAGGGAATGCCCCAAGCTATCGACAAAACGGGTGAAATGATGGGGAAAGCTATGTCAAAAGCTCTGTTTGGGATTGGCTCAAAGGTTCCATCTGTTAAGGTAGATGTATCGAGGGATGAGAGTTTACCTGGATGGGATGTGTATTTATATGCCGATGCTGAATTTGATAAAAACCCCGAGCAGTATTGTTATATGGCTTGGGAAAATTGGCAGAGTGAGTATGTTAAAAGGTTGAATTGGGAAAACAAATCATTATGGCAATATCTTAGATTTTGGTTTAGAAGAAAGTTTAGATTCTAGAAGGTAATATGGCGATAATTAACAGGGCTATTTGTAAGGGATGTGGCTCAGAATATAATTATAGTACGCCATATTAGGGGGTAGTATGAATAGACCAACTGGGGTAACATTAACTTGTGATTTCTGCAATAGCGGATATGAGAAATTTGAATGGGATGGAGAGGGTGAGCCCAAAACTTATGATATGCTTGAATTTGAACGTGATAAAGAGACTGAGAAGTTGTTCCATTTTTGTTCTAAAGAGTGCTTAGAGAGGTTCGAAGAAGCCAATCCCATCAATTAGGAGGAATAAAATGCCACATAAGGGTGGGAAAGGCGATTACAAATCTACCAAGAAACATCCGAAGGGGAAGTAAGATGCCCGCAGACTTTGATAAATGTGTGAGAGATGGTGGGAGAGTAAGAACTCGGAAGATAGGAAAAAGCAAATATATCCATATCTGTTGGGATAACAGTGGAAAATCTCACGCAGGTGAAGTAAAGACAACGAAAGAAAAAAGTGATTGATGGACAGAATAACTTGATACAGCTAGAAATTCGGGAGCAAAAATACCCAAGAAGAAGAAATAACTTAGATGAAATTATTAAGACCTAAATGTCCCAGTTGTAATAAAGTCATTGCGGATTGGCTGGATGGCGAAGCGGGGTATACCTGTCCTCGCTGTAAACTCAGCTTTACCCTAAACACAGTTCGGGATTATTCTTCTTATAAGTTAGAAAAACTTGACTTTATTAAAAAGTAGTTATATATTAGGTAGTACGTTTAAAATAGAATATAGTTAGTGCTCTAGTAGCCCATCTTTTTGTGTCCTAGTGACCTTAAGGGTGGGCTTTTTTTATTTTAAAGGAGGAGAAAATGACAACAGAGAATGTTGTAGAGGAGCAGGTTCCCGTAGAGGAGACTACTCCAGAGGCTGAACTAAAAGAACAGCCTCCTGCACCCCTTACAGAAGAGAGGGTGCAACAGTTAATCGTAGAGGCTACTACTAAGGCAGTGACCGAAGCGAAAGAAACGGGCCGGCGAGAGCTACAGAGCGAACAAGAAAAAAACAAAGCTGCCGACAGAAGGGCGAGACTTGCCGAATCAAGAGTCGAGACGTATGAGACCAGTCTATCTGGCGTAGATGAGGAAACTCGTAATGCCATAGAACTGGCAAGATACCGAGAGCAAGAGAAATTCAATCAGTCAGAGTCTCAAAGAGAGACCCAGAGCGAACAAGACAATGCTTATTATCAGAGGATGAACGAATCTGTCTTAATTTATCTAGATAATATAGGGATACCTAGAGACCATAAAGACCTAGATTGGGGACAGGGTTCACAGGATTATATCGAAGCCAGAAGTAGGCTGGATATTTCCGTAGCAAAGATAATGAGAGAGGGAAAGAATGTGACTGAGGGTAAACAGGAGCAACGTTTTAAGGAATTAGAGACTAAGCTCCGTGGTGAATTAAATCTTGACTCGGTAGATATTCCCCCGGGAGGAGGCAGTGATAATGATTCAGATGCCGAATTCAAGAAGGGAATTGGTGATGGAACTTTACCGTTAAACAAAACAAATATGGCGAGAGCTAAGAAATTAGGTATCGCTTGATAAGGAGAAAGGGGATTGATTAGGCAGAATGTATCAGAGCACGATGTTGAACCATCCAATCATTTCTACAGGTGCGACAGTGACGTTCGGTACGGTTGCCACGATGGCGCAGGTAGAGGTTCCCACCATTTAATGGATGGCCTCTCTTACAATGAGTTTTACGCTTATTGACTGCCCAAAGGCTATCCCCGGAATATACGTTTTCGGAGGTTGTAACTAATCTCATATGGGAAGGATTAACACAACCATGTGTTTTACAAAGATGGTCAATAACAAATTGTGGGGGAATCTGTGATACAAGTAATTCGTAGGAAAATCTATGGGCTCTCCTCATTTTGCGATTGCCTATACAGAAACTCCCATATCCATCTTTATCGACATAAGCAGTCCATAACCAACACCCGTTCAGAGATGAGTCTTTATCAACCTTGCTCCAAAAGCGTTCTTCTACGGTAGAGTTATGGTTACGGTAGTGTATGCTTGACATACATACATACTACTACAAATAAAAGAATATGTCAAATAACATAATGGAGGATTAAGAATATGGCAGGGTCTGGATGGACTACAACCTCTTCACTTGCTGATAGTCTGGATGATGTCCGTTCTTCGGCAAGAATAGTAAGAGAATTTGAGGGTGTCATGCCTCAACTCGTGGATAACGTGACGCTTGGCGAAGGGATTGGAACTGCTTGGCAAGAAATCAAGTATGACCAGCTTATTGCACAAGCGGTGACTGAAACTACAGAGTTGGACAATCCTCAACAATTATCTGATTCGCTGATTTCAGTTACCCCTACCGTGGTGGGTATTGAAACTTTTATTACTGACCGGGTAGCCGCAAGAATCAGCAAAATAGGGCTTTCCAAGATAGGAGTTCTTGGACAGAATGCAATCCAGAGAAAGAAAGACGAAGACGGTTTGATTCTTTTCGCGAGTGCGACCGGAACTTCTGACCCCGGCGCTGGTGTTACTTTGACATCAGGTTATATAGCCTCGGCCTCATATAACATCACGAGCAATACGACTGAGCCTGGTCATAAACCAATCAGGTGTGTCTTGCATGGATTCCAGATTAAAGACCTTTTCGATGAACTGGTAGCCGGTGTAGGAACTTATGTGGTTGATGAAGGTCCGACAGCCCGGGTGTTCCAAAACAGGTTTGACCTACCGATAGCAGGCGCGGAAGTCTTTGAGGATGGTAACATCACGATAGATGGAAGTGGCGATGCTACCGGTGGCGTATTTGCTATGGATGGAATCCTTTTGGTTCAGGGTCGTTCTGCAAGAATCATCTCCGTAAGGAATGAGAGGCGCGGTGGTGGTGGTGAGCACGTTTATCACTATGATGAGTATGCCTATGGGATTCGGTTATCTAACTGGGTTTATTCAATGGTGAGTGATGCAACTGCTCCGACAAGCTAGGGAAATGCAACTTGATGCCACCAAAAATCAGATGTGTTAAGTAGGCACAATGCCAACGAAGATGGCAGGTGGTAATTCAAAGGCGATGAAGACGCCTAAAAATCAGATTTCGGGGCTGAAATACCCCGACAAAGGAGAAACAAATGGCTAATGCAGGTTCAAAGGGAATAACTAGATACGAGGAAACATTTGCGATAGATACTATAGGTTCTGCGGGGGATGGCGTTGCCTGGCTTCAGACTAATGATGCTGGCACAGCTTTTGTTAGGGCAGTGGCGGCAGGTAAGGGCTTACACGTTGCCGGTGCGACTTCTACCGGTGGTGCTAACAGGCACGAGTTCCTCAGTGATAGCTTAATGTTCACTGGGCAGGAAGGACACGCATCGGTGGAAATACTACTCCAATTGGGGGCTGTTACCGATGTATCCTTTAACTTCGGGTTCTTTGATGCTACTACTGGGGCGAATAACATCTTGCCTGCTTCACTAAGTGGTACTACCATTACCGGGCAAGCTGCTGATGGGTTTCTGGGTATCATCTACGACTCAAATGCAGACAACGATGAGCTCCATGTCTCCTGGGAAAATGGTGGAGTGCAAACCACAACGGCAATTGCCGACCTGAGAATGGTAGGCATGGCTCCAACGGCAAGCAAATGGCTCTTTATGAAGGTAGAGATGCAAGACCGGGGTTCAGGCAATGGTGTCAGGGCAACCTTCTTAGCGGTAGACCACAATGGTCGTAGTGTGGAGAAAGTCTTTAATACTTCGGTAGACCGAGACCTTCCCCTCAACTACTATCTTGGTGTGATAAACCGCACTACCACAGCGGTCAACATCTATTTCAAGAGTGTTGCCTGGGAACAAACGATAAGTGATATGTAATCCCAAACAATTTAGAGGTTGGCGGTCATCCTGAAAAACCGCCACAAAATCTTATCAAGTGCTGACTTTTCAGCTAAGGAGTAAATAAAATGGCAACTTCAATAACACATAGAGGGTGGAAACTACCTGCTGGTCAAGGTTATTTAGCTGCTCTATACAATGGGACTGAGGCTTACAGGATATTAGGCACAGGTATTGATTTCGTGGGCACTACGCTTACACCTGATTCGGCTAGGGCAGATATTGCCCTTGCCATTGGAACTAGAGCGACAGAAAAAGACATAACGATGGCCGGAACTGCTAGTGAGCATCTTGAGCCAATCCAAATCAACCTTAACTTTATTGGTACTATTCCAACAAGTACTAGCACAGTCAATGTAATGTACATGCAACTAACCCATGATACTACAGACATGACTGATTACCTACGGCTAAAAGGTACGGATTGGACGTTTACTATTAATAAAGACCTCCAAGACGCTTATGTGTTCCAAGGGGAAATTGACTTTGGTAGTGGGACGAACACTATTGGTGGTGAGGCTGCCTGTCTGGGTATGACTATGAACTCAGGCACAGGTACTCTTACTGGAAACCGATGGTGTGGTGTTTTTGTAACGACAGGTTCAGCGAATACAACTGCTTGCCTATTCTTGAGCCATAGGGGTGGAACACTAACACACTCAATTTACATTGAGGCAAATAGCGGTCAGACAATTACTAATGCAATTTACATTAACGAAGCGGGAACCGTAACTAACTTTGCAAAGTTCGCAGCGGCTAAGACCTGTATTGTAGCTTCAGACAATGCTATGACTACTAACAATACAAGCCATGCAATAAGGATTGCTATAGGAGGTTCGACTTACTATATTCCAGTTTTTGACACTTCTAATTGGGGTTAAACAAAAAATAAAGGGAGGGTAATTTTGCAACTTAACAATGGAGAAATCTTTGGAGCCAGGGAACCGCTCGTAAAACTCTTAGGGGAGAAGTTTCCAGTCAAGGTCTCTTATGGGTTGGCTAAGATAGCTAACAAGCTAAATGAGCAACTCAAGGTGATTGACGACGTAAGGAACGGCTTAATCAAGACTTATGGCGAAGTAGGCGAGGATGGGAAGATAAAGACTAAGAAGGATGGCGGTAATAATGACATCCTTGATTTATCTCTAGAGAACGAAACCAAGTTAAATGCTGAGTTCAACGAGCTTATGGAACAAGAAATTGAAGTGGTTCTCGACAAGGTTCAGTTGCCAGAAAAGGTGGCTTCAACTTGCGATAAATGTTCGCACAATATGGACAAGATGTTGGAGATTGAACCAAGTGTCTTAATGGCACTGGAAAAGTTCGTAGACGTGGGCTAGTCCAGAGATGGGCTAAATTACCCCCTTTAATGGTGGGGGAGGTTTAGGCTTCCCCCACCACAGGAGAAGATATGGCTGATACTAGGTTAATCCGTTTGACTTGGGAAAATGATGTGCAATTCAAAATGGACACCAAACTAAACGATGAGGACTGGTTAACCATTATTGAAATGGATGAGAACGGGAACATTTCTCAATTGTGGGAACACGCTGGGGCACTCTGTAAGAAGTACTTTGAGACACAAGTTGATTTTATCGGCGGAGTGATGAAATCGTGATTATCCCAGCGACATCTTATGTTTTAGGCAATGAAAAGGCTTACAGTTTACAGGAGGCTCACTTACAATCACCCGGTTCCGGGGGCTTTCATAGGTACAAGATAATTTTAGTCAATCGGGACGGAAATCTCGCTGAGTATCGAGAAGATATGGGACTTGCTTCTAATTTCAAGGGGATAAGACAATTCAATGTCCCTTCCTTTGGAACATGGGAGCATACAGTTGACGAACTTTTAGATATAGCCGATACTCTGCGAACGGAGACATTTATAGATATAGCCGAATGGTTAGAGCTAGACCGAATGAAATTAGCTTAATCTGTGTAAACGGGAACTAATAACTAAGGAGGTTATTATGGAGGACACACAAACCACTACGCAAGACAATGAATCATTGATTCAAGAGGCATTGAGGGACGCAAAACTAGTTGACCTCCCCAGTGAACTCAAGGCAAATCCAGTAATCCATAGAGGTGATACAGAACTGGATGCACCAATGACAGTTAAAGAACTGTCAAGTGCCGGGTATGTCTATGTCTGGGATTCCAGGACGGGTGAGAGGGCGCCAGTTTTATACTACATGCTCCCATCAATTTTGAGGCGGAGAAGGGAAGATGGTTCTTTTATATGGACCACTAACAACCCGGGAATAACTCCTAAGAGAGGAACACATAAATGCTTACTTCATAAGGATAATCCCAATCGTGAGGAATATGACAAAATGGGATTAAAAACTTGTAGGAAGTCAAACATTATCAATGCCTTTGAAGTTAAGCAGCACATGTCAAAGAAACATCCGAAAGAATGGGAAGCGATAGAAGACCAGAGAAAAGAAAGAGAGCGACAGGAAGACCGGTCTTTTCAGAAGTCTCTATATGAGGCTGTTGGTGGTAAGACTACCGAAAAGGCGGAGGAAAAACCGCCAGTTTATGTTAGCGATAAACCACCCAAGGTAAGAAAAAAGAGGACTACAAAAATAAAATAGAATAAGGAGAAAACAATGGCTGCAAAAAGACAGGCTCTCAAGAACGTCTCGAATGCAAGTTGGTTGTTCGGACACCCTGTAGCGCGAGCTGACAACGCTTCTTTTGCGACATGGGTTTACCGAGGGACTTCCCCACAGTATCAGAAGGGAGGAGGTTGGCTAGTTGCCCTTTATGGTGGGGTACAGAGTGGGGATGACTGGGCTGCGTGTTACATCCCTGTGAATGAGTATCCCGTTACTCATTTCGATGATGCACAGTGGTCGTACTGGATGACCGGTGCAGAACGCATAGGTGTCAATATCGTTATCTGGGTTCATGACGCAGACGACTTTGACAAACGTGCTGAGATAACACAACTTGGGTCACACAATGATTTAGAAAAGGCTGCTGGTTGGAATGCCCACGAATTCACCACATCTACGGCTGGGATGTTCTTCTATGGGGAAAACACTGCTGGAACAAATCTAACCGCAGGGACACAATACACCTGGGCACAGTTTCAGGCAGATAACCTATTCAAGAATTGGGTAATTTATAGGGTATCACTTGAGTATGGTTGGGACACGACTGGCACTGCCGACCTTGCTTATCTAGCTGAAGTCAAACTCAATGGTGTCCCAGTTCCTTTGATTCCACCTCAAAGTATCAGAAAAGAAACCAAGTCCATATACAAGGCGACTGTTACCGATTCTACTACCAAGGTAACATTATTGACTGGAACTGTTGGTATGAGGATTAGGGTTCACAACGTCTTCATGACAACTGCCAGTGCAACCGGCGCCAACTTTGAAATGTACTTTGGCACTGGGGCAAACATCACATCAGATACAACTAAGGCCATAGCCCACATGAACCTTGATACCGATACAGTAGCCAGTGTCTCTATTCCATACGGGGATGACGGCCCGCTAGGAGCGGTAAGCGAAGTCGTATCCATGAGAACATCAGTCAACATCACCAGCAATGGCACATTCATTCTTGTGTATAGCGAGGAATAGAAATGACTACAGCATTAAGTGTGGCTAGGGTAGAATTGTCGAAACAACTCAACGATGATTGGGTATCTACCAGTACGGGTGCTGGATCGGTTACTACCATTGTTGATGCTTTGTTAAAAGCTAAACAGAATGCCTGGATAGGAAAAGACATGTATGACCTCATCACAGAGTCTGGTCATGCCTCTGTAGATGAAGAACGACAGATTTCTTCTCTGGTTGGTTCCACCGGGATATTGACTGTGCTGGCTCATGACAATACCACTGGAACCTCTATGGACTATGAGGTTCATAGATTATTCACTGCTTCTGAGAAAAGGATAGCTTTAATCGCTGCTGCTAGAATGGCCTATCCTGATATCCATGAGAAGATATGGGATGAGAGTCTGGTTTCAGGGAACTGGTTTAAGGATGGTTCATTCGAGATATGGACTTCTTCCTCAGCATTGACCTATTGGACGACAACAACGTCAACTATAACCAAGACCACTAGCTCTCCTTATTATAAACATGGAGCTACATCGTGTAAGATTTCTACTGCAGCAGGAACTGTTAAGCAATCAATTTCTAATTGGGACGACCTTAAGAGACTGGCTGGGCATACTGTTACTTTCTCTATTCAAGCCTGGTGTGATACTGCTTCTTGTTTAAGGGTATCCATCAATGATGGAGTAAATTCACAGACTTATTCTTCTTATCATACCGGTGATTCAGCCTGGACAAATGATGATCCCAGAGTAGATAGTATGTATGCACAACAGTTCATAGACTGGAATGCCACTGAGATTACTCTTACAATCCACCATGAGATAGCGGCGGCTACTTCTTATGTAGATGATGCCAGGGCTATTGGCCCATATCAACCGCGATTATTTATTGACCAGTTGGGATTAGCTCAAGAGAAACCAGTCCAAGTTGAGATAGAGCCCTATAATTATTCGACAGATGAGCCATGGTCTATAGTCTTCAATTCAAGGCTGGATACTGAGTTGGGATATATTTATCTTCCATCTTCAGTTCAAAGAGACAGGCGATTGAGGATTAAAGGAATAGGTTATTTAGATTTCCTCGTCTCGGGGGCTTCATCTACTGACTGGGCAGCTACTATAAACATTAATTCTCCCCAGACTGATATTCTGATAGCTCAAGCGATTGTCTATCTTTATACGCGGAAATCCCTACCTAATTTCTCAAGGAGCACGAATGAAGATTTCCAAAATACGGTGAATTACTGGGAGCGGGAATTGAAGAAAAGGATTGGTAAATTTGGAATGGAAATTCCATCAATCCCAAGTAGATTTCAATAAAATTGAATAAAGGATTATTATGGGTATACATGGTGATTTTGACCATGAGTTAAAAATAGATAGTGATACACAGCAGTTTCGTCTCGTCAAGGGAGAGGGTGGAGCTGTGATGTATAATATCCGAAACATAATTCCCAATTACAGAGACCCCCTTTTGTTCACTCAATCTGACTGGACCGGTGGGCATGGGAGTTTTGAAAGAAAAGCTCCTGACGTTTACTTTGAAGGTCAGTCTATAGACACTACTCAAAAAGGTCGTGTGTTTCTTGGCCCTTTAATTACGACAGTTCAGGAAGATGATGATACGGACTTAGATGCTGCACCACAGGGATTTGTTTGGTTCACTGCTACCTCTGAATGGTTATGCTGGACCACAGGGAATATCTATCGTTATGACGTTGGTTCTAGTGGGAAGTGGACAGTAGCTTCTACGACTGTATCGGGTGTAACTCACATGGCAGAGTTTAAGGGAATCATGTATGCTGCCAGGGGTTCATCCACCACTTATAGCTATTCGGCAGATGGGGACACGTGGACGGCAACTGATTTAACGGATGACAAGGCCGAGAGATTTCTAGTAACCCCTAATCCTGCCGGAACTGCTGATAATCTGTGGAAGTTCAAGAAGACCAATGAACTATCACGAACCACAGATGGGAGAACTGCTGCTGCTGGTGGTGTGGCATGGGAATCTCCTACATTTGTGGGTGACACCTCTCATAATATAACAAATATCTTTCTACAGAATAACAAACTTATGGTAGGGAGAGAGGACAATCTATTTCATGTGGACTCTAACGGGGGTGTGCATCCATTCAGAGATGACCTGAAAATCAATCAATCCACTAATAATTATAAATATGTAACTGAATGGCAGACTTCAGTATATCATTCTGAGGCCCGGGGAATGGCAGAGATAACAGCTTATAATTCTTATGATGTAATGGGGCCATTATTTGGGATAGACGATATAGGCAAGGTGGGAGATGTCGTGGGCCTAGCAGGGGATAAAGATTGGCTATACGTTGCAATAGACGAGGGGACTAATACAATAATCTATAAATGCCTGGAAATATTAAATGCACAAGGTAAACTTCAATGGCAATATTGTCCATGGGTATTTGCTGGAACAAATGCCGTGGCCACAATAGCCGTTGCTCAACACTCCACAACTGATTTCAGGTTGTGGTTTGGGTATGGAAATGCTACCGCTTATGTTATCTTATCTGAAAACCCTCTTGGTGATTCTCTTGCTCGATACGCTGCTTCTGGTTTTCTAAGAGGGAGTTATGATTATGGTACTGACCCTAATTGGGATAAGATGTGGCAATCGGCAGTGATAGAACAGCACAGAGTAAATTCAGGGGCAATCACAGCAGCGAGTGCGGGGGAAACGGTACAGATTAAATACAGGGACGACACTGATACCTCTGCGACTGAAAGTATTGCTGTGTACAACACTTCCGGTGTAGTGGAGACCAATTTCACCTCTGCCCTAAACAACAAACGAATCCAGTTCGAGATTCACCTTGCTTCAAATACCAACACCGCTACCCCTGTGGTTACTTTCTTCCAGGCTAAAGGAGTGGAAAAACCAACTACTATAAGGATACACGATGCTACTTATGCCATAGATGACTCACCATCTGAAAGTGCTGAAACTCTGAGAGATTTATTGAGAACAGGCAGAACATCTACGTCATTGATACGATTTGCTAATCTAAACTTTGAGGAAACCACAAGCGGTACGGCTGGTACTGATTATGTAAATTGTGTGATGGAGCCTGGGTTCCCGATGGAAGTTGAGATAGTGCATTTAGACGGTAGAGGGGCTGAACAGGCTATTCAGGTAAGTTTAAGAGAGGTAAGTTTTTCCTAAATGAATGTTTGTATAGGATTGCCATTCACTAAAACAAACTGTTTTTGGCAATGCGGGCAAACAATTGAGGGGTGTAAATTTTTATGTTGTTTCTGAGCAGAAAGCAATTGCAAATTCCCAATCCTATTATCATCTTTAACGCCGTTCAAATGGTGTACACGCTCTGTGGGAAGCAAACATCTACCCAAATATTTTGCCATTACAAGGCGATGTTCCAAAACTGCGTACCAATGACCTTGGTGCCAGCACATTGGACGGAAAAAGTCATCCTCTGGTTTAAGCGTTGCCTTAATATAGCCTTCACTCGTTTTGCTACGTCCACCTTTCCATTGAGAACATTTTTCTGCTCGTCTATTTGCGTAACCACTCATAAGATAAGTATAACAGATAATTCAATGAATTGCAAGGGGTGTTTTAGTTGACATATATAGTTAAAAGAAAGTTTCAAGGTGCTTTAGGAGATGATGTTGATAATGCTGAAATGGCATCCTTGCTTCAGCATATTCAAACTAGCACTGCTGGAGTAGTTTTAACACAAACTGGCCTTCAAGATAGTTTAACAGTTAATCATTTAGTAGTAAGGGCAACTAATAAAATCCCAGTCGGAACGGATAAGTATAAGTAATGGCTACTTTATACGAAAATTACAACAGTGGCGATGATGAAGCTCACGCCTCCCAAGGAAATTTTTGGCACGCCCAGACATTTACAACCTCAGCAGGGCATACCACTTCATCTGTAAAATTAAAGGTGTATAGAACAGGTAGTCCTGGGACTATCACAGTCTCTATTCGAGCAGTAGATGAGGATGGGAAACCTACTGGTTCAGATTTGGCGACAGGAACAACTGACGGGGATACCCTAACGACCAGTTCTATTGCTGAGTGGAGAGAAATAACCTTTGTAGCTGCATATTCATTGGTAATAGACACCCAATATGCTATTGCGACAAGAGCATTGAGTGGGAGTTCAGGTAATACTGTCAATTGGCGAGATGTCGCAAGTGGTTCATACACAGGGGGCAGGTTCCGCAACTCTTCAAATGGTGGCACGACTTGGGGAGATGCCTTTGCTGCTACTGATTTTATGTTTGAGGTATGGGGAGACCCAATTGCTCCAACCGTAACCACCCAATCAATGCGGGATGTAGTTGGTGTAACTGCAACTGGACAAGGCAATATAACCGATTTGGGTAGTGCGAGTGTAACAGCACATGGACATTGCTGGGGCACCTCAGTCGACCCGACCACTGCTGATAGCTCAGTGGACAATGGGGCAAAGACCTCTACTGGAGCATTTACCTCAGCAATAGCGAATTTAACCCCTGGCACAGGGTATTATACAAGAGCATTCGCAACTAATTCAGAGGGTACTTCCTATGGCGCAAATGTCTATTTCGTAGCCTCAACAGACAGGGCTGGCTATACCTGGATGGAAGGCTCTAACTTCAGGGGATTTGATGAAAACGCTATTGAAAGAAAATATATCCACACGGATGATGTAGATGATACTGCTGTCAATGGGGAGATTGAATTTCCCATATCAAGCAACTGGGCATATGACCACGTAGCTGCTGCTGACCCCCATACGGGTTATGTTTTAGAGTCACTCTTTGATGCCAAAGGTGACATAATTGCTGCTTCTGCTGACAATACACCTGCCAAGGTCACTGTTGGGGCAAATAATGAATACATTGTAGCAGCTTCAGGAGAGACAGCAGGTATCAAATGGCAGACAATCCCAGCTACAGATGTAGAAGTCTCTGAACTACCCACAGCCACCTATGATGATGTCCAGGACTATATCAACTTCTTTGGAGATAGGACACTCTTATCGGGTGGTGCTATTACCGATAACGGAGATGGTACTGTTGCTATAGACTCTCTGACTGGATGGTGCAAAGAGACGGACTCTGATACGGCAGTAGGCAAGTTCTTTGACTTTGCTGGTGGTAACACGGCAGCTTTAACAGATGTAACTACCAATTATGTATACGTAGACTATAATGGTGGTACACCTCAGTTGGTGGTGTCTACCTCCCTTTTGACTCATGGATTCAAACAAGACCATATCCTTATAGGAACGTGCTTTAGAGATGGTACAAAAACACACTTTCATCAAGTCTCAACTATTGGAATAGGGCGAATCAACCGAAGTGATATGCACCATCGAGAGGAAGACCCTGTACATCGAGCTACTGGGATTGTAACTTCTTCTGTTGGAACTCGTAATCTTGGAGTGACCACAGGTGTTCTATATGAAGGAAATAGCCGTCATACTACCCTTCCCTTCACTACGCCTAACGCCGGGACAGCCGATGACACCGAGGCGAACACACTACATGATGCAGACGGAGGTTTCGCTACTACTGATGTAGGTAAGACAGTTCACAATACTACAGATGATACCTATGCAACTGTAACTGCCTTCGTTGATAGTGGGCAGTTGACTCTTGATGCTGATATATTCATAAGCGGGGAGAATTATGATTTAGACATATTCTCCTATTGGTACACATCTGATAGTGGCTCTACATGGACTGAGGTAAATGGTTCTACCGCTATTAGTAATAGTCAGTATAATAACATAGCATCGGGTCTAGCCAGCCTTACAGCAAACAGATATGGTGTTCACTGGGTTTATATGGAAGTAGATGGTGAGCATTTTCATGCAGTTTATGGGCAGGGAAATTACAAAGTCAATGAGGCTGAGGAAGCAACGCCTCCTTCTATTCTACCTGATGTTGTTGTTAATTACTCCGTTTTAATAGCCAAGATTATCTGCCAAGAGGGAACAGATACATTAACAATTTTGTTTCCTTGGACTACTGTGTTTACTTCTACATTGGCTACAGACCATGGCTCTCTAGGAGGGCTGACAGATGACGACCATACCCAGTATATTAGACATGCTCTAGCTACCGCAGCTAATGACTTTTTAGTTGCCTCTGGTTCTGGTGCTTATGTGAAGAAAACGCTGGCAGAGACACTAGCTCTTATTTCACCTCTCACTACTCGTGGCGACATAATGTTCAGGAACGCCACAGTTAATGCAAGGTTAGCCAAAGGTACACAAGGATACCCACTTGTTATGGGAGCAAATGAACCACAGTGGGGAGGTGGAATAACTCTCAATGGTACACTAACTCTTGGCGGTCAAGTCTTTGATGCTGGGAGTGGTGACGCAGAGATAGATACCACTGGTGCCTCTAAGGGTTTGATTATAAAGTCTGGCTATGCACTTTCGGGTGGAGTTAGAGTACAACTATACCACAATTCAGCTACCCCTGCTATTAATGATGATTTTGGTCAGGTATCATTTATTGGAAATACGCTAGTCAATGGGGGGAATCCTGCCGATACTAATATTCAATATGGTGACTTTTTGTGTAGAGCTGTTGCCGTTTTAGATGAAGCTGAGAGTGCGTGGTTTAGATGGAGGCTTATGAATGCTGGGTCATTAGACCTTGCTATGACTTTAAACTTTGGCGGCGACCTTACCCCGTTTGGTTTCATTCAGATAAATGATACCAAAAAGTTAAGAACAGGCGGTATTGATGATGATTACTTTACTATTGATGCCCATGATAATGATGATGCTGCGGGTACAGTAGTAGAAATAGCAAGAGCCCTATCCGCTACAGACCCAGAGTTTCAGATAGGTAATAATGGTAACGTCCTTCGGGGTAGTCGCGCTGGTCTCTTAGGCTTCTTCAACGTAGCTCCTCAATCTCAACCAGCACACATTGTAGATGCTGACGGAACACTGGGAGACATAACTACCAAATTTAATCAATTACTAGCAGATATGGCTACATTGGGGCTGCAAGCTGCTGCATAAGGAGGCTGGAATGAAGATAGTAAAGGACGATTGGGAGTTCAAAGTAGAAAGGGTAAATGGTGAGATGCTTTACTCGGCTCACTATGAGGTAAAGTCTGAAGGTGTTAGCCAAAGGCGTGGCACGCCCATAGAGTTCACACCTCAAGAGGAAACCCAGATAAGTAACTTCATTATGAATGTAGTCAGACCAAAAGTAGAGGAGGCTGAAAGTGGAAATTGATATTACAGAACAGGAAGCAAAACTAAAGGCAGAGGCACAGAAGATTGGGGAAGAGCTGGCCCAACTCCAGCAGAGACATCAAGTCCTAATCAATGAAGCCTTGAAGAATCAAGGAGCACTGGACCTATTACAGAAGCTAGGAGAACTTCCCAAAGGAGATTAAGATGGCACTCACAGAAGAACAAGAACAAGAAATGTGGGACAAAGTAAACCGGCTCCATGACCACATCGTAGGCTATGATGGTGTAAGAGGATTAAGTGAAAAGGTTGCTGAATCCGTAGAAAAGAACGATGATGACCATGAAGATATGAGAATAAATCATAGCCGGTTAAGTAAAAGATTTTATATGCTCGTTGCTTTTCTGGTAGGTAGCGGTATATTGGGGGGTAGTATTGCCGGAGCTATGCTTGGAGGGGGCTGAGAACGCATAGGATTAGATTCTGAGGGGGCTATCAACTTAATAGTATACAAGGGCAGATGACTACGGTTTTCTGCCTTATTTTTATTTTTGAAAGATAAATAGAAATAGTTGGTAAAGCACTTGACAAAGACGACTAGTCGTGGTAGTATATTTAACATGATAGCTAAAGACATAAAGAAGTTAAGGCAAAGGTTGGGTTTAACTCAGAAGGAATTCGCTGGGCGGTTAAAGGTGGATAACGTAACGGTTAGCCGTTGGGAAAGGGGCGAACAAAAACCGAGCCAACTTGCCGTCCGTCAGCTTGAGAGACTAGCGAGGAAAGGAGGGAATAATGACCAAGCAAGAGAAGATAAGGGAAGGGCTAATAAGTAAGGTTAAGTCTATAAGGTTGTGGGCTACTAACCCCGAAGACCCACTTTCTGTAGAAGATGATGCTGATGATATTCTAAATTTTCTCCACTCTCAAGGTGTAGTGATAAAGGTAGAAGACCAAACTATTCAAGTTTCATTACCTGCCGATGGTAAACCTAGCGGGCTAAAAGTTCCTTACCACTTATCTAATTTAGGTGAACACATTGTAGCAGTAGAGAGTTTAATAGAGGAAAACTAATAAATAAAAAAGGGGGTAAACGATGGTCGAAGAATTATTAGCACAGATTAAGGTAGTAGCAGGTGCCCGGAAGAAAGCAAAGGAGTTGGCTGACAAAAGACAGGCACTCTATGATGAGTTCACCACTTTGCACTGTGATTTCTTTGCAGATGTAGCTACCGCCAAGAGTAAGGTAGCGCTTGACGAAGAGAAGCTCCGAGAGCTCGCCCTTCAGGCCTATGCTGAGACAGGGGAGAAAGCACCAGCACCGGGAGTAGGTATCAGGGAATTAACTAAGCTGGAGTATGATGCTGGGGTAGCCTTTGACTGGGCTAAGGCACACAAGATGGCATTGAAGCTAGACACTACGGCCTTTGAGAAGATAGTTAAGGCCGACACGCCGGAGTTCGTCAAGGTAACTACCGAACCACAAGCCACCATAGCCACTGATTTAGACGCTATATTAACGGAAGGGCAATGACTGATATGATTGGCTGGGTCTACGGCATGAACCTAGGCTCATACGCAGTTTACACTAAAGGAACTCGGCGTAGAATATACGATGAGGATAAACTTCTTTTAGAGTATGACCCAGTCCTTTACCCGGGTGAAGAGAAAACATTGGGTGATGTCCTGATTGAGACAGCTAAGGCGGTGAAGAATGCTCGAAGCTAAAGATACAGTGATGGGAAATGACATAATTAACCCTTCTGAGAAAGGTCTAACTTGGGCTACACTCATAACAGAGTGCCTCAATGAGGAAATGGTTAAGCCCTCTGACATTGAGCAATTCTTACTTAACATCATAGATGACAACAAGAAAGCCCAAGCTGAAATATCGTTCAAGGCGGGGGTAGAACAGGAACATAAGGTAATGATTGGCGTTGCCGTTGATGAGGGGAATAAGGCATATAAGGCAGGGAAGGAAGCCACCAAGAAGCAGGAGAAACTGGCTTGGTATATCCTAGATGAGATTGCAGTCAAGCACAGTGCTACCCATACAGGCTCACCTCCTCCATCCTATAAAGAAAACCCGAAACCATGGTCTTGCCCTATTTGCGATAGAGCAGAGGAGGCTATGCGGTTGCTGGAAAAACCTAACCATGATGAATGTAAAGTATTCTATAATCAGCGGGTTGGCGAGCCAAACTTAAAGACTGGGGGATAAGCTGATGCAGAATGTGAATTGCCTGAAATGTAATTGGAAAGGTTCATCTGTTGACACACTGAAACAGTGGTTTCCCACTGACACTGGACACAAGGACTATGACGCTATAACCCAAGAATTACTTATGATTTGCCCTGAATGTAAAGTAGGGGTGTGTGTGGAGAATAAAGCAAAGAGGACAAAGAAAAGCTGATGCACTTTTACCCTGAAGACCAAAAGGAGGAGAAATGACCCAAGATTTAACAATTAGAGATGTTCAGTTAAGCCCAGCAGAGGTAGTGGTGGGAGCTACCGAACAAGCTAAGCTACTTATGAAGATAGTAGAAGATACCAAGTGCTATCAGGATATAGGTGGCAAGAAGTATCTACAGGTTGAGGCATGGGAAACCATTGGGGCATTCAACAGAACTCATGCCGAGACAGAGAGTATTACACCTGTTTTAAGGGAAGATGTGGTTATTGGCTACCAGGCCCATGTCCAATTATGGAAGGACGGGGTAGTGGTCGGTGGTGCTATCATGCCCTGCTACTTCACCGAGAACTGCTGTAAGGGCAAGGAAGGGGATGCCAAACACAAAGCCTGTATGAGTGCTGCCCAGACCTTCGCTACAAGCAAGGCGTACAGGATGAACTTCGCTTATGTGGCTATCCTGGCAGGCTTCCAACCTTTACCGGCAGAGGAAGTCACCGATGATATGAGAGAGCCTGTGGATAAAACTCAGCATTGGTGCCTTGAACATAACACAGCCTTCTTTAAGAAGGGCAAGATGACAAGCTATGCTCACCCCATAGGGGATAGTAAAGACTGGTGCCATGAACATGACAACAAGAAGAAGGAAACAGTTGAGGACCAGAACTGGCCTGAAGATCCCCCTCGTGCTAAGGCTGCTGCTGAGGCAGCACGCGAGGCACTAGCAGAGAGGGAGCCAGAGGAGAAGAGCATTATGAACCTGGAGTGGCTGAAGGAGCAATTAGGTATTCTGCAAGGTAAAAGAATTAAAGCCTATTCTGATACCACTATCCTTAATTATCTTAATGCGATAACCAGGCAGGAAAGTAAGGACATAGCTGAAGCAGCCTCTAAACTGGATGCAAAACAAGCAACTGAGTTTACGAGGAAAGTTCGAGAAGCTGTGGAAATGGCTTGAAAATAAGCAATTAGCCAAGCTGTAGTTCAACACAAATAAAAAGGAAAGGAGGATTAAAATGGTAACAGGAGTTGGAGCAGAGAAACAACAGACCATCTTGGAGCTTGCACAGCAGAATCTTGGCTTGGTTCGTGAGGCTCAATCTTTATTAGAGGAACACTTTAATCGAGTACCTTCATCGGTCAGTGATAAAGCAGAGAAGCCCCAGAACCCGAATGTTCTTGATGAGATTATTGATGAGCAAAGAGATTGTCGGGGAAAGCTTAAATCTATGCTCACTTTTCTCTCAACCGAAGTAATCCCAAAGATACATTAACAGTTTATCTACTGACGATTGGGTTTGCTGGTGTCCTGTATATCGGTAATCCAAAGCTGCGAGGCTAGAAGTGTCGTATCTTAAGGGTGCCACTGCCTACAACTAGACAGGCTAGTAAAAAACCGAGCCAGCAAGCCCAAAGGTGGGGAGTTAAGCGAATGAACAAAACAAAAATAGAATTGACTTTTAGTCCTATGGAAGGAAATAAGGCTTCTGCTGAAACGAAGTTAAAAATGTCTTTAGCTAGACAAGGAAGCAAGAACGCTAATTGGAAGGGTGGTTTAACAGAGCTAGTAAAGGGTATTCGTAGGTCGCCTGAATTTTATCAATGGCGGAAAGCAGTTTTAGAAAGAGATAACCATACTTGCCAAGATTGTGGGAGAACTGAAAAGGTAGATGCTCACCATATACGGTCAATTATTGATTACCCTGAAGGTGTCTTTGAGATTGATAATGGATTAGCGGTTTGTGAAAATTGTCATAAGAGACATACCTCTTGGCAAAGGCTAAAGAGGAAAAGGAAGGTGAAACATTAACGCTACAAAAATTGAATGGGTAAAGAATCCTGATGGTAGTCAAGGCTACACTTGGAATCCAATCACCGGCTGTCTGAATGGTTGTCCCTACTGCTACGCTAGGAAGCTGGCTAATACCAGGCTTTGGGGTGTCTATATCAACAATCATAATCTAGCCCCTTCCGCCAAAGGTCTTTGCGAAACAGCTAACGATGGAGTGGTAAGAATTGATGGCGATTATCTAAACCCCTTCTATCCCCGATTCTGGGAAGATAGGATTAAACAGATGAGAGACAGGGCGATGGTGGGAGTTGAGCATAAGCACAAGGGTATCTTCGTCTGTGATATGTCAGACCTCTTTGGTATCGGAGTGCCTGAGGCGTGGACAACCGAAGTCCTTGACTGTATTGCTCAGAATAACGCCTATCCCAAAGACCGCTTCTATCTCCTGACCAAGCAACCGCAGAACCTCATCAAGTTCAGCCCCTTCCCTGATAACTGCTGGGTGGGAGTGAGTGTAACTGATACCCTTATGCTAATTGACGCTTGTAAGTATCTGAGAAGCATAGATGCCACTGTCAAATATCTCAGCCTTGAACCTCTACTAGATTGGGATACCTTCGGGGTAGATACTCTACTCAGAAGATTACTCTATGACGCCCACATAAGACAAGTAATCATTGGTAGTCAGACAAAACCTTACCGACCACCCGAGATTTCAGATATTAAGGAGATAGTCGAAGCCTGTGATAAGGCGGGGATACCAGTGTTCTTGAAGAATAATCTATACGGACTCTGGTATAACAAGACGAATGATGGTAGTAACCAGATACCACAATGGGCGACACGCAAGAACTACCATGACATTTTAAGGCAGGAGATGCCGGAGTGAGAATACTAGGATTCAGTAAGAAGTGGCCGAAACTGAACGATATAGAATTTACTACTTTCCGTTTCACTAGAAAAGATAGGGATTGGTTGGCAGGGGAGAATGTCCAAATTGTCTACAAGCCTAGAAGTAAAGAGCGAGAAATATTAGGGGTTGCTCGCATCAAAGAGAAGGAGTTTCTCAAGGTTTGGGATATTACCGAATATGAGGCTGTAGTAGATGGCTTTAACAATGCTCTCGAAATGTGGCAGTGGTTGGGAAAGCCGAAGGGCTACAAGAGGATAAATAAACTAACTCTAAGGTGGCTTAAAAGTAATGGCTAGACCAAAGAAGCAGACGGTAGATTACTTCCCGCACTACTGCAATGGCGGCAGGTCACTATCCATACTACAAAACCAGCATGGTAATGACGGCTTTTCTTTCTGGTTTAAGCTGTTACAGCTTCTCGGTAAGTCAGAGGGCCACTATTATGACTACAGTAACTCTAATGACTGGTTGTTTCTGATAACAGAAACCCATGTAACAGAGTCAATGGCTGAGAAGATACTTGAAACCCTGGCCGGTATAGGTAGTATAGATTATGAGCTGTGGCAGAAGAAGATTATATGGTCGCAGCACTTCGTTGATAATGTTGCTGATGTCTATGTGCGCCGTAAGGCAGACGTGCCTCTGCGTCCAGGTACTCCTATACCTGAGCCTGCTCCCCCTATCACTGTCGCTAGTGGTGCTAAGATTAAAGGCATGATTAAGTATTATGAGGAGCAACTAGGCAAGACTCTTACTCCAAGAGACCTTGATAAGTTAAAGGACTTCGCTGACAACTACCCTGATGGCTGGTTTGAGAAGGCAGTTGATGAGGCTAAGAATAGCAAAGAACCTATCAAGTCACCAATGAGTTATTTCGGTAAGATAATGGAGACCTGGCATACTAATGGAGGTCCTGATGCAAGAACGGAACGGATTTCAGCACATAGCAAGAAGTCTACCTCAAATGAAAACCTTAAAGACGGACTCACCAAACCCCTTGACTGAGCCGTTTTTTGACTGCCCTCTATGTGAGGATGCTGGCTTTGTTCATCCTCTGAAGGAAGATGGCAAACCTGACTTTAGCCGAGTTGTACCCTGCAAATGCAAAGTTAAACAATTAGCAGAAGAGGCCAGAGAGAGACGTTTGAGGCAGTGCTCATTACCGCATGGAACCGAAGGCTGGACCTTTGATAACTTCAAAGTCAACAAACAGTGGCCCACTCTTAAAGAAGCTAAAGATGCTGCCTTGTCTCTGGCTGAGGAGACATCAGACTTCAGGTGGCTAATCCTACTCAGTAAGACGGATAGGGGCAAGAGTCACCTGGCAGTAGCGATATGCCGGCAGTGGTTAGAGCGCGGTAAACCTGCTGCTTATGTATTTGTCCCGACTATGCTCGATGAATTACGGGGTGGCTATGATGACCACTCATATGATAGAAAGCTACAATACCTGAAAGACGTTGAACTCCTGGTGCTTGATGACTTGGGCGCTCAATATGTTAAAAATCCCAATGAACCTTCTTGGGCTAATGAGCGCTTGGTTATGATAATAAACCATCGACTAGAAGAAGGGCTGCATATGGTGGTAACCACGAACAAAGACCTTTCTAACCTGCCCGGGGATGATGAACACAGGATGGGTAGCCGTCTACTTAGATTCCCCGGTAGTAAGAGGATAGTGATAGAAGCTCCTGAATATCGATTGGAGGTAAGTAAATGATGGATATTCTATGTGGACACTGCATAAACAAGATGGCAGTTCCAGGCTCTGCTCATATAGAGTGTGCTTGGAGAAGAGGTCACAAGAGACACGTTTGGTTTTATGAGGGCTTTGACCCTTGTTTCCCAAATCCCATAACCGAGTGTGACGGTTTCAAAGAAGGTGGGGGTGAATTTACAAAGGAGACTAATTAAATGACTGAGAGATTGACACCAGAGGAAAAGCAGATAGTTATATGCGGGGCTTGCGATGAGAAATATGATATATGCTCACAGGAAATAAAGTGTCCCCACAAAGAACTAGCCAAAGCCCAGAATAGACCTGACAGTAGGGAGAAGATAGCTGAAAAGTATTGGTTAGTGCTTAGGGAATTCTCGGCTTTCACATGTGCGGTGGAATGGAAAGACGCTAGTGAGAGTAGCAGACAGGAGTGTTGTGAATGGGCAGACCAACTCATAGCCCTCTATCCTGATGTAGAGGAACTGGATAGGATTAGGGATGAGATAACTAGGCTCAATAAGAAACTAGACGACAGGGAAGAGGATTTGATAGAAGCCAAGCGTGAGGAGAAGGAGAGGATAATACAACTATTTTATAATAAACTTTCAGAGGAGTATAAAACTAGTTATAATACTCCTGCGTGTAAAAATCTGCTCGCAACATTATTTGATTACATCATAACCTTAAAGGAGGGGTGAGATGAACAAGTATCAAACAATATATGCTGACCCGAAAGCCGAATACAGGATATGGCTAAGGTTTGCTCACGAATGCCCTTTCCGAGAAATTAAGGGGCATACTCAACTATGTGAGTATGGATTTATAAAACGAAGGTGCAGATTTACGATTTGTCAAGCAAAAAGATTAGATGGTTACAGAAAGTATTGGGGCAATGAAGTAGAGAGTGACAGACAAACAATTATTATCAACAGCACTAGACTTTCGTAGAGGGGTTATTGAAAATAAGAAGTCTACTAATTGGTGCTATGCTATATCTGCACCACTAGAGGGATACTTGAATTTCATCGGAGTATACTGCGAACTCACCATTGGTTATATTGGTGATACTGAGCATTTCTGGATTACTTTACCTAATGGGAGAATACTAGACCCAACAGCAGACCAATTTAGTGATGATATGCCAAAGGTTTATTTGGGGAGAATACCTAATAATTATAAGCAGAAATTATAGAGCGTAATATAGAGTTTAAGGAGTAAAATGTTTAAGGGATTAAGAGAACACAGACCACTGACTGATGAAGAGATAAAAGAGCATAAAAAAATACCCGAAGGTGCTACTTTTTATGAAGATTATCAGTCTTACGATGATGCAAGGATGGCACTCGGTAAAAGGAAAGCCAGCTATCAAGCCGGGTGCAATCGAGATAAAGGCTTATTCTGGACTAAGGAGGGGGTATAAAATGGAACCAACACAAGAACAGATTAAAGAGTTTTGGGAAGCGTGTGGGTTACACCATTACGTAAGTCCAAAAGAAAAGATTAGCTATGAGGATAACCATTGGATTGCTCCTGATGGCACGAAGTATTCAGGGTATCCACCCATAGACCTCAACAACCTGTTCAAGTATGCTGTGCCGAAAGCAATAAGGGACAATGGGTTATTTTCTATTGATGCTATGTGGAGAGACAAAGGAATTGAAGGAACTTGTTGGCGAACAACGGTCTTTTTTAGTTTCTATAGTGAAGGTGTAACAGAAGGAGAAGGTAACACATTTGCCCTAGCTCTATTCTGGGCATTATGGGAAGTAAAGGAGGTGTCTAAATGACTGAGACTGGGGTTATGGAACGATTTTGGGCTAAGGTAACCTACACTGAAGATGGTTGTTGGATATGGGGGAAGCCCTCCAATGGATATGGTGTGTTTTGGAATGGTTCAAGACAACAAGTGGCACATCGTTTCTTGTTTGAGAGCGTCAATGGAGCAGTTCCTTTTGGCTTTGAGTTAGACCATCTTTGCAGGGTAAAGAGGTGTGTCAACCCCAACCATTTAGAGGTTGTTACAAGAAGCCAGAACACGGCAAGGGGTATCGGGCCGAGTATAGCAAGAGCGAATCAATTAGCAAAGACCCACTGCCCACATGGGCACCCCTATGACGAGGTGAACACATATATAAAACCTAATGGCGGGTCCAGGGATTGTAAAATCTGTCGCTCTAATACAATGAGAAATTGGTGGAGGGAAAATGGAAATAAATATTGGGGATAAGAAGATACAGTGTCCAGCTTGTAGTAGCGGTAATATCCATTTGAAAAAACATAAACCCTTTCGTTATGAGTTTAAGTGTGATAACCCATATTGTCAAACAAATAAACAACCATTTGAACCAAAGCCTGATGAGGGGAGATTGCTGACTGAAGATGAAATAAAAGAAGCAGGAGCTTATCATAGTAATCCCCATTCTATTTTAGAAGAAAGACTCAAAGCCCAAGATGCCAAGACTGTCTCACACTATCAGAACTATGTAGAGTTAGATCCTGACCAGAGTTTGCCTAATTATCAGCATGAACCTATTTGGGAACGTTTTACTACTAAAGACGTTGAGCAAAACATGTTTGATAAAGGATGGAGGAAGATAAGAACATAAAGGAGGGGATTATGAATGTCTTTGAGGTTGATATTTGGAGGAGTGTGTATCATGGTAACGAGTTCTCCCACACAACTATTAGATATGAACTAGTCCACGCATTAAATGAGGAAAGGGCGAAAAGGAAGATTACGCTAGCAGAGGAAAGGACTTATAACTCTGGCTCAATCGGGATTCGGGTAACAAATGAGTTTATCTATAGAATCAAGAAAACTGGTACTGTTACCAAGCAGATGTTCTATGTTTATTCTAATGGGATGAGCCCAAGACCAGTAGCCCAATCCAATAAAGATGGTTGGGTAAAGAGGAAGAAATGAGTAAGTGTGAGTCTGAACATTGCTTTTTGCCAAAGGGCCATGATGGGCTACATCAAGCAGTAGCAAGAGTATACGACATTAAACTAACCGAAGCTGAAGTAAAGCGTTCAGTCGAGGACTACCTACAGATAGCTCAAAATCAAGGACACCTGACATTCCTTCGCCTTAATAGTGGCGTGGCTTTTATGCCTTCGGGTAAGGGTAAGTTCTATAAGATACAACTGTGTCCACCGGGGACGGCAGACTACCTTGTTATCCAGAGAGGCAATGTAGAGATGTTCAACATTACTCAGCCAAAGATTAGCAAGTCTCTTCCGATAGCCATTGTTACTTTCATTGAACTGAAAAAGACGAAGGGAAAACAAAGCCCTGAACAGGTTGAGTTCGAGTCAATGATAACAAGCTTTAACTGCCGGTATGTTATAGTCAAGAGTGTATCAGATTTAGAGGAGGCTCTGTAACTATGGATCACAAAGGTCAAATGTGTCCTTATAAGGTCTTACTCTGCCAGGAAGGTGATTGCAAGGGGTGTCAGATTTACCTTGAGAGGTTAGG
>LAZR01000322.1_pt1 | contig 44210 bp, 79 predicted proteins | sample 329461 | NCBI WGS metagenome assembly LAZR01 (sample SAMN03002196, study PRJNA259156) | marine sediment metagenome | biome: sea floor; feature: Hydrothermal impacted sediments; material: marine sediment; isolation source: Loki non-amplified sample from Loki's castle hydrothermal vent sediment ...
CAGCAGGGTCAGCAGCAGAGTCAGCAGCAGAGTCAGCAGCATGGTCAGCAGCATGGTCAGCAGCAGGGTCAGCAGCAGAGTCAGCAGCAGAGTCAGCAGCATGGTCAGCAGCATGGTCAGCAGCAGGGTCAGCAGCAAAAAAGAGCCACTATCAATTCCTAAGAGACACATTAATAAGTTCTTTAAAATGATAAGAACCAAAACTCTACATCAAGTAATAGCGGAGCGAGACTTAGAGTATGAGTCAATGATAGAACCCCTGGATACCCATTTAAAGATAATTTACTTACGAGAACTTAACAGAAAAAAACCAATAACTAAAACTAAATAACAATGGGAGAACATGACTACGAAGAAAGACCATCAACAGGCTACCCGCATTGGTGGGATAGATAATTAAGAACCAATCTTAACCAATAAAACCAAGACAATGAAAGGAATCGTAAAGACAGTACAAGCAAATAACACTTGGGAAGGACACGGAAAGACCTTCTATATCTTTGAAGTAGAAATAGGTGAACACGCAGGTCAGTATATGACTCCTAAATTCACTGATAAAGATGCTCCTGAGTTTCCATTTCAAGTAGGGAAAGAAGCAGACTATGAATTTGAAGGGGGTGACAGACCTAAAATAAAGCTACCTCAAAAGGAATTTAAGCCCTCTAGCGCATCGAAGGGCGGTTCTGGTAGTAACTCCTCATTTGCTCTTAGTTATGCTAAGGACGTGCTTGTAGCGAGCTATATGACGCAGAATACAGAGGTACTGGTATTGTCCACCGATCAAATGTTTGACTTAGCTGACAAAATGAATAATTGGCTAAACGATCACTAATGGGAGAATGTGTAAACCAAACCGGATTTTCTTGCACAAATGATAGGTGTGAGTGTCACGGGATAACCCCCGAACCTATGCAATCACTAGAAGACATAAGAAAATACGAGAAGGGAGAAATCCTGGCAGTACTCAAACGAGGTACTATTAAACGGCACACACTCTTAGATGCACTTCCTTTTTATATCTCAGACCGTAGAATGAGGGATTACGTGGCAGAGCTGATTAAAGATGGTCAATGTATTCAATCAAGTAATGATGGCTATACTTTGATAGAGTCTGAGACACAATTAGCAGAAGCGGAAAAGTATTTAAGGAGTAAGGCTTTCCCATTGTTTGAACGTGCTAATACCTTGCGTAAGAACTTCTATAAATCTGAAGGTAAGCAATTAACATTCAGTGAATTTTTGGATAATACCACAACAATTTAACTTTTAGGCTATGGAGTGGATAAGTGTTAAAGAAAGAGTGCCTGAATTTTCTGAACCCTTAGAGATAACTTATGATGGGGGTAAGACTTTTGAGGGTGATTGTGCGTATCTAGAAAAGAGGCATTGTATGATGGCGGGTATAGCGGGTGGAAATGGGTATTTTGGTGAAGGTTTTGGCACACAGGGAGCAGAGTGCGAGGAAGGATTAATATTAGATACTCCTTCACATTGGAGATATAGATATAAAGAAGACTAACCTATGATAACTGAGAAAGGCTATGATTTGTGCATGTAGGTATTGTGATAATGAGGTTTTCCCTCCCAAAACAAAGTTCTGTTCTCCCGGATGTTCTAATAGGGAACGCGCATTGATTGTATCAGAAAAAGGCAAATTAAAGCCGAACCCCAACCAAGTGTATATAGAGCCAGATTATTCTAGTAAAGAGGCAGTAAAACACTCTACTGATTCGGGATCATGGGCAACTATGGGGGTTAATTCAAGTATAGAGGCAATGGAAGAGGTTCACGAAATGTTTAAAGGATGAAGTACGACTTTTCAAAGGGAACTTACCCGCAACAGAAAGCCCAGGAATACCTATCTAAGCTGATTAAGGATGGTTCTAAGGCATCCCTGACCAAGATTCACCCCAAGAGGTCAGTAAGCCAGAATAGTTACTTGCACGTACTCTTTAGTTTGTGGGGTAAAGAAAACGGATGGTATTTAGAGGAAGCTAAGTTAGTGGTGAAAAGAGAGTTGGGATATACTTACACTAAAAGGAATCAGGAATTTGCAGACAAGACCTCCAAAATGGATACTGCCGAGCTAACAAAGTTTATAGATAAGTTTAGAATATGGAGTTTTGCTGATGGGTGCTATTTGCCCACCGCAGACGAGTATAAGGAGGAACAGATATATTTTGATAATCAAATTAACCAATAAACAACAGAACAATGTTTAATAACAAATTAATAGGCAGATGCGAATCTTGTAATCAGGATTACTGCCAAGAATGTACTGATTTTGAGGGGTGGGAAAGGTTTTGTTCGCCACTATGCAGAGATGATTGGAAAACGGAAATGGATAAATTAGATTAATGAAACCTATTTGCCCATATTGTGATAGGGAGGCTAGATTTACTTCGAGCATAATTGTCTATGGAAGGGATTACGGTAAGATATGGTTATGTGTGAACTATCCTAAATGTGATTCATACGTAGGGGCGCATAAGGGCAACGGAGAGCCTAAAGGAACGTTAGCGGACAAAGAGACTAGGAATTACAGAAAGTGGGCACATAATTCAATAGATTGGCTTTGGCAGGACAAAGTAATGTCAAGAAAGAATGTTTATTACGCTATTCAAAATCTAATGAATTTAACCCCTGATGAAGCTCACATAGGTTTATTTGACTCTAATCAATGCAGGGAATTAGTACGAGTTTTTAAAGAGAATTTGTTAATCAAATAGAAAACAATGGATAATATATTCTGGGTAGAAACAACTAAGGAGGTGTACTTCGCTATTTATAAAGCTCATCACGAGGAGTTTTGCGTATTTGGAAGTTGTACCCTCCCAAACGGTGATCCGAGGTTAGGTAAGATAAACCCTTTTATCTCAACTGAATGGGGATTTAAAGATGCCACCGACCCACTTATTAAAGGAGTACAGACCAAAGATAACCACGAGCAGAAAGAATATGATTGGAAGTATTTTATTGCTTTTTCAAACGTAACGCAAGATGATTAACCAAATTATTTATATATTTGCAATGAGATTAATCGCTTTTGACGGTGTTGATCGACAAAGTATTACACAGTTATCTCCTATGATAGCTTTAAAGAATGCCCGGCACACCGTCAAGCGATGTCGGGTTTCTTTTTTTAATCTCACTATACAAAGCCCGTATCGGTGGCTCGTTAAAGGAATAGCGCAACTTCAAGCAATACTTGTTGGATCAGATAAATACCCTTATTGGGTAAGAGAGAGTTTTCCTGGCGGAGCTTTTTCTTTCTCTTTTCTTTTGCTGGTTTTCTTTTAAAATAACCAATCCTTTGCGCAACAATATTCAGAGAGATTCAGGTAAACATGATTCTAGCGTAAGGCATAAGGGAGAGCTTCTAAACTCACAACCCTATGTCTTACCTCTGTTTAATTTCAACTATTAATAAACTATAACTATGAAAGAAGAAACTTGTACAGAATGTGATGGAGAAGGATTGATGTGGGACTTTGATGAATCATTAATTGATGAGATTGGAGGTTATTACCCCATAGGAACACCGTGTAAAAAATGTAACTAACCAACTAGGGATTATGAAAGAACCGAAAACCAAATGCGTAACGCTCAAAGGGGAATTAGAAGATTGGGGTAAACACATTCTTCTGCCTTTCGGAGTAACGATGTGCGGTATGCCCACTATTGATGCGGACAAAACTCAATTTCCTTCATTAAACCATCCTAATTTCAAGGATATGATTTTTAAATATACAGAAGAGAAATGGGATATTACTTGTGAGAAATGCCTTGAAATTATGGAGATTGTAGAAAAAGGTAAAAAGAATCGGGTAAATATTAATTAGCCCCCTCATTTAATCAAAACAAAATAAAAGATATGAAGAAGAAAACTATTTTTATCATTTTGGGTATTACTCTTATTTCTTTAACCGCTTACTACTACCCCGAGGAACTTCCTTATTTGATATTTGGAATGGTATTAGGATTTATTCTACCTTAAATGACCACTCCTATTGACATACGCTTACCACATGGACTACCCTTTGCAAAACAATGGGACGAATGGATTTCTTACCGCAAAGAGATAAAGAAGCCCTTAAAGTCTGCAAAGTCGATTAGTGGCTGTTTAAATCAGTTCTGGCTGGTATCTGAGGACACCGCAGTAAAGATGATACAACAATCCATAAACAACCAATGGCAAGGAATTTTCCCTTTAAAGACTAACGGCAACCAAAAGCAAGAAACAGATTTATATTACAAAGAACCTAAGCCCCCTACTTTCAGCGACTACAAGGCAGAACCATTTGATAGGGCAGTAGGTATTCAACACATGAGGGAGAAACTAAAGAAGAACTTTGAGAACGGATCGCCCCTGAAAGATTATGGAGACGTGTACACTACTTTATTAAGAGACTTTATTAACATCCCTGGTAAGGTTGCACTAGAAATCCATGAGTCGGCTGTTACAGAGGCTACAAGACCCCGTAATAGATTTGAAGAGAAATACACCGGGAGCGTAGAATCAGAGGTTAGAGACAACCGTTTAAATTGGCAGCTTAATAATTGGAGAGAGGCTGGGAGGGACATTAGCTTAGAGATATGATAATCAACAGAGTATGGGCTATGCCTAACAAGTGGACTTTTGAAATACCACCTATCAAGAAATTGATTTACAAGTATGGGGGTGATTTTAAGGGATGGATAGACCCTTTTGCTGGAATGAATAGCCCTGCTGAAATTACTAACGACATTAACCCAGAAATGCCGGCGCATCATAACCTAGAAGCAAGAGACTTTATAAACCTATTACCTGGCGAATATCAAGGATGCTTATTTGATCCACCCTATACATTAAGGCAGATATTTGAATGTTATAAAGGACATGGAAAAGAGGAAATGATTACAAAAGACCCTTCAGGAGCATATAGTCAATTAAAAATTGCGATTGCTAAGAAAATATTACCTGGTGGACATACTATACATTTTGGCTATCATAGTAACGGCTTCGGTAAAAAGATGGGGTTTAAGATTGTAGAAATTCTTTTGGTTGCTCATGGCAGAACGCATTACGATACCATAGTAACAGTTGAACAGAAATTCCAGGATACATTATTTTGAGAACCTGTAAGAACAAATACTGCAAAATCAAATTTACTCCTAAGAATGAAGGGCAATCGGTCTGTAAATACGAATGCGGAATAGAGTACAGCATCCAGCTAAGAGAAAAGAAGGAGAAGAATATGCTATTAGAAATCTACCGTAAGAACAAGAAACAGAAGGATAAGCTAAAAACCCTTTCCCAGCATAAAAAGGAACTCCAGGTGTTAGTAAATAGGTATGTTCAAATCAGGGATAAAGGGAAAGATTGCGTATCTTGTGATAGACCAGACACCGGGGCAAAGAGGGATGCTGGACACTTCTGGAGTCAAGGGGAAAACCCTAGTGTAAGATTCGACCTAGATAATATTCATGTTCAGTGTGTTCATTGCAACCGAGACAAGCACGCCAATCTTTTAGAGTACCGCCCCAGGTTAATAAAGAGAATAGGAAGAAAGCGATTTGATGAGTTGGAGCAACGCAGAACCCAATCCATTAAGCAGACCATTCCAGAGATTGAAACCCTTAAACAACTCTTTAAACAAAAGATAAAACTAGCACTATGAAGAATAATGAAGCAGTTGAATGGTGGAAGGAATTGGAGGCATCAAAGAGGTTTGAGTTAATGCGCGAATATGACATTCAAAACCTGACAGATAAAGCTATCCGAAGAATACACAGGAACGAACATAAACCACTATGACAAAATCTAAGTGGATAACTCTTTGCACCCTACTCCTATTGATTTGGGGTCTAATTTTAGCGATATGAAATTAAGCAAGAAAGAGATAGTAGAAAGATACCCAGACGGAAAAATCTCATATATTGAAACAAGGGCAGTAATTGCTCCACTATGGGCAGGAGAATATCCCAATCGCAGAGTATCGACTGATGGAATTATGTGGATTAGAGTAGGTGTAAATAAAAAGTACAATCCTGATGGAAGTTTGAGGTGGGAAATCAAATACGATAATTACGGGAAGATGGTTAAGTAGCCTAGCCCTCTAACTAACACCACACAAAATGAAAGAGAAAAAGAAAATAGTTTGTTGGATGCTCCTTACAAAAAGAGGCGTTCCCCAAATCCTTAATGGACAACTACCTATATTCTGGCGTAAGAGTATTGCTCAGGAAAAGGCAAAGATATTTAACTGTGATATTAAGCGACTCGAATTAGCCCTCTAACCAATAAACCCTATAAAATGGAAATAGAACAAATAGTGAATGAAGATTTTTATGTTTGGGTAGCGCCAGATGGAAATATGCAACTAACCTTACTTGCACCTGATGAAACTACCTGTGAAGCTGTTGCTAAATTGTTCCACAAGTCCGGTATCGGTCAGTCACCACACCAGATGCGATTAAAGGGATACGATATTAAAAAAGTGAAAGTAACTATCGTTTAACCCCCTTACCCAAATAAGAGACTATGGAAGCGAAAGAGATAAAAAATTATTTGAATGACAATATGGTTGAACCGACTGAACATTTAGAGGCAGTTATGAGAATCCTAAACATTGAATTTATTAATGAAGAAGAAGGATGGCAATTAACGCCCTAACCCAAAAGATACTATGGCAGAACAAGATACATTGTTAAATCATATTACCAGGGCAACTATTGAAGCAGATGTTTTTCTAACAGAAACCCAACTTGAATCCATTACAGATCATTTAGAAAAAAATAGAACCCATTGTTGTAGAAGCAGTAATTTTAAGAAGCGTAAAAATTGGAATGGAAGTCTTCCTTTTTGCGACCATATCTGTAATGAATGTGAAAAATTATGCACTATATCTCCTGATGTAATTACAAATAAAAGATAGTAAAATGAGAGATTTAATTCAAAAATCATGAAGATATTACTTGCATGTGAAGAAAGTCAGGTAGTCTGCAAAGCCTTTAGGGATAAAGGACATGAGGCGTATTCATGTGATATACTAGAAACCTCCGGAGATCATCCCGAGTGGCATATAGTAGGTGATGTTCAGGCTATTCTTAACGATGGTTGGGATATGATGATTGCTTTCCCGCCATGTACCAGGCTTACCAATTCGGGTGTTAGGTGGTTGGCGGAACGTGATTTATGGTACGATTTAAAAGAGGCAATTAAATTCTGGCACTCTTTAGCCTATGCAAAGGAGTTTGGGATAAAAAAGATGGGGTTTGAAAATCCAATTCCACATAAATACGCAAGAGAAGGGTTTAGATATGTAAGAGAGGAGTCTGAGGAGAATTTTTTTGTAAAAGGGATAGGTAAATATACTCAAATTATTCAACCTTGGCAATTCGGACATGGAGAACAAAAGGCAACTTGTCTATGGCTAACCAATCTGCCTAAACTAAAGCCAACAAATATAGTTACCGTAAGAGAGCAAAAAATCTGGAAGATGTCACCTGGGCCTGAACGATCAAAATTAAGAAGTAAAACCTATCAGGGAATCGCTAACGCAATGGCAGATCAATGGGGATAAATAAATAACATGAGAGAAAAACTAATTGAATTATTCAAACATCGTAAACCGGAACCTCAAAGTGATGAGCCGGAATTTTATGCTGATGAAGTAATGAAAATCTTTGCTTCCCCTCCAAGTGTACCGATTACAGAGGATATAGAGGAACTGTCTGAAGAAATACACAAACTTTATTGCGATCAGTATTTAAAAGATCATGGTAAGCCATATTGGACAAATGGGGATTACTCAAAATTGGATGAAAAAACCAAAGAGTATGATAGGAATATAGCCAGATTCATTCTGGAGCGTGAACCCCTTCCCCCTAGCACACCGATAACAGAAGATGATATAGAAAAACAATTTCCACACAAGAAATTAGAAACTTCTGAGGAAGATTGTCAAAGAAACAGAAACAATTTTTGTCGAAGACAAGGAGCTAATTGGGCTATCCAACACCAAGGGAAAGAGAGTGAGGGGAAAATAAAAAGGTATGCGATAGCTTTAATGAGAATTTGGGGAAGGAGTGACCGTGAAAACCCTTCAGAGCGGGTTCTTGGTAAAATCGCCTTTTTTGCCTTAAATCCTAAAAAGAAAAAATAAAGGTATGATGGGCGTGCGGTTATCACAAAGAGTAGGAAAGCCTGATACTGGCTCGGACGGAAATATAGAAATCCGTAACCCTGAACCTGAAAAAACTCTTTGCAGCCCATCTATTTAATCAACTAACACAGAGACTATGAAAGACTATGATATATTTGAATTTGGAGTAGATAAAAACTTCAAAGAATTTAGAAAAAAGGTAGGTACTTATGAGGCTTTTTCCGAAGATGATGCTATTCATCAACACGCTGAAGCGACTTATCCGGAAGATGATAGGGGTTTTATGTCAAGTTATTTAACTGCAAAAGAAGTTTTAGCCCCCTCTAAATAAAACAAAGAGAAACGATAACAACTAAAACTAAAAATTATGTTCAATAGACACAAAACCAAATGGATTCAATTAGGCAATTACTCTTATGCTGGTTGTGATTACGTGGTATTCGTGAGAGGTGATAAAAAAACGGGACTACTTGACTTCAAGACCAAAAAGATTCAAAATTGGGTTTATGGGAGTTATTCAATACTTTCTACCGACCTTATTGATGTTAAAAAACAATGGGAAGAAATCACAAACCTGATCAAGTAACCCCTGAGGGGGATAGAATAAAAGAAGAAATAGAGAACATGAAATAGTTTTGTTTTTGTAGTGGGACAATCGCACTTCCTTATCAGGTGAAACAAAATCAATAGAAAGTTCGTAACTTTGTCTATAATAGACGTTTTTAGACTATGGCAGACAAGAATGGCAATAAGACCGGAGGAAGACAATCAGGTTCTAAGAACAAAGTAGGCAAAGCCTTTAAAGACTTGCTTACAGAAACCTACCAAGCATTAGAAGATGATCCTAAACATGGGCTAAAGAAATTTGCAGAAGAGCACCCTTCAGATTTTTATCGCATTTGTTCTAAACTCGTGCCCCAGGAAATGGCAGCAGAGCTTACTGGAGAACTCACCATTAGAGTAGTACGTGACTGAATTAGAAGTACGCTTTCCCACTTTACACCCCTCTCAGCAAGAGGTAATAGATTCAGCTTTAAGATTCAATCATCTTAGATGCGGAAGAAGATGGGGCAAGACCACTTTAATCGTAGAATTGTGCGACCCTTCTTTAGATGGATACCCGGTAGGCATTTGGTTTCCCACTTACAAAGACTTATCAGAGGTTTGGCATGAGGTTAAGAAGGCTTACCATCAGGTTATCTCCAAGAAAGACGAACAACTTAAACAACTTAGGTTAATATCGGGAGGGGTTATTGACTTCTGGTCTATGGAAAACCCTGATAGTGGTCAGGGACGTAAATACAAGCGAGCCATCATCGATGAAGCCTCAAAAGCCCCTAAACTACTAGAAGCGTGGAAGAACACCATAAGACCCACCTTAACCGATTACAGGGGTGACGGTTGGATACTAAGCAGACCCAAAGGAAAGAACAATGACTTTTATTTGATTGAAGAGGATTACAAGCAGTTTGATAACTGGAAGTTCTTTCACTATACTATCTATGATAACCCCTATATCGACAGAGAGGAAATAGAAGAATGGAAATTCCAAGAGGAAGGGGTGGTGTTTCGCCAAGAGGGATTAGCTGAGTATGTAGATGCCAATGTATCGGTATTTGCGTTTAACTTCAACAAGAGCCATATAGGAAAGACAGAATGGAGGGCAGATTTAGAAACGCTATTGTCATTTGACTTTAACAGAGAGCCGTTGACTTGCGTGATAGCCCAGAAGCCTGATTTCAACAAGATTCACTTTATAGAGGATATATCAGTAATCAACGTAGACATAGAGGAAATGTGTAATCAAGTTATGGCTAAGTATCCAGATGCTTTATTTAGAGTAACTGGAGATCAGACGGGAGAGAATGAGAGCGCACTTAAAAAAGGTCTTACCTACTATCGAAAGATAAAAGAGCTATTGACTTTAACTGATGGTCAGGTATCACTCCCTGGCAAGAACCCTTTGCATAGGATTTCAAGGATGGAAACCAATATGATACTTGCTAAGTGCGAGGTAATCTATGATAAGGATAACTGCAAGGATAGTATTTGGGATTTGCAGAATGTCGAATACGATCCTGAGAAGCTAAAGATTATTAAGGATTCAAGGCAGTCTAAGAAGCAACAGGCAGACTTTTTGGACTGTACTAGATATATGTTTAGTACTTTTATGCGTGATGAACTAACTTATTTGGGGTTATGATTGACTTAAACAAATACATACCGTTAGAAAGCTTTATCTCTATGAGGTTAGCTGATTGGGGAGGGTTTGACTACTTAGCCTATGACAATAGACGCAAGGTATATATTACAACTTCAGAGGAGGGATTGTATCAACTAAGGCAATGTGAAGTGCTATTCACCTATTCCAATAACTGATGAAGAGTATTGCTGAAGGATTTAAATATATGCCTCCAACAGAAGAAGAAATAAAGATGGTTGATCGACTTATTACTGATGCGTTTATGCCCCCTGAAGTTCATCACCTCGAACAAACGATCAATAAACTTATGCTTAATAAACTTGATCCTGTTTGGATAAGAGCATTTAAGATTTATAATAAGCATAATCCATTTGTAGGTATGAATTGCCCTCCATGTTATTATAAGGTAATTGAATTTCATATAAAACGAAATAAAATGGCAGTTGCTCACCGCACAGAGACACCCAAAACCAAATAATATTATGGATTATCAAATATTAGTTCTTTTAATTCTGAATAGCCTTTACATCTTTGGATTCTCAATGGCTACTGAATACGGTCTTACCGTAGACAAGACTCCAGACCCAAAGGATAAGGAACTCCTATGGTGGATACGTTGGGGGCTTAGAAACGCTCCTATGTGGGTACAGAAGCCTATTTTCGGTTGTGTGGTATGTATGGCGAGTCTGCACTCCTGGGTTTACCCTCTATTCTACCATGAGTTAACTTTAACCAACTTACTAACGTATATAATTTATATCTTTGCCCTATCCGGCTTTAATGCCTTTGTAAATGGTAGACTTTCTGACTAATCAGGGATTTCAAGTATTTAAGAGTTGTAATTGTAACGGAGGAGAGGCAAAGTTTAAGAAAGACGGGATGCCGGGGATTGTTATCTTTATCAGAAAGAGATTTCAGACTTACGAGATACTAAGGTCTAACGAAGTGATTAACCGGGGAATGGCACACCACTTACCAACAGAGTATAATAAGTTATTTGCATGAGATTTTTAGACTGGTTAATAGGGCTTCTTTTCGGAAAAGACTTCTTTAATTTTAAAAGCCAAGAGCCTAGTAGGTTAACCACCAAGCCCAAAAGAGATTATAGGCTAAAGCCTGGTTGCAAGTATTGGTACTTCAATAAGCACGGACGTGATACTGGATATATAGTTTTTACTTGTCTTGCACGTAACTGGACAAACGCATTAAGGAAATTCAATAATTATAAATCTGCATTAGTGTGATTAAAAGACTTTACTACTTCTTTAAATCCTACTTCGAGAAGAAGCCTGAAGTAAAAGACCCTATTATAAAAGTCTTCTCAATAGAAGGGGTAAACTACTATAAGTTCAAGGACATATCTAAGGTAAAGTGCCAACGTGCACTCACCTGCAATGACTTCTGGAATGAACTGTCTATGCGTACCACAAGGGACTTTCTTATCAAGCATACTAAAGCAATGGAGACCGTATTGACTGATAATACAAAGATTGACATAGGAAAACTCTTTAAGCTCAACCAACAGCTCCAGGAGAGATTAGAAATGATCTACGAGACAGACATTATCTACAAGATAGCCTCAGTAATGTTTTTCACTAAAGACGAGAACATACTTGACTACGACGATCTATTGGGAAGGGAAAAGATAGATTTGTTTAAGCGACAGGACAGGGAAGATGAAAGGATGGGTTTTTTTTTCGGGACGCTCTTCAAGAGTATCATAGGTTCGACGGATATGTCCGACAAAGATTTAGCAACTTATATGACAGTGGGCAGCCAGATAACGACGGAGCATTTGAAAACCATTTCTACCATATTATCCAAGAAAAACGCGATGAGCGTATGACCTCTAACATGGCACTAGCATCAGCAAACAATATGAGTTACGATCAGCTAAAGGAATTTGGTTGGTATGACCATCATATCCTGTTAGAGAAAACCCGGGCATCTAGCCGACAGAAAACACCTACAGAAGATGGCTGGTAATGGCGACTCTTGATACCGTAGTTATAAGGATCGTTAGCGATACAAAGGACATTAAAAAGACTACTGATGTTCTCAAAGAGCAGGGTAAGGTAGAAGAAAAGAACATTAAAATCTTTGAAGAAGCTGGGAAAAAGCGAAAAGCTTTACTTGCTGAGACCATTAAAGACCTTGAAAGAGTCAAGCGTAATAGAAAGTCAGCATTTGATGTAAAGACTCTTCAACTTTTCGACAAGGAGATAGCAGACATTAACAAAGACATTAAAATACTTGAAGGTAATGTTGAATCACTTGATAAAACCTCAGATGGATTAGGGAACACTCTTGGTTCAATAGGAAAAGTCTTAGTAGGTGCATTTGCAGTAAAAAGCATTCTAAACTTTGGGGAGCATTTACTTGAAGTAGGAACTGAATCAGAAGCCTTTGAGAAAAGAGCACAAACAGTATTTGGTAATTCACTAGAAATAGTAGAGAAGTTCGCAGAACAAAGTGCTAAATCATTAGGATTAACTGAAGTTGGATTTCTAGGCGCAGCCGCAGCAATAGGTGATATACTTGTTCCTTTGGGATTAAGCCGGGAGCGAGCAGCAGAGATGTCAGTAGAAGCGGTTAAATTGGGGGGCGCGTTAAAAGAGTTTACCGGAGATTCAAGAAGTGCTGCTGAAATTTCTAATATAGTAGCAAGATCATTAACCGGAGAAGTAGAAGGACTAAAAACCCTGGGGGTTGTAATAGACCAAACTAGCATACAATTTAAGGATTTAGTAAAGTCAAAACAAGTTGATTTAGGCTTAACCCAACAACAAGCAAAAGCAGAAGCCATATTTCAAATAGCTATCGATAGTTCCGGGGATGCCTTAAAATCCTTTGAAACTAATACTAATAGTTTGGCTCGTCAGCAAGCTATATTAACTGCTACACTTGAAGAACAAACAGAACATTTAGCTGAACTTCTGACACCCGCTTTTCTTGCAGCATTAAAAGGGATTAATAGTTTCTCCAAAACAACAAAGGATTTAATAGATGATCTTGTTATAGAGAATAAAGAATTTGCCATTCAGGGAAAAGAGATAAGCACTTTAATAAATCGTCATGATAAGTTAGCATCGCAAACAGAGTTAAATGCAGAAGAACAAGAAGAGTTAAAAAACATTATTCAAGATTTAGCCGGCATAGTCCCGCAAGCAGCCACAGAGTTTGATAGATTTGGGAATGCCCTAGAGATAAATACTGACATAGTGATAGCAAACCTTAAACAACAACAAAAATTGTTGCTATTAAGGAATGCTGAAAGGATTAGAGAGACAAGAGAAGAGATAGAAGATTTCACGGGTGCAGTAGATAAAAATACAGAATCATTAAACAAGGGCTTTACAACAATCGTTAGGTTTAGTAAGGCAGGATTTAAGGCGACTACTGATGAAGTAAAATTAACCGCTGGTCAGATTAATAACCTGAGAAATGAGAACACATTACTTAATGCAGATATAGCCGATTTATTGCTTGGCTTAGAAGAGTTAGGCATTGAACTTACTGATGTTGAAAAAGATTTTATTGATGCCGCTTTAGGAACAGATAGATTTAAAAAATCAATAGAGGATTCAGATGGAGTCATTAAAGAGCAAGTAAGAAATATATTTTTCTTAAAAAACGCTATAAGCGAACTCAGAAAAGAACAAGCCGCCCAAAATACAAGCACTCAAAGAATTGCCCAGATTACCCGAGAGTTAATCCCCCTACAAAAAGAACTTAACGATTTATTGGGTAAAGACAAGGCTTCCGACCCTATTGAATTATTAAGCAAGCGTATATCTGAACTCAGAAAAGAATTATTGAATCAGGCGTTAGCGGGCAATGTCTCTAAGGATACAATTAAGGAGTTAAACGAAGCAGTAGATGTGCTTACCTCTGCTGAGATAGAGTTAAAGATAGCCCTTACCGATACCCTAGACCCATTAGAGGCTCAGAAGCTGGGACTAGATAAGATAGGGGACTCAGCCCAGACTACTGGTGACTTAGTAAAGGATTTCCAGAAGATACAAAGAGATGAGATAGAGGCAACCACAGAAAAGCGTTTAGAAGCCATTGGCATAGCCTCAGATGCCGAACAACAGGCATTCAGGATACTTGCCCAGATCAACACAAACAAGCTAATAGCCATTGATAACGAGGAAATACGTGCATTGAGGTCATTGGAGAAACAAGGACTAAGCGAGGAAGAGTTAGCAAAGAAAAGAACGGAGATTCTTGAAAGGACAGATCGGGAAAGAGCTAAGATACTTACCAGGCAAGCCCAGCAGGATAAGATAGCAGCGATTATATCAGCAACCATCAATACCGCAGTTGAGGTGACTAAAGTACTTGCTAACCCGGCATTAGCAGCACTTGTAGCGGCATTAGGATTATTAGAGATAGCGGTAATAGCCTCTCAGCCTATACCAGAGTTCCACGAGGGTAAGAAGCCAGAGCTAAAGGAAGGGGAGATGTATGCTAAGATTCTAAAGACTGAAAGCATTATACCTCCAGAACAGTCCAAGAAATACAAAGGAGCTATTGATTCTATGATAGATCATAATTTTGATAATTACGTTATGCAAGAGTATATGCTTCCCATTATGAAAAACATGGGTAAGGATAAGGTATCTGATCCGTTTAATGATGTTCATCTGTGGAGCAACCAGAGAAAACAGATTAAGTTAATGCAAGAGGGCAATACATTAGCCAAGACTATGATCAGGGCTATGGAGAGCAGTAATAGGAGGAGGTCATGGCATTAGAGAAATACCAGTTTAAAATAGAGGGTGTTATTATACAAACTCCTGAAGGGTGGAAGGAATTTGAGCTTCGCCTAAAGAGGGATGATGATATAGCGGGACTCTTGATAAGTTCTACCAATAAGTTCACATTTCAGAGAGATGGGTATTTGGCTTTAAAAAGCAGGTTTGATGATAACTACAATGACAAGGTCAATGTAACAATAGACATACTGCAATCTGATAATACTTACTTAGAGAAGTATTCGGGGGTAGTTATATTGACAGACGTTAAATTCAATCTTGAAAAGCTCACCGCAGAGGCTACTATTGAAGACTCCAGTTTTCAGGGAGCAATACAGAGCAATAAGAACATAAAAGCCTTTTTAAACTCCGGCATTACCAAGAACGGGGAGGAGGTGACAGTTCCTACAGAGTTTGAGTTGGATTACTTTCAATCCAATGGCAGCTATAGTCCTGTTCAAACTAGAACGCACTTCAGGGTAAAGGATGCACTGGACTTCCTTGTACGGTTTATGACAGACGATATAGTAAAGGGTGTTCAATCCATATACCTGGATGATGAGAGTAATTTCGAGGGAGATTCATTGCTTTACATAACAACCGGAGAAGAGATAAGAATAAACTCAGCACCAGCCCCTAATGTATCTTTTTCAGAGCTTATAACCTTCCTTCAGGTTACCCATGACTTATCTTTTGATTTTGTGACCAATACCAACGGAGACAAGGTAATGAGAATAGAAGAGAGGGAGTTTTTCTTCAATCAATCCTCTATCGATACCATCAGGGATATTTTAGACCTTAGCGTTCAAATAGACGCAAATAAGATTTCCTCACACTTGGAGGTAGGTAACAATACCGCATTTACCTCAGGAAATTGTTCGGCTACAACCAGGTTCTTTTCCTTTCAAAAGGAAGATTACTCACTTAGGGGAAAGGGGAATGTTGATGGGTTGTTAAATCTGACCAACGACCTTGTTACAGACTCCAATGTAATACAGGATGTTGTCAATAACAATAATGATGAATTTGACGATAATATAATTATAGTTATGGGTAATTCGTCAGCAAGCCAGGTAACAAGATTTCAGGATGTAGACTTTTGCTCTAACAACTTCTTTTACAATCTGGGATTTTTAAACAACAAGATCATAGACCGTCAGATAAGCTCTATTCCCAATTCCCTTACTAAATATCTTACCGCAGCGACCACTCCATCTAAAGCGGAGAAAGGAAATACGGACATTATTCCAATAGACACTACTTTACTATCGGTAATTGTAGACAATACGGTAAACTATACCGATGAGCAATTCGATCTGGGGAATAACTACAATACCTCTGATGTTAACAACACGTTCTATGATGTGCCGTTTGCAGGTGAGTTTTCTTTTGAGGTAAGTCTAGAGGTTATCTATTCTATTTCCCAGGCGGCAGCAGGTGTGATAAATAGTGCTCCTATCTTTCATGTATTGTCCATTCAGCAGTTCGACAGTTCATTTACAACTTTAAAGGGTGGAGCTTCTACCGTCCGACAGTTTCGATTAGAAGGACCAATAGGGACTAATGAGAGATTTACAGATACCGTTACGGTTACCCTTACGTGTGCTACGGGAGACAGGATAAGGGTCAATACAAACTCAAACATAACATCGGCTCCTACTTTAACGCTAGTCACTCTTTTGCTAGTCTCCAATGATCAGGAAACTTTCTTTAAGTGTCTTGGTGCATCGAATGATGCTGGTACTTACAAGGTCTTTGATCCCAATAGTTTTAGGGCTAGGCAATATCGGTTTGAAAAAAACCTATCTTTGACCAGAACAGATATTATTAGGGCAAATACACGGAACTCGTTAATAATTAATGAGTTGTCAGATACCGACCTCGACAAAGAAGTATGGATTGAGGAGATGGTAAATAATATAGAGACTGGAGATGTCAGTTTCACAATGATAAACTAAGATGGCAGCAACAATAATACCTTCAGATGCGGTAATAACCCAAACCGTGTCGTATACCGAGGGGGCAGAGACAAGAACCGTAACATTTTCTAAAACGGTATCTAGTGTAGCAGACTCAATGAATAGGCTTGTAGAAGTACCAACCTCGGAAGTAGACCTAGCGACACTTACCTCCGCAGCAGTAGGTAAGGGGCAATCGGAATCCTTTAACTTCTTTAGCCTGATGAATCGGGATGACACGAACTTTCTTAGGTTAAGAATATATCAAACAGGGGGTGATACAATGGACATTAAGTTAGAGGCATCAGATTGGTTTACCATCTGGAACTCTAAGTTAGAGGTGAATACTGCACAAGAAGCATTCGTAGTCTTTGTGGATTGGGATACGATTGCGGTACAAGCAGACACAGCACCTATTCAAGCAGAATTTGTTGCACTCATAGTATGAGTTTCATAGGCAAGCCTACTGAGTTTTTAGATTTGGGTGCGGTAAAGATCAATCCGTTTCCCAAGCTAGTTCCCTGTACTACTAATCAGACCTTCTGTCAACCTACAAACCAGTTTGACGATATTGCCTTCCAGTTCCTGGTTTCAGAGAGTACTGAGTTAGTATTAAACGGTGATTTCCAGACTGATCCATTTGTTGAGTGGACTATAATAGGATGGTCTAGGGTATTGAATCTGTTGAATTTTACAATGACTCAAACTACGGGAGTCAATGCGTTGTCTCAAAAAGGAATATTAACGGTAAATGATTTTTACCGGGTAAGGATTACCGTTTCTAATTATTCGGGTGGAATATTAACCGTAGGGGGTGGTACAGGTTCGGCAATCACTAATACGGCTCTTTCTATTCTATCTAATGGGACATTTGAAGGATTCTTTCAATACACTGAGGTTGCCGGAGCAGGAGACTTTATCATACAAGGGGTAGGGGCGATTACAATAGGCATAAGGGTGGATGATGTTTCTGTTATTAAGATTGCGGATACTTCTGATTACGATATACAGATCATAAATCAGGAGACAGGGGCGTTGATAGATACTGTTCCTTCAGCCAATGTCAGGCTATCGGAAAATATTATCACCGTAGATTATAACTGGACAGATGATGTTACTGTAACCAATGGATGCCGCCAGATACAAATTATAGACAACACTAATATATTTGAGGATACTTTTGCCAATAACCAGGGGTGGACACTAGATACTGATATAGTAATTTCGGGAGGGCTAATGACTTATACTTCTACGGGAGTATCACGTAAAGCCACTATCCCTAATATATTTGTTGTGGGCGAGACTTATCAGATCACCTTTACTACTTCAGGAGTAACAGGAACGGGCACTGTTCAAGTAATTTGTGGCAGGACATTGGGAACGATAAGAAGCACTAATGCGACCTTCGTAGAGACTTTGACTTGCACCCTTACAAATATACTGGAGTTTTCCTTTAACGGAGCAGCAGCCAGTACTGTCTCTATAGATAATGTTCTTATAAGCAAGGAAAACAACATAGCCGGACGTTCAGAATGCTATGATTTGCAGACAGACCACGATTGCACACTACTGTTTAAGTGGTCTAATGATGAAAGCTGGGGGGGATTCGACTACTCTATTCCCTCTGTTGGGACTGCCTTTAATCAACAACTAAGAATAGAAGCAAAGTTCAGGGGAACTCAATACCCATCAACCAGAATTATAGGGGAGGATTCGGCAGGCAGAAAGACAGTAGATTACACATTACTTAGAAAGGTAAAGATATTAGACATACATCGTGCTCCTGACTATATGCATGATGCTGTTGCTGCCTTTTTTGCGCAAGACAATAGGACTATTGAAGATATAAGCTATATTATGGAGGATGAGTACGAACCATCATCTCCCAATGAATCAAGGGTATTATTTAAGGATTTAATGACTTCCAGATCAGAATTGGAGGTATCAACGCAGCCTAACCAGATAAACAGAAATGTATAGTGGGACTTAAATTAAGATTAAAGATACGAATAGATAACGGCGCAACCAATGAGATACATAGGTTCAAAAATGAGCAGTCGCCTATTGTGTGTGATATTCCCGCAGACAAACTATTCAGGCTTAAAATAATTAACGGTGTTTTTAACACTCAGGAAATAACAATAACTGATGGGGCTATCGTAGAGGTAGGAGACCCGATCGCATACGCAAAAGCATGACAAAACAGATAAAAACAACCAGAGGCATTATAATACTAGCTTTAGGACACGCCTATTGGGGCAGATGGGCTTACAATCTAGCAATGTCAATCAAGTACACATCCCCGGATGCAAAGATAACTTTGCTATACGCAGGTGATGGGAAGTCTCAAATAACCGATTTAACGCTCTTTGATAAGGTTCTAAAGGTAAACCCCAAATATTACTTAACGGACGGTAGAACCGAGTATATGAAGGCTAAGACGGCACTTTACAGCCTATCACCATACGACGAAACCATTTATATGGATGCAGATGTAATATGGTTGAATAAAAAGCCTGTCAATCAGTTGTTCGAGGATTTAAAAGCCGTAGACTTTACAATGGCTAACAGAAGTTGGTTAAGCCTGGAAGAGGAGTGGATAGGCAATGAGTTTGGGGTATGGGCTTCACCTAAGTACATAAAGGATTATTTCAAGTTCAAAACGGGAAAGTTCTACAATCTTTCCTCAGAGATGATTTACTTTAAAAAGGATAAGAAGGTAGCCAAGCTATTCGCTGATGCCTTTAAGCTCTTCGACGAACCTTTGGAACTTAATATGCAATTTAACTTAGGAATGCCTGACGAACTACCATTCACTATCGCAATGATTAAGAATGATATGTATCCTCATCAGGACAACTACAAGCCTTTCTATTGGGAGGCGGCACAAAAACCCCCATTAAGGCTGGAGGGGGCACAATTACAGCAGTTCTATGCTTATTCAATGGGTGGTCACATGGCACACCCCATTATGAAAAAGACATACGACAATTATGTAAAGTTCTACTGTAAGAAATTCAGCGTTATGACTCCATACCTTTGGATAGACAAGAGAAATGGCTGGATGCCAGGACGTTCAAACTTATAGCAATGGCACTTTCACCAGAAGAAATAGTAAAGAAATTTATCAAGGGTAATCAACGCCACCCAGCGTACCTGGAGGCTGTTGATATAGAGAATCACCTTTCCTTTCATATTGACGGCTTCAATCCAAATAGATTCAGAGGACTGAAGGAACATGAAAAGGCATTCGCCCGGGCAATGGGAATGATGGATACGGAGAACCCTTATTTTCAATTATTGATAGATGAGAGGCGACCCGGGGAATCTTTGAAGGTTCAACTGCACCGAAGAAAGATATATTCATCGATTACCAAAGAGCCTTGCTTTAAAGTCATTTCAAGTTTAAATAAGATTGTTCGCTCGGATGATTGGAAAATAGACTATTCTAACTCGGAGACTATAAAACAGGAAGGTGAGAACCTGGAGGATTACGCAGAGAAGAATTACCCGGGATTCGGATCGGTAACTAATTGGGCTTATACCCTGGGATTGAAGAAGATTCTATCTGACCCTAATGGGTTTATGGTAGTCCTTCCTTTGGAATTTATGGTAGACCCCAATCAATTCCTAAGACCCTTTGCCAATTACATTCCATCTAAAGACGTGTTATTCTATGAGCCGGGAGTAATGATAGCTTACAAAAGCTCTCATGTAGGGGAGTTAAAGATTCAAAATCAAGTAAAGACCGTTCCCATATACAGGATTATTTCTACAGAGGGGGTATGGGAGGCTATGCAAGTAAATGAGAAGGGGGATTTCTCCTTAACTCCTCTTATGGCGTGGGATATGGACTTACCCGTAGTTATGAATGGGGGAGTTTTGGACAAGCTTATTAACAATATACCGCTTTATAATTCCTTCTTAAATCCCATGCTTCCAAGACTAGACGAGGCAGCCAGGGAGTACTCTGATATGCAAGCTGAAGTATTGCTTCACATTCATTCCACTTTAGCGGTTATACAGGGAGAGAAATGTATTAAGTGCAAAGGCACGGGACTTATCCCTAAACCAGGAGGTGCGGTATCTTGTGGTGATTGTGGTGGACGTGGAGCTGCTGCTGTTGATCCTTACGAGACAATAGTAGTACGAGTGAGAGACGCTGACAAACAGCAAATACCTTTCCCTCCGGCTCAGTACATTACCAAGTCAACAGATATAGTTAAGATTCAGGATGAGAGAATAGACGCTCACATATTCAAGTCTCTGTCTAGTATTAATATGGAGTTTTTAGCCGAGACCCCTTTAAACCAATCAGGCAAAGCCAAAGAGGTAGATAAGGAGGAGTTAAACAACTTTGTTTACTCAATAGCTTTTCATCTGGTTAAGAACTTCTTAAACCCCATCTATAAGATCATATCAGACTATAGGTATTCGGTTTTAATTCCTAACCAGGAAAAGAGAAACAAGTTACTTCCCTTGATTCAAGTACCTGAGCAGTTTGATCTATTAACTGAGAACACCCTTATAGAACAGATAGGTAAGGCAAAGGAGGCTGGCATTGATGCTACTATAATCCAAGAGATGCAAGTAGATTATGTCAATAAGAAATTCAGGGATGCTCCAGAGATCAGGAATCAGTTGATTACCAGTATGGCTATGAATCCTTTTCCTACACTCAATGCAGAGCAATTAATTGAGTTGGAGATGAACCACGATATTACAAAGGAGGATGCTGTAATGTCTACTTATGCTACGTATTTTGTAGAGAAGGCAGTAGAGGCTGATCCTACTTTCTTAGAAAAGAGTTTTGAGGAACGGTTAACGATAATCAGAGACATGACAGATGAGAAGATTAAGGAGTTAGAAGCGGATAAGCCTGAGCCTGTTCCCGTGCCTCCTATCCCACCTGTTGAGGAATAGGTTTATTTAACTAAATGTCACTAGAACAATCAGAGAAGGCACTGAACCGCCTAGTACGTCTTCTGGACAAGAGTGAAGACACGTTCACAGATTCAGTTCCGGCACTTGAAAAGAAGATATTTAGCCGTGTCCAGATTCTTTTAGGAGAGCTTGACAAGAGGCGTGGAAGGATAAGGGCTACGGGGGCTAACCTTCGCAAGATAAACAGAATCAAGCGGGATATACGTGCTATTATATTGTCTGACCAGTACCTAAAAGATGTCGATAAGTTCACTAAGTCCTTTGACACAGCCACAGAGCTGCAAACAGCCTTCTTCACTACTTTAAAATCAGACTTTACCCAACCTAAGTTTATCAATACCTTACGGGAGGTGAGCATTCAGAACACCGTACAGGCTCTTACTGAATCGGGCATACAGTCTAACATAGTTGATAAGGCTGCCAATATAATACGAACCAATATATCGGATAGCAATAGCTTCTCTAATCTTATGGATGAGATGAGGGGATTTTTAACTAAGACAGAGGAGTCCGTAGGAGCGTTGCAACGGCACACAAGCCAGATAGTAACCGATGCCCTGAATACGTATGCGAGAGAGTACTCCCAGGTAGTCTCTGAGAACCTGGATAATGATTGGTTTATTTATGTAGGATCACTTGTAGAGGATTCCAGAGACTTTTGTATAGCACTGGTAAAGAAAAAATGGATACACAGATCAGAGTTTACCCAGATTACAAAAGGCAATATTGATGTAGACAATGATGGAGATACTGAGAAGGTATCATTACAAGGGGTCAAGCCCCAAACGAACGCCAGTAACTTCATTACATTTGCCGGGGGCTTTAATTGTAATCATGTAGTAGCTCCTATTAATGAGGAGTTTGTACCTGAAAAGTTGGTAAAAAGGTTTAAATGATTATATTTGGAATGTAAAATACGCAAGTGTATCTGTGAAAGAAAATAAGAGGATAACCTGGCAGTGGTTTTACGGGAGGGGTTGATACTATCCAGGAAAAAAGGGGGCGTGAACCCCCTTAGTAACTATCAGATTAATCCGATTAGGATTAGTAATGCAAGAGGAGAGATAGTTATCTCCAATGCACCGATTTTGATATAAATCATTGTAACTGATTTAAGTTAAAATCTGACGCTAGACCCTCAGGCTACTACCTGGGGGTTTTTCTAGCCGTTTCCCGTAATCCATTGAAGGATTTAACAGGATTACAATATACACAAACGTACAGATACGGTATAAAAGACTTTAGGTGTTTCTACTCTATTGAATTCAAAAACATTACCTTAGATTTACACCTAGCATACAATCCTTGAGGTAAATTGTGAGAAGTTTTCGCGCAGGGATAAGGCTAGGGGTTATTATGCTCTCTGCGCAGTCCTTCGGGAAATAGGTTTCTCACAAGCCTACCTCAGATAGTTTTAATAGCCCCTTTTTGTGGGCTTAACTCTTCGCCTATGAAAACGCTACTTGTACTGCTTTTCCCTACCCTATTATTTGCCCAGGATTGCAAATACAAAAGGAATGAAGTGGATAAATTCACAAAAACGAAGGTCATACAAACTAAAGGAGTAAAAGTATTGTATGGGCTTACGGACTATACCCTGATAAGCGGATTGGTATTGAATGAGTATAAATATTTGAGAGTATCTCTATCTACGCATACGCTTACTTCCTTTAGAAAAAATAGCAAGTTTATGTTAATGTTTGAATCTGATTCTGTGATTACTGTAACCGCAATAGCAAATTCAAAAGCAAGTCATGCAGGTGATATGTGGTTCACGCACGTAAATTACCTCATAACTAAGGAGCAGCTAGATTATTTGTCATCAAATAAAATAGTTACCATTAGGCTTTACAGTTCGGATGGTTATATAGAAGACAACATTAAAAATAAACGTGCCCTCTCATTACAGAAAGACCTGAAGTGCATTCAATAGCCAGAAATGGCTTCAAAAGGTAATCATTATTCTACCAGAGGCGAGTAGTCTTTCTCAGTAAACATCTGAAGCTGTCCGTTTGACAATATTGCACTGCACACGATAAAGTGAAAGATAAAGTTCTTCAATCGGTGCTTCTTCTTCACGAAGTCCACTTTCTTTGAGAACTTACCGACTAGGTATTGATAGATAATCGAAGTGATGGCTGAGATAATCATAAATACAGTATTCTCATTTAAGAAAGAAAACGGCAACCTCCCCCAATTAAAGTTGTTCTTCAGATCATCAAAGTTCCTTTCTATTGCCCCTCTTTTATTGTAGAAGTAAACGACATCCTTATCGCTCATTGTTAGGTTGTTTGTGATTATACCCCTGTAACATAGTTCATTCTTTGTGTTGGTATATCTGGTTATAACAATCCTATAGGGCTTGTCAGTTTCCAAAACATCAGAGTAGTTAATACAGGTAATGCCAAACGCTTTCCCACCTATTAAGATAGTATCCCATTCCACCCCTCCATATTCTAAGAAGTCAATCATCTCTCTGTGCTTTCTGTATCGAATGAAAAACTCTGACTTCCTATTGTGTATCAAGTCCATTAATCCTTTATTGTAGGCTGCTGCATCGCTTCTGAAAGTATTTATTTTAATCCCCTTTTCATCTAGTATTTCAAGTGTTCTTTCAATCGTTTCCTTGATCTTGAATGAAGCGTTAGAGTTTCCATTACGCCCTTCTATATATACAGGAATCTTATCTATAAATGACACTCCTGGCTGATAACCTTGTGATCGATCATACGTCTTTGTACGGTCATATTTATGGTGATATATGATAGTGTTATCGTAATCAAGCGTGTAAGACTTTTTCTTATTTAGAAGCCCCAATTTTAAGGAGGTATCTAGCATGAGTTTATTCAAGGGCTTGTGTATATTGAATTGGTGTACTTTCTCTTTCTTTATAAATTCTGTCTTTACAGCAAAGGATTTCATTACCGTACCCAGGGCATCGTGAGAAGGTAGTTTCATATCAAGCGAACCCCTTAGTTTTTCTATATCCTCCAGGCGTTCTGCACCACACAGGTTGCAGTAAGTCCAATTTAGAAGTATGTCCGAGTAGGAGTATTTGGCTTGCTTGACTCGTTTTCCTAAATGAGAGTCAATTAGATTAGCTAGTCCTTTGTTTTTAAGGTCATTGATTACGAAAAACAATCCTCCGAAGGGATTGACTTTCTTATGAGAATTTATTATCTTTGTTATCACAACGTTTAATTTATGGTGTTAGCCGTAGTTGAATGTTTTAGGGATGTTCTGTTGAAGCAGAGTGTCCCTTTTTTGTTGCACTAATATACATATAACTATTTGATTTTCAAACACTTACAAGAAAAAAAGCACATTTATTTTTGAGTATCTTTATACTCTCGTTAAATCTGTGAAAGGATTGCGGGGAAACGATCAGAACAAACCCCCAAGCAATTGCCTGAGGGTCTGATGTCAGAATAGAACTTCATACTAACGCTATGAAAGCCCTAATCGACCGATTAATAGTTTTACTCATGCTATTAATCATTCTGGTCATTGTTACTAGAAAGTAACTGAGTACTAAGGGGGTTCACGCCCCCTTTTTTTTAGCAGATAAAAACACTTGCGTATTTTACATTCCAAATATAGGTATTTAAATAAACTTTTCTTACCTTTTAACTTTCATGGCAGCTATTATCCAGGATTGAGAACTCTGAGTTTATACTCAGGGTTTTCTTTTTTATCGTATCTTTACCCCCGCATTGCCACTCCAAAAACAATATAACGTCCCTGAAGATAGCTCTAGCCTAACGGCTGTGGTAATGCACTTGCTATTGGATGGGGCGACCCTATTATAAGAACTATAAAAACTATGAAAATTTTAGTAAAATACCCCTCTAGGGAAAGAAGAGAACAGTTTTTAAATGTTCTTCATCTAATGGATGAAAAAGCATCCGATAAAAACAACATTAACTATCTGGTAACTTTAGATTCAGATGATAGTACTATGGCTAACATTGAAGATGATATTAACGTTAATAATGTTACCGTAATTTATGGTGAATCTGATTCTAAAATTCATGCCTGTAACAGAGACATGGAAGAAATAGGAGGCTGGGATATAGTAATTCTTGTTTCCGACGATATGGTTCCTCAGATTGAGGGGTGGGATGAGGTGCTTCGTGCAACTATGGAGAAACACTTTCCTGATACTGATGGGGCTTTATGGTTTAATGATGGTTATCAGCCACGAACTTGCACCCTTACTGTATTTGGCAAGAAATACTATGATAGATTCGGATGGTTGTATCACCCAGATTATCACAGTTTGTTTTGCGATAACGAACAAACAGAAGTAGGATTGGGATTAGGCAAATTACAATATTTCGAGACCGTGTTATTTAAGCACGAACACTTCGCAAACAACAGCCAAGTAAAACGAGATAGTTTGTACGATAGAAACGAAGCATTATTTAACATTGATAAACAAACTTATGAACATCGTAAGGCAGAAGGATTTCCAGTATGAACGATAAATGTATTATAAACGTATCTACCGGAACTTACATTAAGGGACTCGATAGATTAAGAGACTCTTTGGACACGGTAGGATTTGACGGTGATCTGCTGGGATGGACTCAGGAGAATCAAATAGGCGCACCGCTACACAAGGACAACCCCTATGCGTTTAAGTGTTATGCCTTCGACGAAGCTTTGCGCCAGGGCTACCGTAAAATTCTCTGGGTAGACGCTTCTATATGGGCTGTTAAACCTCTTGATCCAATCTGGAATGGATTAAAGGAACACGGTTACGTGAAGCAATATGCGGGGCATCTATGCGGTACATGGTCAAGTGATGAGCAATTAGAGTATTTTGGGGTTACAAGAGACGAAGCCATGAAGCTAGAAATGTATGGAAACGGAGGGTTTTTAGCTTTGGATTTTGATATACCAATAGCAGTAGAATTTTTCAAACAATGGAAAGAAGCAATGTTAAACGGTATGTTCAAGGGTTCATGGAATAATGACAATAATTGCGTTTCTTCTGATCCACGATGCAAAGGGACGCGCCACGATATGATTTGCGGCAGTTTAATAGCTAATAAATTAGAAATGTATGCTTATCCTGAACATTGCCTTATGACTTATGTTGGTGATGGCTATAATGATCCTCCAGAAACCGCAGTACTATACGCACAGGGCTTATGAGTTATAATATGTCTAGACTTTCAACAAAGCAATTATATTTTTTGTTCATGTTAATATCAATGGTATCACTATATTGTAAATTCAACGATCTTAGGTTTTCCCCACTACACATTTCATCATTACTTGTAAACCTCTATATAATAATATGCATCTTTTTTAAAGACATCAATGAGCTTTAATATGTTCCCCCACTACCAGACCCTCGAAAGCGGAACAGAAGGAAAACCCGGAAAGGCGAACCGATCTATCCCAGACAGGATAGTTACCTATGGAATAGACAAAGTAATAGATACGGATAAAACCGTACTTGATTTAGGATGTAACAGGGGTTATTTTGGCATCTGTCTGAGTCCGTATATAGGAGGATATTTGGGTGTTGAAGCATCATATAATGATCTTGTATTTGGCATCAAGGAAAATACTAGACAAGGACTTGCGAATCTTTCATTCATGAATGAAAAGTATTCACATAAATTCGATTACGGTAAATTCGACATTATCATTTGTTGTGCCTTCCATATCTATACAGGTATTCCTATGGATCAATTTGGTAAGCACTTGATTGATATGCTGAATCCTGAGGGGCATCTATTCTTAGAGGGTCACCCTCCAGGCTATCACCTTCCGAATATAGACTTTAACGAACCAGAACATTATTGGAATCCCTTAACAGGTAGATTGGGTAAGGATTTAAAGGTAATCGAAGAAAAGAAAGTCAAGGATAGGGAATTACTAAGACCATTTATACACTATCAGAAATGCAATTAGACAAAGGCATGGTTTCCCATACCTATTTAGAGAACGGAATAGTTTCTAAGCAGTATCTTGTTCCCTTCCATAAGTACACACCCCGTAACATTAAAGCTCATTGGGATAATGAGATTAAAGCTCTGAAACTCCTGAGGGGTAAAAAGCATTTCCCACAACTTATAAGCGTAGACTATGCCAACCGAATTATTTATATGTCGTACTGTGGTGATCCCCTTAGAAAAGAAAATTTACCAGAAGATTGGAAAAAACAATGTACATATATTGAAAAAACGCTTTGTAATTTATATATTTACCCGCAGGATTTTATTGGCAAAGATGCTAATCTTACACCACCACATAACAAAAATATTCACGTTAAGGACGGTATAATTTACTTGATTGACTTTGGTATATGGTCAACAAAACACACAGAAGGATTCAATACAATAACAGACATTGTTAAACAACTAGCGTAATGGGAATCACAGGATTTAGTATGAATATGATTCGCCAATACGGAGGCGAACAACCGGGTATAAGACACTTGCTTGTAGGTTGTCAGAATATGTACGACCAAGAGCACTACGGACAGATAGCTGAAGGTTATTACAAAGGATTGGGGCAAGACGTTGTAAGCATAGATATTACCGCTTGTAACAACAGTATAGAGCACGATCTTAGAGAGCCTTTAGATATGGATCAGTTTGATTTAATATCCCAACACGGCACACTAGAACACGTAGAAACCAGGAAAGGATTTTACTTAGCACACAAGCATTTGCATGATGCCTTGAAAGTAGGGGGAACTATAATTCATGAAAACCCTAAAACGGGAAATTGGGAAGGACATGGGAATCATTACTTAACCCAAAGTTTCTACATTCAACTAGCTGAGTTAGTGGGATATGACATACAGGCAATCGGTGAACATCCGGCAATGGGAAATGCTATTGATGGCTGGAATATCTATTGTGTATTGATGAGAACAAACGATAATCCTTTCATATCAGAAGAAACGTTTAACCAGTTACCTATTTATGATACCTGATAATCTCAAAATAATAGGAAGCAGGGCAGCAAGTACCTTTCCTACTGTTGTAAACAGCTATGAATTAGCCTTAGGGGTAAGGGATTTAGAAGGGGATATTATGGAGTGTGGTGTAGGTGCGGGTTCTCAAATAGGAGCTATGGCACTTGCAAGTAATAAAACAATATGGGCGGTAGATTCTTTTGAGGGTATTCCGATGGCAGGGGCAAAAGATACTTTACAACCTGGAATAGGTAAGATAAAGCACGATGTAAATGTTCCACAGGAGCAGCTTTTAAAATCCTCCGGCATTTCCTCATACTCAATAGAGGTGGTAAAGAACCATATTAGAGAATGGGGTTTAGATAAAAAAGATATTCGATATGTAAAGGGGTGGTTTGAGCATATTGTTAAAGATATTCCTGTTAAGAAACTTGCTCTCTTAAGGCTAGATGGCGACTTGTATTCCAGCACTCTTGTTTGCTTGGAACACCTTTATCCAAAGTTGGTTAAGGGTGGTTATCTCATTGTAGATGATTACGCCTTAGTGGGATGCAGAGCTGCCTGTAGAGAATATTTCGGACAGAATTCGGATTCAAGATTTATTACAGTAGAGGGTGCGTTTAACATGGCTTATATGAAAATATAAAATGGATTTAGACCTATACGACGACGATTTTTTCAAGTGGCATTATAAGTATGTCCATTGGATGAGCGTAGGGGTAGGTAAAGCGTTTGCCAAGCAATACAAGTTCAAGTCTATTGTAGATTATGGATGTGGTATAGGCTCTTATCTTTTAGGATGTCAAGAGGAGGGTGTAAGGGTCAAGGGATACGAGATAAGTCCCGCAGCGCATATACACACTAACAGCAACCTTCATCCTTATATTGAGTACATGGACTTCCTAACGATTGCTCCTGAGAAATATGAGGTATGTATGTGTATTGAGGTAGCGGAACATATAGACTCTCACAACTCTAAACAACTTGTTAAAATCCTAACAATGACCTCCGACTTTATAGTATTCTCAGCAGCCCCACCGGGACAGGAAGGAACGGGGCACATTAACTGCCAACCATTTGAGTATTGGATAGACTTATTTAAAAAGCGACACTTTAAGCAGTATAGACCGGGAAAAGTATTAGAAAGCTGGATAGATGCACCTGATTATGTAATTAAAAACCTAATGGTATTTACAAAATGAAACGTTTTTCACAAGGGGAAGAAGAGGATTATATACTAGAATATTTTAGAGATAACCAAGATGGGAATTTCTTGGATATAGGCTCTTATAACCCAGAGATATTCTCTAATGTAAGGGCGTTATTTGAAAAGGGTTGGACAGGGATATGTGTAGAGCCTTCTGATGATCCTTTCAACGTACTAAAAGAAGCCTACAAGGGAACAGGTGTAGAGGTGTATAATTGTGCAATAGGTACTGAAACTAAAATAGATGAGTTCTTTGATTCTGGTGGTGATGCGTTAAGCTCTACCGACAAGGATCATGTTAAGAAATGGACAGACGACTATGATGTAACCTTCACCACGACCACCAAGCAGTTCTACACTTTAGAAGATTTAATAGCCCAAAGTGTATATAAGAGTTTTAACTTTGTATCCATCGACGTAGAGAATGATAGGTTAGGAATTGATATTTTAAAGCAAGTACAACTCTATTCTGTTGGAATGGTTTGTCTGGAGTGTAGTTATGATCTTAGGAGTGAAGTTAAAGAGTATATGGAGGGGTGGAAAGAGGTCTACTCGAACGCAGAAAACATATTGTTATGTCGATAGTACTCTCCATATTAGTACCTTCCATACCCTCTCGGTTTGAGAAGTTCCAAAGAATTTACCAGAAGTTATTAGATCAATCCAAAGGAAGGGATAACATAGAGATTCTAGGTCTGTTTGACAATAAGCAACGCTCAATAGGTCTTAAAAGGGATGCTCTGGTTCAGATGTCTAAGGGGGATTATGTAGCGTTTGTAGATGATGATGATAATATAAGCCCTGATTATATCGTAAAGTTGTTACAGTCTGCCCTTTCCAATCCTGATGTAATTACCTTTAAGCAGACCTCTATTATCAACGGGGAACAATGTACGGTAGATTTTGACCTGACCCATACAGAGAATGAAGGATTTACGCCAGGGGGAACTATCAAGCGAAGACCTTTCCACGTATGTGCCTTTAAAGGTGAGATAGCTAGAAAGTACCACTTTCCAGACAAAATGTATGGAGAGGATTGGGGCTGGTGCAAACAGGTTTTAAAAGACGTTAAGACACAGGTTAAGATAAATGAGATCATACATATCTACGTGTTTGATTCAGAAGTAACAGAAGCCAAGTGAGATTAAGCGTACTTATATGCACAATAGAGCAGCGCAAGACTTTGTTTGATGTGTTGATGGCTAGAATAAACGACTTCTTAGAGAGAGGTGATTTCACATCCCAAGTAGAGATACTAAGTGAATGTGATAATAGGGAAATGTCAATAGGCAAAAAGAGGAACTTATTACTATCAAGAGCAAAGGGAGACTATGTATGTTTTATTGATGATGATGATAGTATAGATGAGGAGTACTTTGTAAAGATTTTAAATGCTCTTGAAAGTTCCCCGGATTGTGTACAGATAATAGGGATGATGAATACTGACGGATACAACCAACAACGTTTCGAGCATTCCATTACACACCCTGTTTACTACGATCATCAGGGGGTTTATTACCGTTATCCCAACCACCTAAATCCTATTAAAAGGGAGATAGCCCAGAGGTTTAAATTTCCAGAAGTTGACTTTGGGGAGGATACGGATTGGGCTACTCAGATAAGAGATTCTGCATTACTTCAAAGGGAAGAGTCTATCGATAAGGTTATTTATCACTATCGGTATTCTTCTAGGAAATAACTACTGAAAAGGATGCCTGTAGTCTGGGTGGTTGTTGGCTACGTAAATAGTGAAGAACAAGAACTCTAGGTTTGTATAATACCATCTACGGGGTTCATCTGACCATGTGATATTATCTTGTAGGCTAAGTGATCTATGTGAGTCAAGTGTATTGTGCTCTACCTCAGGAACTATAAACCACTCTAAGAAGTGTAGCTTTATTTTAATGCTGACTTTCATTTTCTTTTAGTTCTGATATAATTGCATTGATTACTTCTGGTAAGTTAGCCCGTTTCTTTTTGGCTTTCATCTTGGCTTGATACACTAAAACAAACTCGTAATTTTCTTCAAAGAGACACATCCATAAAGTTGTAGAACACTCTTTGTATTTACCTACCGAATCCCTTGTACTCATTGTTGCCCTATGTAAATAGTTGATTGCCCTAAAGGTACGCACAATCTTTCAATTACAAAACATAGAGGGTATTTTTACCGTAATCTAAACCAACAAAACTTTCATGGAAGCACTTAAATTAGGTGAAATCAGAGTACATCTCAAAGGTGGAACTAGCTATATCTGTCCCGAACTAAATAAGGCAAATGTTGTTCGATCTATCGGAGGTTCAGTAGCTCGAATAGAACACTACAAGCCACTCCCAGCAGCAACTCTCCCGGCAGCTCCACCTACACCTCCAAAGCCTGAAGGCAAGACAAAAGAATCACTCTTAGGTGGACTTTTGCAAGACAACAAAATCACAGCCCCCGAATTTATCAAGTGGATAGAGGCTTCTAAGTCTATTGAGGATTTAGCTATTGTAATGAAAGGTGAAACTAGAAAGACTGTTAAGGCGGCTTACAAGAAAAGACTTAATGAATTGGCGTAATGGCTGCATTCAAAGGTACACTAGGATCAGGAGAACGTTTTAAAAGGTGTGTAGCATCAAACAGGGGAAAAGTAAGAGACCCAGAAGCCTTATGCGCCTCTATCGGAAGGAAGAAATTTGGCAAGAAACGATTCGCACAGTTAGGTAAACAAGGAAGAAGATAATGGCAGTTCATACAAAGACAAAGACCGGAAGCGGTCATAAAGCCCAGAGGAAGGGTAAGAAGAAACGCCTAAAGAAATTACTGAAAACTAAAAGAAATTAACTTAATACCAATTCCAAATGAACAACGGAGAACTTATAATCTCGTTAGCGAAACAGGGTGGAGTCGAACTAGACGAAGCCCAGACAAAGGTCATTAAAGAAATGACGATAGATTTACCAGGTGATGTAGCAACTAACATTCAAGGATCACTCTTTACCGTAGAGTCTGCCCTGGCAAACCCCGACATTATCAATAAGCTGAAGGCTGAGAGCCTTGACGCTGTTGACCAGAAGATGCAGGAGTTTGCTAAAACACTCGGACTAGATGATGGATTTATTCATAATCTAAAAGAGACAAAAGGCACTTACAATAGAATAGACTCTGTTGGAAAAGCGATTTTGCAAAACCAGACAGTAGCTTTGGAAAAGGCTAAAGAAGGCGCACCAAAAGGAGATCAGAAAGAGTTGCAAGCAGAGATTGAAAAGTTAAACAAGCAGATAGCGGTATCAGGCGAGAATATCGTAACCAAGACAGACCATGAGGATATGGTAGAGGGTTTTGAGGATATGTTGAAGGAGAACGCTAAAGCAATGCTGAACCTTAAAGCCAACACACTATTTGCCAACCAGAATTGGGCAATGGATGTTGACCCTGAGGTTAATTTAACAACAGCGCAGACGTTGTTTAACGGTGAACTTGCCGCCAAAGGCATTAAGCTGGTAGATGATAATGGTATATTGAAATTGCAGACAGGAGAAGGAACGCCTTATTTTGTGGATAACAAAGAAGTTAAGCCACAGGATTTCGCTAATACTCTTCTGGCTGGTAAGAAACTCCTAAAGGTTACTGATCCCGCACCTACACCAACACCGATACCCGTACCGGGAGGAGGAGATGGTACAGACCCAGCCGTACAGGCTGCTATGTTAAAGGCTGCTGAATCAGTAAAAAATATTCAAAACCTTCAGGAACAAAACGTATAATAATTTAAAATCATGGCAGGAGGATTAGGATTTGCGGACTCCCTAACAAAGCATATTGCTTTAATAACCGCACAAAACACGCCTCAGTTCAAACTGAACTGGCAAGGGCACTTAAATCTACTGAAGCACAATAAGAATGCTGATGTAGTACGGATTAACGATGAAGCCGATCCGGGACATCGTAGAACCGTTATTATCAAGGCAAAGCAAAGGGCAACCATTGATATGACCGACACTGAGAAGAGTTGTGAGAACGTCAATGTAAATGCCTATTTCGAGCGAAACGTAAACCTATCAAATGTAAGGCAGTACGCTATTTTCATTGATGATGAAACGATTGCTCGTTATCCAAATGACGCTTCGGCTGCTTTCAGTTTAGGAACACCTTCAACAAAAATTATGACAGAGTTTATGACTCAGATCAAAGAAGGTGCAGATGCTATTCTAAGCGGTGTTAACCAGGATTTAGCTACTCTTATGGCAGCTAATATTGGGGTTAATCAGCGAACTGGAGATAATGCTACTACTGCTATTAACTTAGTGCTTAACACTAACAATAATCCTCTTAATCAAGGATTAACGCAGGTGACAACGGATTATCAGTTGAACGAAGCTAGTGGTCGCCCAATGATGGTAGGAACAGGTCTTATCCATAACTTTGCCATACAGCAAAGACAGGGCAAGGCAGTAGATCAATCAGGTATCAATACGCCTATTCAGATGAATGATTATGATTTCTTCCAAGACCCATTTGCAGCTACTTCACTTGGAGCAAATCAGGCTATCGTTTACGAACCTGAGGCAGTTCAGTTGATTGAGTACATGGAGTACCAGGGCTACAAAGCAGGAGACTTTGGAGTATCAACCTTCTTTACTTTTATGTTGCCTATGCAGGTATCAGAAAGAATAGAGATGGTCGAGTTTGACGCTCAGTTGAAGTACTTTGACTGTCCGACTACGCTAACAGATGCGTACTACGGAACTACGGTTCAAGTTCAAAAAGGGTTTTCCCTTATCATCTCTAAGCAGTTTGGACTATTCACAATAGACCAGGCATACAGAGCTACTGACCGATTGAATGGTAATAGGGGTTCTTACCGATATTCATTCACTAACGTGTAATGAATCGTGAGCCTAAATTGCTTAAAGGATTATATTGGAGTTCAGGGGTGTACTATTACAACCCCTGACTCTGGTATATTCATAAATCAACTTCCAGGCATTGAACTAGAAATGATTGATTCGCTTGCTGATGAGCAGCAGGTGGATTTTAATGGGGTCTGGGACGATGTTCAGGAGCGTGCCGTCAGAAGGTTAAAGACGGATGTAAACGCAGAGTTTAAAAAGCGTCACCTACTAAAGAACGTTACCCAATCAATAGATATGGGTCGTATCATAGATACAAGCGTTACAACGGTTGCAGGGGCGCAGTATAGGGGTGTAGCCCTTACTCTAAGGCGACAAGATGAAGAGTTCGCCTATTCTAACCTACAGACCATACAAGTTCAGGAGGTTTCCCTGTACTTCTCATCTACAGACGCTACAACGATTAAGGTATTTGACCTTCAAACAGGAACAGAGCTATTTACTAAGGCTGTGGTTGCTCCCGCTTCTATAGGGTTTCAGACCATAACCATATTTCAGACATTCGAGGCAAGAGAGATTTTTATAGGATATGATGCTACCAGTTTAGTGTCTGTTGAGCTGGACTTATTGAAGTTAAAGAATGCTGTTAACCGAACCCAGAACGGATGCAACTTTTTTTCCTTGTCCTGTGGAGATGGAGGTAATAGAAACGCAGAACTAAGAGGGGCAAGTGCTACGATTGCTACGGAGATAACCGAAGAAGACCTTACAATAGGTGATAATGCTTTTGGCTTCTCTGTTAAGTGGTCTATTGTATGTTCGTTTGACACATTTGTATGTAATAACAAAGAGCCTTTTACCAGGGCTTTGTGGTTGTTGTTAGGTATTGAGCTTTCCAGGGAAAGGAAGTTTACCAATCGATTAAGTGAGTTTACAACCTTTGACAATAACAAGGCAGGGGAGTTGATGAAACTCTTTGAAGTTGAATACCGGGGAGGGATGATAGATGATATTGAATACGAGGGGGAACTTTTTATGTCGATCGACGCTATTGATCTAAACAACCAGGACTACTGTTTAGAGTGTTATGATGAGGTAAGGATAATGGAGGTAATATGATTTATACAAGCAATCTAAATAGCGTTATTGACAGCCTGAATGTTAAGCTGAGTAATATCAAAAACACTGATTCTTTACTTCAGGACATAGCTGTTTCTATAGCCTCTTCTAATGTTCGGAGGATTCACAATGAATCCCAGGATGTGAGTGGTGCAGAGATCACTTATAAAAGGTCAAGAAAAACTCCAACCAAAGGAGCTTATTCTAAGTCTTATGCTTCGAGACGAACAAACAAAGGACGGCAGATACAAAGGGTAGACTTCTCTTTTACGGGAAAGTTGAGTAAGGAATTTCAAGCTGCTCCAATACCAGGGGGATGGGGTGTGGGATTTACAACTCCTTCAGGGTCGAAGATAAGTGCCTTCTTAGAAGAGAATTTTGGCAATGTGTGGGGCATAACACAGGAGGACAATAATGCAATTAACAGAATTGTAACCAAAGAAATTAACAAAAAATTAAAGTAGGGTTGACACATTGGTTTTATATCCTAAAGGATATGGCAGGTACACACCCTGAGAACATGGAGCTTTTTGTAGGGTTTACCATAGGCAAGCTAGGAAAGGAAAAGATATTGTATGGCAAAGGAAGCGGAAATAGTAGCACAGATCAACATTGATTTAAAGACGGTGCAGTTAAGTTCCAAGAGATTCCAAAAGGGGCGTTTCTCTGGGATTGCTGAACTTATTACTAAAGTAGATGGGGATACCAGGCAGACCGTACCTGCTATAATTGATAACAATGGAAATGAAACCATACTATCGATAGATGAGAAATATCCTTTTCAGCTTTACCACCGCCATATTGCAAGTACTGTAGAGGAGGTAGACCCTTCGGAGCAGTTTGGAGACCTTGTATTTCGACAGGAAACCGCACAGATGCTTATGGTGGTTACTGGAGATAGGAAGAGATTAAAGTTAACAAAAGAAGAAATTATTACCGGAATTATGTTGGGGATGCCTTTGGAATTGGGTTCATCATTCCTAACCGCTAATTCGTTAGACAACGCAAGTATAATACCAGGAGATCAGAACCTTGATAGGGAAGACGCTTGGAACACTGAATACAACACAGAGTTTGTTCGGTTAAAGCCCGAGATGATTTTCTTTACGTTTAGCTATGCCATTCAGACAAGGGTAAAGTTTGACTGTATTGAGATTTGCGCTTAAAAATTAATAAATTAAATCATGGCAGTTTACTATCCAGGATGTATAACTTCCCAGGCAGATCATATCTGTACCGATTGCCCTCCAAAGGAATTAGGTGACATACGGTCTTTTTTCTTCGTGAAATCAGACTTTACTTTCACTGATATTACCGATACGGCAGAGTGGACAACAGGTCTGAACAACAGGGATATTTATGTAGTTACATATTCGAGGGGAACGCTTGAATTTACTCCCAACCTACAGCCAGGTTTTGGCGATACGGTGGAGGAGCTAGATGGATATGAGATCGTAGCTAATGTTTTCGATCCCAACTATGCCGCTAATTGCAACTTTTATAATGATATTAAGAGAAGCAAAGAGTGGAAGTTTGGATACAGAACAGAGACTAAGGTTCACTTATCCGATTCTGTAGCGACTATAATTCCAAAAGCTCCGATTGCTGACGACAAAAAGCAGTCTGTAATTTGGAATATAGAAGTTAAGTTCACCCAAGAGGATATACCATGCCCATCTGATAAGCCAACAGGCGTATTTGATGTGTGTATAGGTATTAACTAATGGGCTTCTGTAACAACATAACACCAACGTGTGATGTTTGTTTTGAAGTTCTTTATGGTAAGTGTAATGATGTTTTAACATTGTCAATAGGGTTGACACCGAGCACAACGTTCTTTTTAAACCTTACTGATAAGTTTGACATCATTACACCTCTTACCGTAACTACGGATTCTTCAGGGGATTTCACTATTACCCAGACATGGACTGAGTTTTTCGGGGATGTCGAGGTAGAGATATTTTCGGATGCCGGAAGGACTATTTTGATAACGGTTATACAAAATTCCAATATTTATAATTGTATTCTTTTAGTTCAGGAATTAAGCGGTTCTAATAACATAAATCCTGCATTGTTTTCACCTAATGACATAGCTAATCTTCTAGTGTGGCTGCGTAGCGATATGGGTGTTACAAAAGATGGATCGGATGCGGTAAGCCTATGGGCGGATCAATCTAGTAATGGTAATGATGTTGTTCAGGCTGTCGGGTCAAAGCAGCCTACATGGTTAAGCTCTCAGCTAGACTCAAAGCCAGCAATTAGCTTTGATGGAGTTGACGACCTTTTAAAATCCGTTAGCTTTATCTGGAATCAACCCGAAACGATATATGTGGTTTTTAAGCAGGTATCGTGGTCAGTAACTGAAATATTGATGGATGGAGATGGGGTTGCAGGTGCGGCTTTACAACAGATAACATCCCCTCCCAGGTTGCAATTAAATGCAGGTGGGGGAACTTTATTACTTGCTACATTTACTATTGGTACGTTTTTTATAGCCACAGTGATTTTTAATGGAGTAAATTCTGTTTTTCAGAATGGAGATACAGCAGAAGCCACAGGTAATGCTGGGGTTAATAATATGTCGGGGTTAACATTGGGTGGTTTAGGAAGTGATACATTATGGGGGAACGTTGATATTACAGAGGTTATAGGTTACGCTGGGGTGCATACTACAGCCCAGAGGACAGAGGTTAAAGCATATTTAAAAACCCGATACCCTTCATTATAATAACAGAATTACAAACAATTAAATAACAATAAAAATGGCAAATTCATTAATATTAGAAGGAGGACAAGGATCGAATACAATTACCGATGCTGTGTTCCACGATTTAACCTTAACTCCAGTAGGACAAGTAGAGGTTTTAGAGGACTCTACAACATTTGTAACGGTTCAAATGCAAACCAAAGACCCAGATACATTACTTTTTGGGGTAGATGAGCAGGTAGCGGGCACGGGAAATCCTCCTGGGTTTGGATCAGTTCATAAGAAAGGGGAATACATTTCTTTAAAATCTGACTTTGAAAGGGTTACGGGAATAACTCTGGGTGCAGGTTCGGTAAGGGTTTATTTTACTTGATATGCCGGGAATAGGAATAGGAATAGGAATACATAGGGGAGTCCTTATAGGTGATAACGGGCTTATTAATAATCTATCAACCCTGTTTGACGGAGTAGACGAAAGGGTAGATATACCTGACGATGCTAGTTTAGACTTTGAGAGAACTGATCCGTTTAGCGTATCTCATTGGGTTCAATATACAGCCGTAGCAGGGTTACAAATTACAAGTTCTAAACGCAGCGTAGCGTTAACAGAAGGATGGGCAACTCATTCTAGTAATGGGTTGTTGATATTTTTATTCGCTGCAAATGGAGGAACTGAGAGTATACAAATAAGAAGTACCAATTCGATTACAGACACAAACTGGCACAATCTTATATTTACTTATGATGGGTCTTCGACTGCGGCAGGAGCTAATATTTACATAGACGGAGTACAGGAAACCAGGGTAGTTATAACTGATACTTTAGCTTCTTCTATATTAAATAACAATTCTTTTAAATTAGCGGTAGACGGGAACAATACTTTTCCCTTTAACGGTAATCAGGATGAGAATAGTGTTTGGAAAAAAGAACTAAGCACTTCAGAAGCTACAGAGCTTTATAACGGAGGGAAACCTACTAATTTACTAACTCATAGCGCGGCTTCAGACTTAGTAGGATGGTGGAGGATGGGAGATGATGACACCTTCCCTACCTTAACAGATAATTCAACAAATACTAATAATGGGACGGTAATCAACGGATTACCTGGAGACTTTGTAAACGACACACCATAATGGCACATTACAGATATACAATAGAGACAAAAGCAGGCATTAGCCAAGCGATGTTAGATGTTTGCGTACAGACAGCGGTAAAGAATTTAAGAACTTCTAATGATGGATTGTTAGCGGTTCTAAAATGGAGGTCAAAAGACCCTAATCCACCTAATTTTGATGGGAAGACAAAATATGACCATGTACCTATGTTGATGGAGATGGACAAGGCAAATTGGAAAGCACCAGATATAACGTAATGAATGAGGGATTAGGATATATTAAGTATAGTGTAGTGGGATTCATCCTATCTAGTTTGACTTTGGGATGGGGAGATATAGGACAGGCTTTATTATTGGGTTTTGCGGGAGCAGTAGGGGGCTTTCTAGCCAGATTACTAACTAACTACCTTAAAAAGAGGTGGGAAATATTCAGAACAAAATGAAGGTATCAACTAATTTTCATTTAAAGGAGTTTATAGATAAGAAGACTTATCAGAAATGGGGGGAGGCTTCATTGTGGTTTATAGACCCTAGAATCATTCAGGTAGCTCAGTTTATAAGAACTCGTCATGGAAAGGCTATAACGATCAACGGCACGTTAAATGGGCATACCTATAACTATTCAGGTTTCGACCCTCCAAGGGGCTACCGTAAAGCCACAAGCCTATCTCAGCATCAGTTTGGCAGGGCGGTAGACTTAAAATTCTCAGGTATGACCGTTCAGGAGGCTTACAAGGATATTATAGACAATCAGGATGTGTACTTAAAAATAGGACTTACTACGGTAGAGAATATAGAGGCTACCCCATCTTGGTTGCATATAGATATTAGAGAAACGAGAATGGATGTAATAAAGATTGTTAACCCTTAAAACTATAATTATGAGTGTAATAGCAGGATTAGTAAACGTATTGCCAGGAATTGTTAATACGGTAGGTAATTTAATTAAGGATAAAAAGAGAGCAACGGCAGAGACGAGTAAGATTCTCCCGGCTTTCATGGAAGACAAGCACAATATAGCAGATGGATTAGAGCTGTCTAGCAAGGTTGTATTTGGATATGGATTAGGGGGTTATGTAATCTACTACGCTCTTACTCACGACCCTCTAAACCTCTGGGTATTGGGTGCGGGAACTCTAATTGCCGTAGGGACTACTATTGCAAAAGCCTTAGAAAGATAGTATATTTGTATCAACCACCCCACAGATAGTATCTCTGGGCTAAAAGACCCGATTAGAGAAATCTTTTCGGGTTTTTTCATCTGATAAGCAGTCACATTTTTAGTAAATAATTGTGACAAAAGTTTGGAGTTGGTTTATTGTTTCTTAACTTTGAACCGTTCAATACAAGATATTGACACTTACTTGCAAGGAGTGTAAGAGATAAAACTACTGGAGAGCCAACTCCGTCCAAAAAAACAGAACCCTTTCATACTCCTTGCAGAAGTGGAAGGGTTTTTTACATCCATCAATATAACCGAACAGGTTGCTATACAGACTAACTGCTTTTAAAGGCAGTAATCCGCGTTTGCTCTTAGGATAGGGTTTTGGGTAGCTGTATAGAGGTTTCACTCTTAGGAGTGCCCTTAGTACAAGGGGGTGTTGATAGGACGGACGATTGCGACGAATAATCAACTCAATTCTTAACAAGGTATAAAAACCTTTTAAGGATTGGTGCATCCAGTCGGGACTTATGCTCTGAATAGATAGTAATAGAGTAACTTTAACTAAGAGTAATCACTAATTAAGAAAACAGGTTAAAACTTAAATAACATGAAAAATCATTTTGAAAGTGCAGAATGTTTTGAGGCATACGCTACGGTAGATGCCTGTTATTACATAATTGCCCAAATGGAGGCACAAATGAACAAACAGAGGTCAGGTATAGAAAAGGCGATCGACGATGCTACAGGCTACTCTAAGGCTCAGAAACTTTTGAACTTCAAGATTTCGGATTGGAAACTATGGATGAATGGGAAGCACTTTCAGAAACGGAACGGAAAACAATGCTGCAAACGGCACTTGATGAAATGCCTAACCCTTGTTATCCAATGGTAGACGGGTACACAATTTCACACTAAACACTCTTTTAAAACACTAACCAATGAATGCACAACGACGAAAAGAAATTGAGAAAGTCCTTAATATTTTAGAGGGATTACACATGGAGGTTGAAGCCATTAAGAGCGATGAAGAAGAAGTATTTGAAAACATCCCTGAATCCCTACACGGCACAGATGCTCACCTTAAATCAGAGAGTGCAGTATATTCTCTAGGGGAAGCAGAGACTTACCTAATGGAGACTATTGAGCAACTTAACTCAGCAACAGAATAAATACCTAAACCAATGAAGACCAAAACTAAAGCCCAACTACGAGTAGAAATAGCAAAGGATGTGCTAAAGCAGATCAAAGCAAAGAAGATAACTATTGAATGTGGAGCGTATTTTACTTATAAAACAAAAAAGGGTGCTCAGTATAAGGGGCGACAATTACAAGAGGTATTACCAAAGCTCAAAGAATGTAAGGTTTGCGCATTAGGTAGCTTATTTTATAGTCATATCATAAAAAATAATGACTTTAAGATTAGTGCGAATGGATTGGGTGGAACTGACCTTAATGGACATGGAGACAGGCTAAGAAACAGCATACTAGGGTTCTCTGAGGCTCAACTTGAACTTATTGAATGCGCCTTTGAATCGAATGACTATTATATGATGTGTTCGGAGAGAGGTACTTATAGCGGTAAGGTAATTAGTTCCGCAATAAGTTATAGGTCAACACACGATTTGAGTAATGGTAGCGTATTCGATAAAGACCCAAAGAAAAATGACAAACCAGCCCTTATTCACATTATGAAAAACGTTATCAAGAACAAAGGAACATTTAAACCCTAAACCCCCATGAGAAACGCCCGAAAGACCCCATTCATTTTAAACTTAGAAAAGGAAGACGTTCAATCTGACCCCTTCTCAGAGATACTAGAGCCAGAGAATATAGTCAAAGCCAGTAGGAGGTCTATGGGAATAAGCAAGGCTACCACCCTCTCAGAGTGTATGCCCAGGTTATCTCAGATCGCAAAAGAGACGGGTAAGAATTTAAACAACACCTCCGAATTTAAAGAATGCGTCGTTCAGATGAACGCTGAAAAACTAAAATCATGAGCGCACCAACACGAAAAGAATTTATGGCTCTCACTTATGAGAAGTACGTAGAAATGAAAGCCCAAATATACACCTTAGATAAAAAGGGGCAAAGGTTACGGGAGTCGCACAATAAGTTAATCGAGGTACTTGAACACGTAAAAAATGATGTTGTTTGGAATGAGCCTAAAAGTCCTACGTTAGCTTGGATTAAGAAAACCCTTAATAACGCTGAAAAACTATCGAAATGAGTCCATTTGACGACAAAGACTTTAACCCTAAACTCCCTGTAAGTGAGTGGGCAGTAAAACACCTATTATGTTGCCAACTAAGGCTATTAGAGAGTGTGAATGATCCAGAAACTTTAAACTAAAAATTATGAAGACGCTAAAAAGGAAAAACGAGATAATTAAAATTGCCAAAGAACACCGCCAAGCCGATAGGTTTATTCAGGGTCAATGGTTAAACGGAAAAGTAAAAGGGAAGTACTCGGGGTGCTTTTTTGGATGTATGACCCAATATGACGGTAGGGATTCGCTAGAAAAGGCATCAGAAGAATTTGATATGCCCCTATGGTTAGTCCATGTTGCTGAGAAGATATTTGAGGGACTAGCACAAGAAGAGGCGGTAGAATTTCCCGTACAACTATTAGAAGCTATTCCATGTAGGCTTAACTCAGACAAAGTATATAAGAAGTTCATGTATGTTATGTTAATGGATAAGGAAAATGGACAGATAACCTTTACTAAAAAGGGTTCGGCTCAATATAAGGCAATTAAGCAATGTGCTGACCTGTTTTTAATGGATGAGATTGACGAGTCAGCAGCAGGGTCAGCAGCAGAGTCAGCAAGGTCAGCAGCAGAGTCAGCAAGGTCAGCAGCAGGGTCAGCAGCAGGGTCAGCAGCAGAGTCAGCAAGGTCAGCAGCAGAGTCAGCAGCAGAGTCAGCAAGGTCAGCAGCATGGTCAGCAGCATGGTCAGCAGCATGGTCAGCAGCATGGTCAGCAGCAAGGTCAGCAGCATGGTCAGCAGCAAGGTCAGCAGCAAGGTCAGCAGCATGGTCAGCAGCATGGTCAGCAGCATGGTCAGCAGCATGGTCAGCAGCATGGTCAGCAGCATGGTCAGCAGCATGGTCA
>LAZR01000323.1_pt1 | contig 44121 bp, 37 predicted proteins | sample 329461 | NCBI WGS metagenome assembly LAZR01 (sample SAMN03002196, study PRJNA259156) | marine sediment metagenome | biome: sea floor; feature: Hydrothermal impacted sediments; material: marine sediment; isolation source: Loki non-amplified sample from Loki's castle hydrothermal vent sediment ...
ATCACGCCGCGACAGAAGTTGGCCATGGTGGCCTGACTCTACTTCTGAACCCCGCTAAAAATGGGGGGATTACCATACGAACAGGACGACATTCGCGACATTCTTGGCCGCGTTTATTCACCTGCAATCGTCAGTCGATGGCAGATAAACGACCGCGTTGCAGAGACACTTCTCGAGATGACTATCCAGCTCAGTAACTGCTCAAAACTGATGGATCTCGTTCCTCGACCGTTATCACCCGGTGTGAAGCCGTTGAGGTACATTGCGAAGGAAGCGAGAAAGGCATTGATCCGTCAACTGAAGAATGACGAGACGTACATCGCCTGCATAACTGCCGGCTCAGCTGGTTACCGCTCAAAATTTGAAGCGGCGAGTTTGGGTTTATGATCGACCAGCCATCGCGCTTGCGCTGATGAAGCGGTTCGAAGACTGCTTCCTCAGAGGGCCTTGCGGAAAAATAAAATCTGGTCACTGTGCGGTGTTGATGTGTCTATAAGGAATCAGTCTATGCTAGATTTATCTCCCACTTTCCCCGAGTTTTTTAAGAAGAATCTCAAGCGCGCCTTGAATCACTGGACACCGGCTAGCGTCGTTCTTGGCTTGTTAGGTGCGGGCCTGGGAATTTTCAGCTTGTATGTCTATACCAGCGCCATTGGCCGCCGCGATCTGTTTATGCCAGCCATCGACGCCAAATCTGCTCTGGCTATCTGGGTCTTGATGGTGAGCCTGACAATGGCCGCTTATCTTTTTATCCTGACCGCAACGACCTGGCTTTACGGAATATCCGTATCGCTGTTCGAAAGGCCGCCGCGGAAACAAAATAGAGTTGCTCGCTGGCTGTTGTTGCCATTGATAATAGGCTTCGGCACATTCATTCTATTATTGTTCTTCCCCTCGGTTCGCCTAACGGCCACTACTGCCGTGGCTATTATCGCCGCAGCGACTCTCTTGGGTCTATTGGTACTATTTCGCTTCAAACGGTTTCGCTTGTTGATTGCATTGAATACATCTCGATCAGTAGACGAAAAACAGATTTTCTTTGTGGTTATGCTCGCTTTAACGCTTGTGTTTACCATCATTACGGCGGTCTTTGCCACGTCGCTTGTCTTAAGGACTTACGTGGGTGACGATACGCCGGAAGCGGCCAGGTTCATCGCTTTATTTTCTCTGGGCACCTTGGTGCTAAGCCTAGTCCCGACGTTCGTTTTTTATACAGCTAAAGGGCACGTATACAAAAGAGTTGTCTATGGCTGCGCGGCGGCCGCGCTGCTATTCCTGGTGTTCTTGTTACTTGCGCGCGGAGCGATGACCAGTATTACTTATGCGGTTGCGAATAATTTGGAAATCCGGCAATCCACATCCGCCCGGTTTATCTTAGATCACGTGACCGAACTGAATGATCTCGACAATCTTCAGTGGCGAACGCGCCTCCATCGGGCTAACAGGGTGGAAGTCGAAGCATTCCAGCTCTTCGCCTTCGGCAAAGTCTTGCTATTATGTCCCAGCGATTTGCTAGGTTTAAAACTACACCAACTGCCTCTCTATTCTCGCTACTGCATTTCTACAAGCGGTGAAAAAGTTAGTCGCAAGCCGCTTAAGCTGCGTTTTACCGAGCGGTCGGCTCCAAGTCATGCTTGGCGAAAGCATGCTGAAAGCTGGGTTGGCTGGGAAGAGCAACGCGTTCGCCTAAATCTAAGGCGAAATTAATTTGCTGGAACATCTTGGAGGGCGCGAACTTCAGAAGCAACGCATAGCGTTTTGGTGGTTTCGGTCAACGGAGAAACAATTTGGACTGACGCCTTTATCAAGGGTGTCAGAGTAGGGCCAAACTCAGCTAGGCTTGTGAGGACTTTCCCAACCATGGCGGTAACCATCATGCTCGACAGTCTGAACAACAAGTATGTTATGGCGGCAGGCCGAACCCTTCTGGTACTGATCTACTTTATCGGCGGGTTAAGCCTTCTCACCGGCGACGTTCCCACCGGCTATGCTGCCTCGAAAGGGGTGCCAGCCTTTGCTGTCTGGATTGGGTTTGCGATAAAGCTGTTTGGCGGCCTCGCGGTTATCATCGGCTTTCAAACCCGGATCGCTGCCGGTCTGCTGATCCTGTTCACGCTGGGCACGGCATTTATCTTTCATCCGTTCTGGGTCGAAGGTGAATGGAACACCTTCTGGAAGGAAATCTCGATGATCGGCGGCCTGCTGGTTCTGGTAGCGGTGGGGCCAGGCAGGTTGAGTGTCGACGAGCGCGACAAGGGATAACAGCTGGGGGCCTTCGAGGGCGTCGGGCCCAAGACGGTGGAGGCCTTTATGAGCGAAGTGGCGCCGGTATGGTACTGAAATCCAACCCGGCGCCGCTGATTCGGCCAGCTCGAACACTCCCATCGCAAAGCGATCCTCAAGCCGGTTCAAGGCGCGGGACGGTCTCGAACGTCGCCTTTAGCTCATCAACCAGTGCATCAATCTGTTGTAGCGCGTCTTTAACAGATGCGGCCAGCAACTCCCCACCCACTTCCTGACCTTCGATAGCGATGTAGTGAATACGGGTGATCCCGATAAACTCGAGCGCTGTGGCCAGATTTGGCTCCAGGTGGTTCATGTGAGCCATTTCGCCACCGGGATTAAAGCCCACGCCGCCCCTGGCGGTGAGAACGACTGCATGCCTTGGCCGGTCGGCGAGCTTGGGTATGTAGGGATCGATCGGGTTGCTTTCATCGATATCCACTGTTCGGCCAGGGCGCACGACTTGGTCGACCCAGGCCTTGAGGGCGGCGGGCATGCCGAAGTTGTAGAGCGGCGTGCCGATCACCAGAATATCAGCGGCAATCAGCTCATCGACCAGCTTGTCGCTTTCTGCCAGCGCCTTTTCCATCCAGGGTTCGCGCCGTTCTACGGGTGTAAAAGACGACGCGATCCAATCATGGCTGATAATCGAGGGTGGCGTCCGGCCTATGTCCCGATAGGTGAGGGTGTCCTCGGGGCGTATGGACTGCCAGCGACTGACAAATTGGTAAGTGAGTTTGCGGCTGTGCGATCCGTGTTCGTCAGTACCGGCGAAACCGGGACGAGCGCTGGCATCGATCTGCAGTACGTGAGTCATGAAAAGTCTCCTTGTGCTCTGAGTTGAATTCATCTGTAATTAACGACAGACTCAGGCTAGCGCTCGCCATATATGCCGACAAACGACCTTTTCTTTCACATATAGATGAGAGGAACTCACTCATGACGCGTCGCAGCCTACCCTCACTTTCAGCACTTCGGGCTTTTGAAGCGGCGGCCCGCCATGAAAGCGCCAAGCAAGCCGCGCAGGAGCTGTCTGTCACGGCCACCGCCATCAGTCATCAGATTAGGGGGTTGGAAGAAACTCTGGGTATTGCGCTTTTTGTGCGTAAACCTCGGCAGCTAGAACTGACGCCCCCGGGCCGCGAGCTACAACAGGTGCTGGAAACTGCGTTCGATAGCATCAGTAGTGTGGTCGGGCGCCTAAGCACTCTGCCTTCTCGTCAGGCGGTCACGCTTTCCACAACGCCGGCCGTCGCGGTGCGCTGGTTGCTGTCCTGGGTATGCATGCTGCGCGAGTCTCATCCGAACATCGATCTGCGCGTTCACGCCTCCCACGAACCGGTATCGCTGGACGGCGTGACTGCAGACCTTGCTATTCGCTATGGGGATGGCAACTGGCCGGGGCTGGTGGCGGAAAAGCTGTTTGATAACACTTTCATCCCGGCCTGTAGCCCACATCTTGGTCTGCACGACGTAGCGCATTTGCCATCACACCCACTGATTCACTTCCGTCCTCAGGGCGCGGTGGCTTCGCCACTGGACTGGGCCGTTTGGCAGAAGCGGGCGCAGGTCCCGGGCCTGGACGTGAATGCGGGGTTGGTGTTTTCCGACGAGACTCATGCCATCTCAGCTGCCGTTGGTGGTCAGGGCGTGGCGCTGATGGGTCGCGAGTTAATCGAAGACGAGCTGGCAGAGGGGCGCCTGGTGCAACCGTTCGGTCCGGTGCTGGAGGGCAAGCCTTTCTTTCTGGTGTATCCGGAAAGCCGTCGGAACGATCCGACGATTCTCGCCATCCGGGACTGGGTGATGGCGGTGCCGGGTGGGTTGTGTATGTTATCGCCCTGAACCCTTAGCTCAACTGCTGAGCTACCCAGATACGAGGATTATCCTAAAAAGGCTACTTTTCTAACAATAGCCTTTTTAGGCTAACCGTAGAGCAATTTGGATACGGTAATGCCCATCATCAGGCTGAAGGTGAAACTCAGCAGCGTGCCCAACAGTACATACTCGGACACCGGCCGCTGTGCCGTGCGAGTATCGTTGAAGCGCATGATGCTCTTGGCGGCTAAGAGAAAACCGATGGCTGACCACTGACCGAGCAGCACGAAGGTGAGAATCAAGAAGCGCTCTAGAAAGCCTATCAGCTTACCTGCGTTTTTCAGCGAAGCTTCGTCTCTCAGGTCGTTATTGTTGAGCCAGGGCCGTAGCAACTGGGCGATAAGTGCAGAGGTGGGGTGCGACATGAACATATAGGCGATCAACAGAATTAGCATTTCTGGCTCGAACAACGTTGAGAGCAGCTCGCCCAGTCCTTGCCAGTTGTGCGTGGAGCTGCACCAGATCGCCAACAGTAATGCCAGCGGCAGCAGATGGGTGAGCATCAGGTCGACCGCAAAATTCCGTGCTTTGGATTGCTTCAGCGTCTCCAGTGTAAGTTGGCTGGTAATGACCAGTATTGCCACGACCAGGCTCCAGCCTACCCCGGTCGCTGTCGCCAACATCACGCCGCCGACGGCCATGCCGTAGGGCAGGGCCTTGGCGGTCAGCCAGCTGTATCGCTGCCGCTGCGCCGCGTCGGCGGGAAAGGGGAACATGTAGATCAGCAGAGTCGCCAGGGTGTGGATCAACAGTAACAGCAGCAGGTTGGTGCTATCGGGCATCTTGCAGCTCCTGTATCCATGCGCGGGTGCGTTCAAGATAACGGTCGATCAGCTCAGCATTAGCGCGTTGCAGTGCTTTGTGCACGGTGACGCGGGACTTGCCTAGCGTTTTGGCTAGGTCCTTCTGGCTGGCGTGCTGTGTAGCATGCAAAAAATAAGTCTCTGCCTCGACTCGCGTCCAGCCCTCAATGATGACGGCAACGAACTCGGTCGGCAGCTCAATACGGTCGAGCAGTTGCCGGGCGTGGCTGAAGATCCCCAGCGTCGTTTTCTTCATACCGTCCAGTCCCTGCCCGGAAAGCACGAAGGCCCCGCCATAGTGGTTTTCGCTGGGCGCGGCCCCGATGCCGATGGCAATGCGCGCATCAAAGCGTTCGCCTTCCGGACTGTTGGCGATCAGCCCGGCACGCAGCAGCACGGCGCACTCGAAGGCGCGTTCCGGTGCGACCAGCGTCAACTGAAAGCCGTCACCACGATACTGCTCTGCCTTGAAGTCGAAGAGGCCGGCCAGTTGGTCCAGCGTGGCTTTCAACTGCGCGATGTAGGCGTGGGTGTCCTGGGCCGATTGCGAGTCGATCAGGTCGCCGGTTATTACTGCCGAAATGCTCATCTGTGCGTTCGCCATTGGGAGCTTGAGTTTAACGTACATTAATCGTAGCCTATAAAGGCTAATTTTGCAAAATTAGCCTAATTTGGCTATTTGGCTAATGAAGATGAGCTGCGTAGCACGCCGAAGCTTTCGCAGCCAGCAGGATGCACCTGAGCTCGGCACATGACTTCCCGCCCAAAAGCCGGATAATGGCGGCCAATTCGTCCCGCTCGTCATTCTGGTGCCCCCATGGAAATCAAGGTCAACTTTCTCGACAATCTTCGGCTTGAAGCCAAGTTCGATGACTTCACGGTGGTGTCCGATCAACCCATCCGCTACAAGGGTGACGGCTCGGCGCCGGGGCCGTTCGATTACTTTCTCGCCTCATCTGCCTTGTGTGCGGCCTACTTTGTGAAGCTGTATTGCAACACCCGCAACATTCCCACCGACAACATCCGCCTGTCGCAGAACAATATTGTTGATCCTGAGAACCGTTACAACCAGATCTTCAAGATTCAGGTTGAGCTGCCAGCAGACGTCTCCGCCAAGGACCGCCAGGGCATTTTGCGTTCCATCGAGCGCTGCACAGTGAAAAAGGTGGTGCAGACCGGCCCCGAATTCGTAATCGAAGAAGTGGAGAGTCTGGATGCCGACGCCCAAGCGTTGCTGATGCCCATGGCGGCGTCGGGAGAGGGCACCCGCGTTCTCGGCAAAGATTTGCCGCTGGAGCAGACCATCGCCAACATGTCCGGCATTCTGGCCAACCTGGGCATGAAGATCGAGATCGCCTCCTGGCGCAATATCGTCCCCAACGTCTGGTCGTTGCATATTCGCGATGCGCAGTCACCCATGTGTTTTACCAACGGCAAGGGCGCGACCAAGGAGGCTGCGCTGGCCTCGGCGCTGGGCGAGTTTATCGAGCGGCTGAACTGCAACTTCTTCTACAACGATCAGTTCTGGGGCGAAGAGATCGCCAACGCGCCTTTCGTGCATTATCCGAACGAGCGCTGGTCCAAGCCTGGTCGTAAAGATGCATTGCCGGCCGGGATTCTTGACGAGTACTGTCTGGAAATCTACAACCCCGACGGCGAACTGCGTGGCTCGCACTTGATCGACACCAACTCCGGCAACGTCGAGCGCGGCATCTGTTCGCTGCCCTTCGTGCGCCAATCCGACGGCGAGGTGGTGTATTTCCCCTCTAACCTGATCGAAAACCTGTTCCTTAGTAACGGCATGAGCGCCGGCAACACGCTGGCCGAGGCGCAGGTGCAGTGCCTGTCGGAAATCTTCGAGCGCGCAGTAAAACGCGAAATTCTTGAAGGTGAAATCGCACTGCCGGAAGTGCCGACCGAGGTGCTGGCGAAATACCCCGGGATTCTGACCGGCATTCAGGGGCTGGAAGAGCAGGGCTTCCCGGTGCTGGTAAAGGATGCCTCATTGGGCGGTGAATTCCCGGTGATGTGCGTTACTTTGATGAACCCGCGTACCGGCGGTGTGTTCGCCTCGTTCGGCGCGCACCCCAGTTTTGAAGTAGCGCTGGAGCGCAGCCTCACGGAATTGCTCCAGGGCCGCAGCTTCGAAGGCCTGAATGACTTGCCCCAGCCGACCTTTGAAAGCAACGCGGTGACCGAGCCGAACAACTTTGTCGAGCACTTTATCGATTCCAGCGGTGTGGTGTCGTGGCGCTTCTTCAGCGCCAAGGCTGATTTCGAATTCGTTGAATGGGATTTTTCCGCCGAGGGCGAGCATGCCAACGCCGAAGAAGCCGCAACCCTGTTTGGCATCCTCGAAGAGCTGGGCAAGGAAGTGTACATGGCGGTATACGACGACCTGGGCGCCACCGCCTGCCGCATCCTGGTGCCGGGCTATTCCGAGGTGTACCCGGTCGACGACTTGATCTGGGACAACACCAACAAGGCACTGCTGTTCCGCGCCGACATCCTCAATCTGCACAGCCTGGACGACGCCAGCCTGCAAGCGCTGATCGATCGCCTGGACGAAAGCGAACTTGACGACTACACCGACATCACCACCCTGATCGGCATCGAATTTGACGACAACACCGCTTGGGGCCAACTGACGATTCTGGAGCTGAAGCTGCTGATCCATCTCGCCCTACAGCAGTTTGAAGAAGCGAAAGAACTGGTCGAAGCCTTTCTGCAATTCAACGACAACACCGTCGAGCGCGGCCTGTTCTATCAGGCCCTGAACGTGGTGCTGGAAGTCGAGCTGGATGAAGAGCTAAATCTGGACGATTACGAGACCAACTTCCGCCGCATGTTCGGTAACGAGCGCATGGACGCCGTGATCGGCTCAATGGACGGCAGCGTGCGGTTCTTCGGCCTCACGCCCACCAGCATGAAGCTGGAAGGGCTTGATAGGCACCAGCGGCTGGTTGACAGTTACAAGAAGCTGCATGCGGCGCGGAGTAGGGCGTGGGGCGCTGCCTGATTGACGATACGGTGATACCGAGCGGATTACTTTGCGATTTGCACAAGCGCTACGGTATCACCTGCTCGCCGGTGTGAGTCAGGGAGCCAAGGGCAGCTGACGCTTGTGCTCTGTTGCATCGTAACGCTTGATGATCGTCTTCGCCGCCTCGTCATCAACGGCTTCGCCCAGCAGGAACGCATCGATCTGTTCGTAGGGCACTCCATGAGCATCCTCATCAGGCCTGCCGGGTTTCAGCTCTTCAAGGTCGGCGGTTGGTACCTTTTGAACCAGCCCCGCCGGCGCATTCAGCTCCGCAGCGATACGCCGCACCTGTCCCTTGACCAGCCCGGTTAGCGGGGCAAGGTCACAGGCGCCGTCACCAAACTTGGTGAAAAAGCCCATCACCGCTTCGGCTGCATGATCGGTACCGACAACCAGACCATTGACGAAATTGGCCAGCGTATATTGCGCGACCATGCGGGCACGGGCCTTGACGTTGCCTTTGACAAAATCACGTTTGCCAGCGTCAGCCGGCTCGTCGGTGAAGCAGGCCATCATCGCATCCACCGAACCCTTGATGTCGACCGTGCGTATCTCATCTGGCTTGATGAAATCCAGCGCTGCCTGCGCATCGTGTTCATCAGCCTGCACACCATATGGCAGGCGCATGGCGTAGAAGGTGGCCTCATAGCCCTCCTGGCGAAGTGATTCGGCAGCCATCTGGCACAGCTTGCCCCCGGTTGTTGAATCGACACCGCCGCTGATTCCAAGCACCAGCGCGCGGGTACCGGAGCGGCGCACCGTGTCCTTGATAAAACCGATACGTCGCTCGATCTCCTGCTTTATCTCGGTGGGCCCCTTGATGTTGGGATTCACCTGCAATGCGCTGCGAATCTCAGAGCCACGGCTTGATGCAGTGTTCATGCTTGTCTCCTTAGTCCGATACGGAAGTGCTCAATGATCTGATCGTTCGACACCATAGACGAGGTTAGTGCCGACACCAAAGACTGAGTTGGATGCGTGGGTTGTTACAACTGGTTTGCTAAAGCCGCGGTGCAAGTCAGCCCGTTGCTATCGTCGGACGAAAGCTGCACGCTCAGACCCCACAACACTCCATACGTTAGATCAGTCCCCCTGTGAAAGTCTTGGCTAGCAAGGCAAAACGCAAGACCTGATCCAAGTGTGCATGATCCTAGTCTGGCGAGCTGGTTTAATAGTCCGCAGGTCTAGGGACGGTAAGCGTCCTGAGTACGAATGAACTGATCAAATTCTGCCGAGTTGTAGATCGCCAGACAAGCATGAAAAGCGCTGTTGCCGTTGCCGGCCTTCATCGGCGAGGCTGTGGCGGTATAGCGGCTCAGGACGAAATTGCGCGTCTCTTGATAAGGGTCGTGAAGGGTGTCCAGACTCTCTTCATCCTGCAGTATCCGGTGTGCGCCGTTGCCCATGAAATGATAGGCGCGGCTGGCGCTGGCCAGATCCTCACGCAGGACAGATTCCTCCTCGGGTAGAGCCTCCAGCAGGCAACGGCTCAGGCCATAGTTTTTCAGGGACTGCCGGGCTTCTGCGGCGGCTGTATCGGCCAGGCCTGTAGAGCAGCCGGACACAAGCAGTGCGGCAAACAGCAAGGCTTTCATTATTTGAGTTCCCAATAGAGTATGCGCACGGGTGAAACGCCCGGGTTGCGGTAGGCGCTGCTGTTCGGGTTCTGGTAATCGGTGCCGTCGCCTGTAGAGCTTCCGTCCCAGAGGGTTACATGGCCAGTTGCATCGCCCCAGCCCTGCACCCCTACGACGATCAGTCCCTTGAGGCCGTTCAGCGTGGCTGACTGGTCGGGGGTAAGGGTTTTATCCGGCAGTCCCCAGTTGTGCCTGACAAAATCGATCACACCCGTAACCCTCAATATGTAGGGTAAGCCATCCCCGCCGCGCACACGGTAGATGCTTGTACGGGGAGTAATGGTTCCGGTGGGAACCTGGTAGCCACCGTAATTGAAAGCCCTGCTCATTCGTAGCGCACAAGCATTGGTATAGTCATTCGGGTTGCTGCGGCTCAGCTCGGCGACATTACCACCGACCAGATCATATACGGCCTGGTAGCCCATCATCCCGACCTCGGCATAGGCATTCCACAGGTCTTCGAAGCGAGGTCTTTTGACGTTGACGCTGGTTGAGGCATTACTGCGTGGCAAAGGAGCTTAATGGCTCATGCGGATACGTCAATTCCACGCTAGTAGCTTTGCTGGACAGGTCACAGATTCTAGGCAGTTTCAATCAATGCAAAAGAAAGCTGCATCTGACCGCCCCAACTAGGTCTGGTACCCTGTCAGCCTTAGTAACAACATCCCGCATTTCCGAACAACTGAGGTACCGCATGATCTGGACTGTTTATTTATCAGGTGAGATCCATACCGACTGGCGCGATCAGGTTCAAGCCGGGGCAGAAGCTGCCGGGTTGCCGGTGGAATTCACCGCCCCTGTCACCCACCACGAATCCAGCGATGCTGCCGGCGATGTGCTGGGCAAGCCCGACGTATCGTTCTGGCGCGATCACCAGTCCGCCAAGGTCAACGGCATTCGCACTAAGACGCTGCTGGAGCAGTGTGATGTGGCAGTGATCCGCTTTGGCGACAAGTACAAACAGTGGAACGCCGCCTTCGATGCGGGCTACTGCGCCGCCATGGGTACGCCCTACATTACGCTTCACGATGAAGACATCATCCATCCGCTGAAGGAAGTGGACGCAGCGGCGATGGCATGGGCCCAGACACCGGAGCAGGTGGTCGAGGTATTGAAATACGTTACGTCAGCCAGGTAACGCTCTACCTGTATGAATCTTCATCTGACCCCCTTAGTCCTCCCACCGCTCATCCCGACGGGTAATACACGCAGCCAATAGCGCCTCCAGCGAAGTCTGCAATTGCTGCATAAACACGTTGCTGTCTTCACCAGGCAGCAACGCTTCCCCAATCACTACATCACAGTTGAACGGCACCAGCATGGACTCGCCCTTGGGCAGGGCGCGGCCGAGGCCGTGCATGGCAATGGGGGTTACTGTGGTGCCGGGGTGGGTGCGGGCGAGGTGGTAGATGCCCTTGCGCAGCGGTTGCAGTTGTTCCGCTTCGCCGCGGCTGCCTTCGGGGAATAGCAGCAGTATCTCGTCATTGGCAAGCGCCTGTTGGCACTGGTCAAATACCTTATCCTTGTCGATCTGGCTTTGCCGGTTTAGCGGGATGATGCCGATTACGTTGAGCGACAGCCAACTGGTAAAGCGGTTGCGCAGAAAGTAATCGGCGGCCGCTACGGGGCGCACGCGGTGCAGCTGGCTGAGTGGGTAGAGCGCCATCAGCACTAGTGTATCGAGGTGGCTGTTGTGGTTGGCCGCCAGGATCGCCGGGCCGCGCGCGGGGAGGCGCTGCAGGGAATAAATGTTAAGCCCCAGCAGCAGGTAGACCACTGGTTTGACGATCAGTAGAAAAAACAGCCGCTTGGGCAGACGTTGAATGAACGACATGGTGGCCTCAGTAGCTGGTGTAAAAAAGGAAATGAAAGAACAGCGGCGCGGTGTACATCAGGCTGTCGATACGGTCGAGAATACCGCCATGACCGGGAATAAGCTGGCTGGTGTCCTTGATGCGCAGGTCACGCTTGACGGCAGAGATGGTCAGGTCGCCGACAAAACCAGCGCAGCCGATGAGCAGACCGGCTGCCAGGCCCTGCCAGAAACTCATTGGCGTCAGCCAAGGGGCCAGCAGGCCACCAAGCAGCGTGGTGGTGGCTATGCCACCAAGAAAACCAGCCCAGGTTTTGTTGGGGCTGATAGTGGGCACTATCTTGCGCTCACCAAACTTTTTGCCCCAGATGTACTGCGCCACGTCGTTGAATTGGGTGAGGAATACCAGATACAGCACCAGGCCCACGCCGCCACCGGAGGCGTTCTGATCCGCCGGCAGCATCAGCAGATAGGCTACGTGGCTGATGGCAAACACCGTGGTCATGATTGCCCATTGATATGAGCCAACCGCACGGATAAAGCCTTTGGTTTCACCCAATATCAACAAGCCGAAGGGGATCAACAGGAACAGGTAGACCGGAATAAACACGATAAACATGCCGTACCAGTCTTTGGCAATCCAGTAATACTGCAGCGGCACCATCAGATAGAGCGCGAGGATCAGACGGCGGTCACTGATGCGTACAGGCAGGATCGAGAAAATTTCCCGCAGCGCGATGAAACTCAAAATCGCGAAGAAGATTAGCGAGGCTGTTTGGCCGATCATCAGCGCAGTAAATACCACCGCGACCATGATCCACCAGGAGTTGATGCGCTGCTTGAGTTCCAGATGTGCTTCCGGGCTTAAACGAGAGCGCAGGCGCCATTGGGTAATGGAGGCCACCACCAGCATTGCCAGTACTACCAGCATGGCCACAAGCGCATTGGCGGTGAGATCGAGCATAAAGGGCAAGCCGAGATCCATGTCAGTTGGCTCCACGTTGTTGCAGGCGCATATAGGCACCCATCAGGCGACGCATCGCGGTCATCGCACTGCCCACCACCAGCAGGATCAGGCTGATCCAGAGCGTCATGCCGTAGTGCCCCCAGAAGATCTCCAGTGCAGAAATCACGGCAGCGACTGTAATCAGGGCCATACGTTGCTGCTTGGCCATCGGACCGCGAAAGTCCGCTGGCAGCCCCAGGGAAACGCCCAGCACGCGAATGTAGGCCGTCATGACCGCAACCAGGGCGCCGAGCCAGGCCAGCCACATGGCGCTGGGGTAATCCGGCAGTGCAAAACCGCAGGCCACGATCAGCAGCGGATCGGCAATGCGGTCCGGCACATCATTGAATAGCTCACCTGCCGGCGTCTGCTTACCGCCTTCCATCGCGACCATGCCATCGAACAGATTGCACAGCAGGCGTAATTGAATCAGCAGTGCGGCGGCCAGAAACCACAGTGAACGCTCACCCGCCAGCGTCTGCCCGGCCATCACTAGCGCCGCCCCGCCGCCCAGCGCAAAGACCACACTGAGGATGGATATCTGATTGGGCGTCACGTCGCGGCGGCTAAGCCAGGCGGCAAAGCGTCGCATGAGTTGCTGGTCGCGGATTTTCAGGGGGCGACGGTTACTGAGATCTGTCATGGGCTTACTGCTCCGAGGTGGCGGCGTCGCGCGCTAGCGAAAAGGTGAGATACAGGCAATAGGCAAAAGCCAGGCCGCTGGGCGGCAAAATGGTGCTCCAGAGCGCGGGGGTGTCATTGGCGGTATGCGCCAGCCAGAGTGCGCTGAAGCTGACCGAGACAATCAGCAGCGGCGGCGCTGCGATACGCAGAACACGGCCAGGCAGCCGAGCAAACAAGGCGTTGGCGCAAACGGCCATGAGCAGGGTGATGATGGCGCTGGCGCAGCCTTGCAGCAGGCCGGCTGCTAACGCTTCCCGGTGCCCGGCGGACCAGTTGGCCAACAACGCCCAGCCACCCCAGAGCACGAAGGCCAGCGCCGCGGCTAACAGGCGGTCGGGAGCCAGGGCGCTCATTGCGTCCGGCCTGTTGCGCAGGGCAGGAATCGAGTCTTCAAGGGTGCTGGGGAGGTGAGCAGCAGGGAGAGTAAAACGCGCTGTAACGGCACATAAACCATGCCCTGAAATCCTGTTCGATTGGCATTAATAAAGAGAGGCAGTTTAACGCAAGTGTCGAGCAACGCACGAGTACGCCCTGTTCAGCCTGTGACCTGCGTCATGCATTGTAGTGCGGTTGCGCGGATGTTAGATGGGTTCAGTGGAGGGATTGAAGTACGTTACCTTAGCCAGATAACAGCGGTACTCTATAGAGCCTCTATACCCACCCGTTTTGCAGGAGAGAAACCGCCTTGTACCTGCCCGAGCACTTTGCTGAAGACCGGCCAGATCAACTGCACGCCCTGATGCACGCCTACCCGCTGGGGGCGCTGGTTATGCACACTGACACCGGGCTGGATGCCAACCACATACCCTTTGAGCTGTTGGCAGAGCAGGGCGCACACGGCGTGCTGCAAGGTCATATCGCCCGCGCCAGTCCTTTGGTACAGCAGATCACCGACGGCATGCCCGTACTGGTGATCTTTCAGGGGCCGCAGGGCTATATCTCACCCAACTGGTACCCCAGCAAGCACGAAACCCACCGCCAGGTACCGACCTGGAATTATGAGGTAGTGCATGCCCACGGCCGTATTCGCCTGCGAGACGATGAGCGCTTCGTTCGGGGCCTGGTAGCACGGCTGACCCGTGAACATGAGACCCAGGCCGGGCCCGAACGCCCCTGGAAGATGACCGACTCCAGCCCGGACTATATCAGCCAGATGCTGGCAGCGATTGTCGGTATCGAGATCGATATTGAACGCTTGGTAGGCAAATTCAAGCTGAGCCAGAACAAGGCTGCTGCTGATGTAGCGGGTGCGGTGGAAGCGTTGGATGAGCGTGGGCAGCAAACGTTGGCCGATACCATGCGCGGGGCACCTGCAACTGAAAAGCCGTGATCTGTGTGAAAGCACGATTATTCAAGAGGTTGCGGAAAAATGTGGCAATGCAGGGATGGTACTTTGGGGTTGTGGTCTTTGTCCGAAATGTTGGAGTGTGGTGAATGTATAGGTTGTTTGGTGAGGTGAGTATTAGGTCGCTATATGGGGGCGGCTTTGGATAGAGGAAAAAAGAAAAGGGGACAGATTTATTTTCGCCGTCTGTTGGGTCTGGTCATAGTCCGCTGTCGCTAAGGTGTCGTCTCAGCGCTACGTTGTCGAAAGGTTCGTTGAAATAGTCCAACGATTCGAGGCTGGCCCTTAAATCTCTTGGCAGGTTTTCATACTGTCGCTGGAAACGGCGGATCTGAATATCGAACGCGAGCACCTTGATCGCCGAGATCGCTTCGACGGTTTCTGCCGCTAAAGCTGTGTTTTCCAGTACCACGATTGCGTATGCCAGTTCATTCAACTCAGATTGCTCACAGCGCTGTTGCATCAACACGCTACGAATCATCGCGAAGCGTGCCACGTCGTCTGATTTGAATCGAGAGAGCGTTTTTATCGTTTCTGCGTTCGGCGGTTTGCGTTCGAGCGCGTGGTCTCTGCACTGTTTTGAGGTCGCTATGTACTCGGCTATTTTGCTGGTGATGAAGCGATGATTGTCTTCGGCATCATTGGCCGCTGCCCACGATGCGGGCAGCGCGATGAGAAAGCAGGCTAGAAAGATTCGGATGGTCATTAGTAGCCTCCACAGCCTCGTTCCACCGCGTCCCAGAATTTCCTCTGTTCGGCACTTAGCCCTCCGTCCAGTAGACGCAGCTTGGCGGCGTTGGCTATCTGGGTTCGAATGATCGAAGGTAGTCCATTCAGGGCTTGAGCAAAAAGCACCCAATCAGCCGAATGAATATTGTATAGCGTTTGGCTAGGACCGTTTCCAAGAAAGATAACGGACATAACCCCAGCGGGCATCACCACTTCTAAAACATTGCCGGCTCGCTGGATTGAGCGGATTCGCTTCAGGGCATCCTGATCCCTTCGGTCCAGTTTGAGGTTGCTGATATCAGGGCATCGCATTGAAATTCCTTTTTTCTGAGCGAGAGAAGCTGGCGTTGAAACGCTTCGCGCTTGGGATAAACCGAGTCCGTGGGAGCGGATAGACATCCTAGCAATTCGGGGAAGCCGATCAACGTTCGGTCAACAGATTTGATATCCAGGTCACAGGTAAAAGCGTATGAGCCGGACGATGCGGTGCGGTTGTCCCCCTGAAGCTATAGGCGAATGATGGACGACTACAGCGGCAGGTTAGCGCTAGCGCCATCATTGTTTAACCCTCACGGAGCAACATTGCCTGGTTCTGTTTCAAAGCCCGCAGCGTTGGCGGCAGCCCGCCGAGCAAGGCGAGAGGGTCAAGAGAAGGTTAGGGAGGTTAGGGTCGAAGGTTAGGGTCACGAAGGTTAGGGTCAGGTCTTGCTTTTTGTCCCTTTCAGATTTTTGCTTGCTGAAGTCAGACTGCTCGGAACATTTCCATAGCGTTTACAATTTCCCAGTCAGAAGGTTCGCTTTGCACGGTGCCAAATATTCACCTGAGCGCTAACGGTCAACTCTCACGAAACGCCCGTGAATCCAAATAAAACAGCCACTCAGCCGCGTGCAGCTTGATCAAGCGTGACACCTGCACCATGGCCTGGGTGATTACGTGCCAGTCGGATAGATGCTCCTGGCCATTCAGCACAGCCGCTTCAAATCGCTTCGGAGTCTGCTCATGTTTACCTCGTGCTATTTTCCCATTCGTCAGGCCAGCCCTGGCTTGACCCGGTTCTGCTGCCACACCATCGCTGCCAGCACCGCAGATGCCAGGCCACCGATCAGGGTGGTCATCGGCCCCGGGAAGCTGAAGGCAAAGCCTGCTGCAATCAGTGGCAAGCGCTGCCAGGGCTTCACCAAGCCCGCGCCCAGCAGGTAACCCTCCAGCCCGCCAGAGATCAGCATTATGCCGGCGATAATCGAGGGCAGGACGTAGAGTAGCGGTGTCAGGTCTCCTTGCAGCAGCAGGGCAGGCTGAAACAGGAAGAACAGCGGTACGAAGTAGATCACGATGCCCAGGCGCATGGCGGTGAACGAGGTTCTCATGGGCTTGGCCCCGGCGATGGTCCCGGCCAGAAAGGCCGCTGCCCCGACCGGCGGGGTGATTACCGAGAGCATGGCGTAGTAAACGATAAAGAAGTGCACGGCGATGGTATTGAGCCCGCCTACTTCAATGATCGCTGGGGCCAGTGTCACCGCCAGGAAGATATAGGCGACGATGGCCAGACCCGCCATGCCCATGACGAAGCAGGCGACGATGCCAAACAGGATCACCAGGAACAGGTTGTCGCCCCTAACCCCACCAGGCCGGAGGTAACCGAGCCGGTGACGCCGGTAATGGTCAGGGCGCCGACCACAAAGGCGATGGGCAGGATGATGGCGGCGGTTTGGGTGATGAGTACGCCAATCTGCCGTATGGCGCTGTACAGCCTGGCGGGCGTCAAGCGGGTTTCCTTGCGCAGGAACGACAGGCCGATCATCAGGATGCAGGCATACCAGGGCGTGTAGTATTCCCAGCGCATGTAAAGCAGCCCCCACATCAGGAACGCCATGACGAACAGGAAGGGCCAGCCGCGCATCAGCACCTTGCGCGTGGAGGGCAGCTCCTCTTTCGGCATGCCTTTCATACCGGTGCGCGCGGCATAGCCATCCACTTGCAGGATCAGGCCAAAGTAGAACAGCAGCGACGGCAGGATCGCGGCGATCATGATGGTGGCGTAATCGACGCCAATGGTAATCGCCATGACGAAGGCGATCGCGCCCATCACCGGCGGCATCACCACGCCCCCGGTCGATGCGCAAGCCTCGATGGCGCCGGCGTAGTGGGGCGGATAGCCAGCTTTTTTCATGGTCGGGATGGTGATTGAGCCGGTGCCCGCGATGTTGGAAAAGATCGACCCGGACAGGCTGCCCATAAAGGCACTGGCGACTACCGCGACCTTGGCCGAGCCGCCGCGATAGCGGCCAAAACCGGCATTGGCCAGGTCAATAAAGAAAGCCCCCGCGCCCGTCGCCAGCAGTATGCCGGCGAATACGAGGAACCCCAGAATGATCTCGGCGACGATTTTGGTGGTGATGCCCATCATGCCTTCGGCGCGGAAGACGTAGGACTCAATCATGTGGTCGAACTGATAGGGCACGCCCATGAATAGCCCGGGGAAATGGCTCGCCACCAGCGGATACAGCCCGATCAGCACCACCACCAGCAGGAAGGGCGTACCGCCGCTGCGCCGGGCCAGCTCCATCATCAACAGCCAGATAAGGATGCCCAGGTACAGATTGCTCCACCCAGCCTGGACCATGTCCCAGGCGTTGTGGGCGAAGTAAAAGCTCGCTGCCAATACGATGATGGCGGCCAGTACGTCATAGAAGGGCACCTTCGACTGTCCGGCTCTGGCGGGTAGGGCGATAAAGGCTGCGGCGGCGAATAAACCGATAAAGATCCAGTAGTACTCACCTTCCAGCAGCCGCCGGCCCTCCCAGGTAAAGCCGAATATATAGGCGATGCCGGTGACCAGCCCGCAGACGCTCAGCACAACAAAGGCAATGCTCTGCCATGAGTAGGCTTCACCCAGCCGCGTGACCTCGTTTCCCGGTGCAGCTTCTTCAGCAGTGATGATGTCAGTTTTCATGGCGATCCTTTTTATTACGTCAAAGACGTGTACGAAAGCCTTCCAGCCCCTGCGTATGCTTCTGCACAATGGCCATGAATTGTTCGTCGTTGGCGTTCGGCTTGATGCCACTTGCCTGGGCTTCGGCCAGTGCTGCCTTGCGCGCGGCCACCCAGCTGTCCATCTTCTGGATAGCCTCCTGGTTCCACTGTTCATCTTCCTCGGTCCAGACGTTTATCTCTTTGAGATAACGCACAGTACCTTCATGGACCGGAAGCGGTGAGCGATCCAGATATTCCCTGAAGACATCCAGGCTCATCCGCGTGGAGAGGGGGTGCGAGCCTTTGTATTGATCGAAGGACTGGTGAAACCATTTGGCCATGCGGTAGGCGAATTCTTCGTCGACATCCGCCGGGGCGGCGTAGAGGAAGTTCGAGGCCAGGCCGTCGACGCCTTTTGCTGACGAGACACCCATGTTGATGGTGCCGGGCACGACCATGGGGCGGTGCTCAAGAAATCCCGCCCACGCCTGCGCATTGTCCAGATCCATCGGCAACCAGCGGATGCCGCCGGGCGCGCCTTCCATCTCCGCCATTACCGAGCTGACGGTGGCGCAGTAAGCCACGTCGGCCCTGCCTTCCGTAACGGTGCGACAGTTCTCGACATAACTGCTGGCGGGTACAAACCTGAATTTGGCAGCGCCTTCTTCCGGCGTCATGCCCAGGTAGGCGGGTAGGGCATCCCTCACGGCGGCAATCATGGGTGGTGAGAATTGCCCCTGGGCAACCTTGAGGCCGCCTTGCTTGAGGTCATCCATGCTGTGCAGGTCAGAGTCACCGGAAACGACGAACCCCCACGGGGTGTCGTTGTGATGCCAGATCACACGCTGCGGCACCGGTGTCATGGTGCCGTAGTGGCCGATGCCCTGGATCTGGAAACGCATTTCAGCCGCTGAGACGGAGCTCAGCGCCAGATCGCGACGTTCGGTGAGGCGGCGATGGCGTTGGACTTCGCTGTCTTCCGGCACCACGCGCACGTTGATGCCCAGATCCTTCTGCAGCGTTGGCCCCCAGCCGTTGGTGGAGGCAAAGCTGCCGCTGGAGGTGCCGGGCGTGCCGATCACCAGCAGGCGCGGCATATCGTATTCAGCCGCATGGGCCAAACTGAAACTGCCAAACGCAAGTGCGCCCGCAAGAGATAAGCTCGCACCCAACAGGGTCTTCAGCGATGTGGTCTTCATGAGAGCTGTCTCCGATCTTGTTATTTTCATCGTGATGACTCTTCCGTGTTCCTCCCTGACCACTGCAAAATCAAACTAAGGTCGATGCCGCTTTGCTGTCAAGAAAGCTGAGCAACCATACCAGCTGAAGAAAAGACTGGATTCATGTAATGAATAACGAGGCGCCTTTTCGCAATCCTGCTGCGGAAAAAAGGGACAGGGGCCGGTTCCGCAACGTCTTCACGCGGGTGCGTGGTTCGACTCACGGCTGTGAAACCTCTATCAGCTCGATAGATAAGTATCATAACGAGTCCGGCACCACGTTGTCTGAGTCCGGGAGGGCTCTGGAACGGGGCTTTCGGGCGTGCGCGCGAGCTGCTAGCCGTGCTGGAGAAACGTAAGCGATATTTCGGGCAAGGTTTGCAGTCCCAATCCGGTGCTAAGCTTTTCTGAGGCGCGCTGAGCGCACTGACGACAATCTGCGATGAGGACACACGATGAGCAACGAGTCTGGAGACAACAATGCAACGGGCGCATGCCCGTTTGGTCACGGGGCTGGCAAACCCAATAAGCGCACAACCAGTCGGGACTGGTGGCCCGAGGCGCTGAGCCTGACATCGCTTAATCAGCATTCCCCCCGTTCCAACCCCTACGGTGGCGATTTCAACTATGCTGCCGCGTTCGAATCGCTTGATCTTGATGCCGTGATCGCTGACCTGCATCAGGTGATGACCGATTCGCAGGATTGGTGGCCAGCGGACTTCGGTCATTATGGCGGCCTGATGATTCGCCTGGCCTGGCACAGCGCCGGGACCTACCGCATTACCGATGGCCGCGGCGGCGCCGGTGGCGGCCAGCAGAACCCCTACCAGGCTTACATCGACGCGGAAAAGAAACGCCGCAAGGGACTCAGGGCCAAGAAGAAGAAGCTCGGCGTCGAGCTCAAGAAGCTTCGCCGCAAATACAAGAAGGTCGACCGCGAGGTCAAGGGCATGGAGCAGAGCAGCACAACGCTCATCGAGAAATCCGGCGGCAAGCTGGCGCTCAAGCCGCCCACGTGGCCCCCGGGCTCGGCCAACCCCCCGCCAGCCGAGGTAGCTGGCGGCAGTGGCCCCCCTGCCGCTGGCGGAAATGAGGCCACCCCCGCGGGCGGCGGCGACACGCCAGCCGAGCCGGTGGAAGTTGTCATCGACAACAACGACATATCCAACATCTCCGGTGTCGGCAACTGGAATGTCGTTCAGTCAGGCCAGGGCGCCGTCAACGGGACGCTGATGCATGACGGCAACGCGGAGAAAGGCAAGATGGAGTTGACCTATACGGTGACGCTCCCCAGGGCCGGCAACTACAACGTGTTCTTCAACAATATGGGCCACCCCGATAGCGCCACCAACGTCCCCATCGAGATCGTCCACGCTGACGGCAGTACGTCGGTCCTGATCAATCAGCGAGCCGGCGGCATGGGATGGATCAAGATGGGCTCGTTCCGCTTCACCACCAGCGCCCCTGCGAAGGTCATCCTCCGCACCACCAACACCGACGGGTACGTGCTGATGGATGCGGTGAAGTTCGTCTCCCCATAGACCTGACCGACCGCCAGGCGGCCGCCAGCCGGCTCGATCGATAAACGCAAAGGCCCCGATGGGAAAGGAGCAAACCCATCGGGGCCAAAGTCTAAGGAGAAGGAGGAGACAAGATATTCTCTTCTACACCTCTTCTACGCCCCCGCCCGGGCCCCGGTTCGACAAAACCTCACGATTTCTTGACACAAACCAAAGGCGGCGAGTTCTCCCAAGTTTCGTTCTTATGGAAAGGAATGAGCCTATTGCGTCAGGGCCGCATCCGCGATTGATAGCGTCGATGGCGCAAGGTTGATACCGTCTGACGGGCAATCTTGTTTTCCGGCAGCAGCGCCGCGCCCTTTTCGGCCAGTTGGATCGCCAGATCGATCTCGCCCCGCGCGGCGTGGACGTGAGCGAGCGCCAGATACGCCGGCCCGTACTGCGCGTCCAATTCCACCGCGTAGGCCGCCAGCTTGCGGGCCTGTTCAAAATCGTCGGCGCCGTTGGCGCCAAGAAGACTCGCCCGAAGCTGATGGGCCATGGCTCCCTGCGTCAGCGCCTCGCACGCCAACAGCCGCGCCGATCGACTCGCAACGTTGATCGCCATCGCTTCGTCGGCTTGAATGGCGACCTTGCGGTAGCTGCCGATCATGCCCTCGACGACCCTGGTCATTTCCTGCCGCCAAGCAGCGTCACGCTGATTGGGCGGGCGGACCGTCAACCGCTCCAACTGCTCGAGCAGCCGCCCCGCTTCCAGCGAGCCGGCGTAACCGCGCTTGAGCAGTTCGGCCACGCGCCGTTCCCGTCGGAGGCGTTGCCGGTCCGCCGGGGACACCTCGCCGAGGTGGTTCAAGACGTCCGATCCGTGTCGATCGGCGATCTCTGTCATTTCGATGAGGTTCTTGAACCACAACGGCCGGGGCCCGGTCTGCGGCACCTTGGCGCTGGCGAACTCCAGTCGCGGCCGATTGTCGCTGTGGATCTCCCCGCCCGCGGCGTAGGCAGCCAGCGATGTCTCGTCCATCAGCAGACAGTTCAACAGCACGGCGGGCTCTTCCAGGTCGACCTGGGCCAGGTCGTCGCGAATGCCCGGATCAGCCAGACGATTGCGGAACGTCGCCAGGTCAAGTTCGAGCGGGCGCTGCGTGCCGATCAGCACAACGTGCTTGTTCATGCAATTCGTGCCGAACCACATCGTCGCATACGGGAAGACGTCCAGGAACGACGCCACGATCATCCGCATCATGTCGTGATCCAGCGCAAACAACGGCGTCCAGACGCTCATCACGCCGTCGGGGCTAAGGCGGGCGCGGCAGTCGGCGAAGAAGTCCCGGCTGTAGAGGCTGGCGTTGCCAGCGTAGCCCGGATGCACCGAGTCGTCGAGGATCAGATCGTAAGTGACATCGGTGGCCTGGATGTAGGTGCGGGCATCCTGGATGAACACGCGATAGCGTGGGTCGTCGAACACGCCGCGGCTTAAATCGGCAAAATGCGCCCGGGCCGCCCGCTGGACTCCCTCGACCAACTCACAGCAGTGAATGTCTTCGAACCCGTGCAGGCTGAGCGAGTGCGAGGTCTGGCCACTGCCCATGCCGATGGTCAGCACGTTCCTGGCCGGTCGGCCGTTGAGGGCCTCGAACAGCAGTGCGGGCAAATGAGCCTGCGTGATCTGCGTGGTCTTGAGCATACGGCTCGTACCGGCGACGTCCACGCCGTTGGTGGCGATAAACCGCCGCCCGTCTGCGTACTGACCGACGAAGACGGTGGTGTCCGGCCCTTCTTCGTAGTAGAGCATCTTCACGCCGCGCTCGGCCGACAGGGAACTCGGCACGAACGTAACATTCGGCGCCCCGCGGACCAGCAACACCACCACCACGACCGCAGCCGCCGTCGCCACCAAGCCGCGCCGCGCCGGACGCATCCGCGGATGCGTGACCACGACCGCCAAGCCCAGCAGCAGGTTCACCGCCGCTAACACCAGCACGCTATGCTGCATGCCCAGTAGCGGAATCAGAAGGAAGCCGGCCGCGGCGGCGCCCGCGATCGAACCGACCGTGTCCAGACAGCCCATAAGCCCAATACGTCGGCCCATGTGTTGCAGGTCGCGCGTGTAGATGCGGCTGACCAGCGGGAACGTCGCACCCATCAGCGTCGCCGGAATCAGCATCAGCAGCGCCATCCACGCAGCGCTGACGGCCATGTGCGCCCGCCAGTCCGGAAAGCTCCGTTCGATCGTAATCAACCAATCGGCCGACGCTTTGAACAGCGGTAACAGCGTCAGCACCGATAGCGCGATCAGGATCTCCACCGCCGCCACCCACGACAGCAGGTCCCGTCGCCGGTCCACCACGAACCGAATCAGATAGCTGCCCAGCGCCAACCCCGCGATCACGGTCGCAATCACCAGGCTGTAGGCGTAGATGTTATGAACGACCTCGATCGCCGCCAGCATTCGCGTCCAGACGACTTCGTAACCCAGCGTGGTGAACCCCTCGATCGCAAACACCCACAGGACGATAGTGTAGACGTAACGCGGATACTGCGGCGAGCCGCTTGCGCCGACTGATGCGGTCGGGCAGGCGTCTGTCGCTGCCGTCGTCGCTTCGGCGGCGCCGCTCTTGCGCTGAAGCAACAACGCCACAACGCCAATGGCCAGGCTGACGCCCGCGGCGGCAAAGCCGCTCTCGCGTACCCCCAGCGCCTCCATCAGCACAAACCCCGCCGCCAACGCCCCCAACATCGCGCCGAAGTTGTTGGCCGAATACAACGAACTCATGTCCGTACCCAGCCGGTCGGCTCGGCGGACGAACACCTTGGCGATCACCGGCAACGTCGCCCCCATCAGCGTCGTAGGAATCAGCAGCACCGCAAACGCCAGCACGAACCGAAGCACGCTGAACGTGTACCAACTAGCTGACGTCGACCCGTGAATGAACAGCGCCCGGTCGATCAGCACGTACGCTTTCGTCAGGGCGACCAGCAAGAACGGAAACGCTAGCGCGAACACTGCGATGCCGAACTGCAGCAGCGCGAACAGCCGTAACGGCCGCTCGTGACGGTCGACCCATCGCCCGCCGACGTAACTGCCCAACGCCAACCCGGCCATGAACGCCGACAGAACGGTCGTCACCGCCAGACTCGTCGCGCCGAACACATGCACCAGCATCCGGTGCCACACCACCTGATACACCAACGCCGCAACGCCGGAAAAAAAGAACAGAACCACCAGCAAGGGTTTCATCGCGTCTCCAATCGCGCCGCCCCGCCGCGGCGGACCAGAGACTACCTCACGGGTCTGCCACCATCAACCGCACAAACAAGAGGCGGTGGGTCGGGAGACCCACATCGCTCTTTCCATTGGTTTCACGAAACTGACAGGCCGGTTACTTCTTGGCCAGGACTTCGGCGACTTGCTTCTTGGCGTCTTCGCAGGACTCGCGGATGGAATCGGCTGACTGCGTGGGGTGGCAGCCGAGGCCGCTGAAGTAGGGCGACGCCTCTTCGCACACCGGGCAGATGCCGGGCTTATATTGCACGTAATCCGGCAGGGGCACGCCGACGAGCGTCTTGCGGTCTTTCTGCATCTTCTGGAAGACGACCTCCAGGTAGTTGGTCTCGCCGTAGTTGCCCAACTCCTTGGGCACGCGGATCGGATACACCCAGTAATTCGGCACGGTGTCCGGGTACACGTGCGCGAGCTTCAGGCCTTCGACGCCGGCGAGCTCCTGCTCGATGATGGCGACGTTCTCGGCCCGGACCTTGTTGTACTCGTCGATCCGCTCGAGCTGGGCCAGAGCAACGGCCCCCTGCAGCTCGCCCATGCGGAAGTTGTGGCCGAACATGAAATGCCCGCGCGTCGACAGGCCGCCCAGCGGCTTGGCCTGTGGGGCCTCGAGCCCATAGCGGTACCAGGGCATGCCGACGTTGTGGAACATGACCGCCCGCTTGTAGATCTCCGGATCGTCGGTGGCGACGATGCCACCCTCGCCCGAGGTGATGTGCTTGGACTGCTGCATGGAGGCGCACATCACGTCGCCCATCGTGCCGGTCTTCTTGCCCTTGTAGGTGGCGTCGTAGGCCTGGGCGCAATCTTCCAGGACCATCAGGTTGTGCTTCTTGGCGACGGCCAGGATCTCGTCCATCTGGGCCGGCACGCCGTTGAGGTGGACGACCATGACGGCCTTGGTCTTGGGCGTGACAGCCGCCTCGATGGTCTCAGCCGTAATGATCAGCGTCTTGGGATCCGTATCGGCGAAGATCGGAATGCAGCCGATCGACACGACCGGCATCGACACGAAAATCGGCGCCGTGGCCGGGCAGATCACCTCGTCCCCGGGCTCCAGGCCCAGCGCCGCCAGGGCGACTTCTTCGGCATTGGTGCCGCTGGAAACAGCCAGCACATACTTGCGGCCGAGATGCTTGGCGAACGCATCCTCAAACCGCGAGACGAACGAATCGTCGCCCATCCCGCGCCACAGGTCCTGCTTCTCGATAACTTCGGTTAGGTACTGCAGGTCTTTCTCACCAAAACAACGAACTGCCATGATCGTCTCCTTTTCGAGATCGGTAAGTCGCTGTGTTTCTAACGCGGCGGATTAGGAAATCCGCCGCGCACGTGTTCGCCACCCATAGCGGGCAGCGCCAGCCCTGCGTAGCTTCAGCGAAGCATGGGGAAGCTGCACAGTATCCGCCCACACCCCTCCCCCGTCAAGGCCGGCGCAGCTGTTCCAGTAGGGTCAGGCTTTCGGCGTCAGATGAATCACAAGCCCTTCGTCCATCGGCAGTGTAACGGTCTTCTGGTACACGGCCTCGTAGTGGGGCGCGAAGGCTTGTAGGCTGATCTTATGCGGAGGCAAGTTGTCGAATACAACCTGCCCTTGATCATCCGTGGCCTCTTGACAAGGATATGCTGGCTCCTTCAGGCCGACCAACACGTCTGGAATGGGCTTGCCCGTCTGCGCGTCCAGGCACGTCACTGTCAGCTTGCAGGGCCAACTTGCTGTGAAGGTCATGGGCCGGCCAGGACGGCCTTGACGCATCATGACAGACTCGATGTTATGGAACGGCCGACCTGGGGTATCCTCGTAGGCGCTCAGGTCGAACTGGATACGCCCATTGGCGGGCAAGCGAACGGGGAAGACACCGTCGGCGTCGGACACTCGGATCTCTCCTAGAGCAACCCATTCGTGCATCCATTCTATGTAGGTCTTGCTGAGTACGCGTTCCGGCACGGGCTGACCGGCGTCATCGACAACGACGACCTCCACCTCCACGAGATCCCGAGCATCAAAGGTCACACGCCGGTCATCCGGCCCGATCTCGACGACGCCACACAGCCCCTCGTCGCTGTTCGCCGTGACACACACGGGGCCTTGAGCGGGCAACCCCCCGATTTCAAAGCGCCCGAGGTCGTCCGCTCGCATTCCGTTCAGCGACAGTTCAAGAGGTGCGCCGGACCAACATGCCAAGACTCGCGCCTCGGCGGCGGGCCCGCCGTGTCGGTCGATGACCTCGCCCGAGATCACGCATCCCCGCTCCAGTTGAACAACCAATGGCTCGTTCGACGTAACGTCCAACAACTTCGACCTCGCCTGAAGCCATCCCCCATGACTCACGGACAGATCATGGGGACATGCCGGCAAGCCGCATGTCTCGAAACAGCCGTCCGGCCCGCTAGTCGCCCAGGCCCCGAAGGCTTCAAGGGGCATTAACGTCCTCGCCGCTGACCCGGACGGAGTGGCCCAGATGCGGGCTCCCTCGACTGGACGACCCGTTTCGGCGCAGATCACCTGCCCGCTTAGGTGCGGGCCCTCGGCGAGTTGAATCGTAGCCCGCGCCACATGCCGTTCGCGAGGCAGCACCGCGGCGTCTGCCAGAACTTGCCTGCGATAGTCACTGTGACGGATCTCGGCTGCGCACTGATGGCCGGGCGCCAAGTGTGCATGCAGGCCTTCCGCTCGGCACAGCCCCCCCGCATCGGTCCTGGGCCACTTGGACCAGCGTCCTTCGTCCATCACGCGTCCCACCAGCCGCTCAACGCCGCGCACGCCTTCAGGAGGAATGATGATCTGAGCGTCCCGGACCGGCTCTCCCCGTTCGTTCTCGACCGTTAGCTCAAGGGCGTAGCCTTCCTTAAGCGAGATGTCGATTTCGTAGCGTTGGCCATCGCTCATCCGCAGACGACGATGGGGGGATCGCCCCGGCTCGACAGCCGTGCAAGTCTCGCGGGCATGATGGGCGTGGCAACATTCGTAGAGCAGTTCCGCCCGTTGCCCCCGTCGCCATTGAATCGAACACTGGTAGTGACCATCGGCATCGGTGCGAGTCTGCCCGTTACCCACCATACCGCAGGAAGGATCCCTCAATGCAAGGCGCACCTCGACGCCTTCGATCGGCTCGCCGGTCGCTTCGCTGGTCACGCGACCATGCACCACGGCCAAGCTGAGCTTCTCTCCGGCGGCGGCTTCGACGTGGCCCTTGAGTTTGGCCCAGCTTTCGAAGGCATAGCTCATCGCCAGAGCGAACTGAGCATCGTCCAACTTCACGGCCGCTGACAGGATATCCGCATCCGAGGAGTCGGCGAACTGGCGAAGCTGCCGCAGAACTTCGCAACAGGCAGGATCGCCGCGCTTGTGGGCCTTGAGCAGGTCCTTGGCCTGGTGCTTGAGTTGGGTGAGATTCGCGTTGGGGGGTAGGGACGTAGGCACGGCACACCTTCCTTTCCAATTGCGCCCAGGGCCTGCCTCCATGGGCGGAAAAGAAGGTCAGTTGTAAACTCCCAAGAAGGTGAACTCAGTTCTTCCCGCAGACCGGGCGGCAGCCTTCGACCACCACCGGTATTATCGCTCCGTTCGTCGCAACGGTCAAGGCCGGCGCAGGAGCGGCTCGATCTCCTCGGTCAGGTCGGCGCCGGGCCATACCTTCTTCAGCAGCTTGCCGCTTTGATCTATCAGCAGGCTGGTCGGGTAACTGGTGATCCCGTAGGACGCCACCATGGGGCCGCCCAGGACATAGCGCTTGGGAAAGCCCGGGATGTGGGTCTTGGTCGCCCCATCGATGGCCACACGGAACGGTATGTCCCGGCCGCCCCAAAGCTCCTTCTTGACCTCGCGACACTTGGCCGATAGTTGCCGCATCGACTTGACCGAGTTGTCATGAATGCCGATGATCTCCAACCCCTTGTCGTGATACTTATCGTGCAACTCCATCAGGTTGGGGATGCTGTAGACGCACGGGCCGCACCAGTAGCCCCAGAAGTCCAGCAGCACGACCTTGCCCCGAAGCTCCTTCAGCGTGGTCGGGCCGAACTTGTTCCACCCCTGAATACCCTTCAGCTCCGGCGCCCGCTTGCCATACAGCCGCGCCAGCCGATCGGCCGGCAGGTCCAGATCCGTCCTGATCGACCGTTGCCCGGGCTTGATGGTGAGTTTCTTCCAAGCGTGGAAGGTATCGTTGCCGTCGACCCCCAGAAGGTACTTGCCCGGCGGCACGAGCATATCGTACCGACGGTAGCCACTACCGCAGGAGAGGGGCTCAAGTCTTCCGATGTTAACGTCGGCGCTGGTCCAGTAGAGCTTGCGGCCCAGTTTCGCAAGCGACGTGCTGGTCAGTTTGCCGTACACGCGCGTAAGCGGCTGCAGTGTCAGCAGACCGGATCGGCCGGCGGCTGTCGGCACAACCGCCCCCATCACGCCGATCTTCCTGCCCTCGTGAATGACGACGAGTGCTGTGGGGAAGTCCTTGGGCAGCCCACGTTGAAAGACATCTTCATGCCGCAACAGAACGGCGCCCCGCTTGCCCGTTCGCTTGGCGGCATTGCTCATTGCGTAAACGTGAAAGCCGCTTTCTCCCGGGTAGCCCGGGGGCAGATCGTCCCAACTCGCGTGTCGTCCCACCAATGCCCCTGCCACCGGCTCGCCCGATTCATCAACGACCTTCAACCGTATCTTGCCCTTGGCGACCTTGTCGTCCCGCTTCAAGTCCAGCAATAGGGCTCGTTCATCCCGTTTCATGTGTTTTCCTTTCGTCGATTTCCACTATCGCAACTGAGAGGCGGTCATGTCCTCGGCGTCAGATAGACCACAATCTCCTCGCCAGTTGGCGTGGTGATGCATTCCTGTTCGATGGGCAGGTGGCCCGGAGCGACCGTTTGAAGCTTGATGCCGCCAGGAGGCATGTGTTCGAAGGCAACCACGCCATCCTGATCGCAGCTCGCGCGCCAACCACCAAACGACCAGAGCTGACCGGTGGTGGCCAGCGTCACATCCACTTTCGGAACGGGCTGGCCCGACTGGGAGTCCAAAAAGCGCAGGCGTAGTTTGTTGCCCGGGATGGCTGTGACCGTCAGCGACCGATTGGGCCGGCCGTCCTGCATGGTGATGTGCTCGGCGTTGAAGAACTGGAAGATGGAAGAGCCTTCCTTCGAGCCCAACGTAACAAGGAGATCGCCATTGGGTGGTAGTAGAGCCCGAAACTTACCCGCAGCGGCCAGAGGGGGCGGCGCCGCAAGAAACACGTCCAGGTCATCATCGGTCTCGCCGTAGACGGTGCACTCAACGCCAGCGGGCACGGGCTGGCCGCGTTCGTCCAGGACCTGGCCGTCCAGTTCGACCATCTCCCGACCGTCAAAGACCACATGGGGCTCATCGTTGGGGTCGACTCTCACCAATCCGAACGCCTCATAAGGGCCTTCATGTTGGGCCGCCAGCCAGACGGGCCCTTCCGTTGACAAGCCGCCGATCTCAAAGCGACCCGCCTCATCTGTCACCGCATCGTCCCAAACGGACCGAGAGGCCCGACCTCCGGCGCGAATCACGGCGCCCACGGCCCGCTTCCCCGCTCGATCGAGTACGCGTCCCCGGACAACTCGACCCCGCTCCATGCGAACAACCAGCGGCTCCGACGGCGGCACATCCACGGAGCCGATCATTGTGACGGCCCACCCACTGTGCCGAGCCGTCACTCTGTGCGGGCGATCCATCAGCCCATGGATTTCGAACCGCCCGTCCGAATCTGTAGTCGCCAGATTCCTGGACGACGTCTTCCCGGCAAGTTCTTCCTGCTGTGAGCATTCGGCGTAGGCCGACACAGTGACCCCTTCGATGGGCTGGCCGGTCTCGGCGCACACGACCTGGCCGATCAATGACGACCTGCGTTGGAGAACGACCGTCGTCCGAGCCACAGCACCATCGCGAGGCAGCGACTCGATCCGTCGCAAGGTCTCATGACCATACTGAGGATGCTCGATCTTGACGTCAATCTCGTATACGGCTGACTGAATCAAGGGCACCCCCATGAAACGGTGAAAGCCGTTCACGTCGGTCCTCGGCCATTCAAATTCAAAGGGGCGTCCCGTAAGTAGTTGCATTACATTGACGATGGGGTCATGCCCGCCGTTCTCGTCCGTGATGTCGATGGCGACGACTGAGCCTTCGACAGGCAGGCCGTCTTCATCCACGGTCGTCAGTTCGAACGTGAATCCGCTTTCAAGGGTTATGTTCTTTTCGTGTCGATGGCCATCCTGCATTCGAAGGCGGCGGGTGCGCGTTCCGTCCGCTTCTCCTGCGAAGCCCGCTTTGGTAGCGTAGCCGACGTGTCTTACCTGACACGCCACTTCCGGCCGATTCACGCCCGACCATTCCAGATTGCACTCGTAGCGCCCGTCGGGGCCCGTCTGCACGCGAGCGAACGCGAGGGGTTCATTCCACTCGTCCACTGACTCAACGCGCACCTCGGCATCTTCGATCGGCTCCCCGCCATCCTCAGCCGTCACGCGCCCAAACATCACGGCTGACATAATCTTCCCTTTGGCGACGGCCTGCACGTGCGCCTTCATCGCCGCCCAGCTCTCGAAGCCGTAGTGCATGGCCAGGGCGAACTGGGCGTCTTTGAGTTGGAGTTCGGTGGCGAGGATGTCGTCGTCGGATGCGGCGGCCAAGCGACTGAGCTTTCTGAGGATCTCGCAGCAGGATGCGTCGCCGGCATGGTGGGCCTTGAGGATGTCCTTGGCCTGAGTTCTGAGTTGATGCAGACTTGGGTTGGCGGCCAGAGAGCGGCCCTGCGGTGAGCTTGCCGAAGGGGTCATGAGGCGCCTTCCTTTCCAGACTTGCCTGGGGCCTGCACTCTCAGGCGGAAAAGAAGGTCAATGTCCCGTTCACAGCGTCGAAGGTGAACTCAGTTCTTCCCGCAGGCCGGGTGGCGGCCTTCAACCGCCATGTGAATTATACCGCGCCGGTTGCGTTCGACAAGCCTGAATCGTCGAATGCAACCGCCGCGCCGGCCTCATGTGGCACTAGTCTTGGTCTCGGGTGTCAGCCGAATCACGATCTCCTCTTCCTGCGGCAATGCGATGGGTCCGCTCCAAAGCTCCTCATACCCAGGCGCGACAATATGAACGTTGACGTCACAGGGCGGCAGCTTGCTGAACATGGCCCGACCATCCTCATCGGGCATTTCCCTGAAGCACCAGTTCCAATAGTGGCCCGTGGGCTGCACACTTAGTTCCGCCTGTGAGACGGGTACGCCTGTAGTGGCGTCGAGAAGTCTTAGAGCCAATTCCTTGGACGGATTGGCCACGACCCGCAAGGGACGGTCGGCCCGGCCGTCGCACATCGTGACATGCTCAATATTGTGAAAGGGAGACAGCATTTCGTCTTCGCGCGAATCCAGCCGAAACGCGATGCTTCCGTCTGGAGGCGCCAAAGCTCGGAAGGCTCCACAATCATTCAAGGGGGCGCAGCGAGTGAGATATGCTCCCCCCCGCTCAGTGCCGCCATAGATAGTGCACAAGATGCGAATAGGCACTGGCTGACCGGACTCGTCCACAACGACACCTTCGACTTCGACCATCTCACGGCCATCGAAGACCACCTCTTGTTCATCAGGGCCGATCTCTTGAAAACCATAGACTTCACCATAGCCTTCGTTGCGGTCTTGCTTCTTGGCCGTCACCCATAGCCGCTGGCCTGCAGGCAGGCCCCCCAATTCAAACCGACCGGCCTCATCAGTCAGCGTTTCATTGCTATAGGCTTTACTGTCCTCGGCGCTGCCGGCTTTGACCTCTGCGCCGCCGACCGGGCGGCCGCGTTGGTCGAGCACGCAGCCGGTAATGAGTCGGCCTCGTTGCAGGCGAATGATGAGCGGCTCAGTTTGGGGAATCGCAGCGGGAATCCACTCGACCTCGACGCAATGGTCATGGGTCACGAACACTCGATGGGGACTGCCGACCAGACCGGGCGCCTCGAATCGACCATCGGGCCCGGTGAAAACAACGTTGCAGGAGGAATTCTCGGGGCTCCACACTTGGTCATCTGCCAGATCATCCCTGAACGTAGCGATGAACAGGCGCGCCCCTTCGATTGGCTGATTGGTTTCCTCGCAGACAGCCCGGCCGGTCAGAGTGAAACGTCGCTTCAACTGAACATCTGCTCGCACCACCCAGCCATCTCGTGGTAAGTCCTCAAGACCGGCCAAGGCCTGTTGCACGCCGAACCGAGGGTGATCGATGTCCACGTTGAGGGTGTAACCGGGCGGCTGGTCCGTCGGAAGGCCTTCGACGCGGCAGCGCCCCTGGGCATCGGTCCTGGGCGACCCCACGTACCCGTCTCGATCCGGAAGAGAACTCCCGCCAATCTGGCCCGTCGACATCGGACCCACCGCGTTGACACGGACCTCGGCATCCTCGACGGAGGCATCGTCCTCGTCCACGACCGTCACCTCGAGTGTGAAGCCGGGCGGAAGCTCGATGTTGAGCTCATGTCGCCGCCCATCCCACATCCGCAGGAGTCGGCGAGGCCCCTCGCCCGGCTCGGTCTCCTTGCCGTCGGTGCAGGCGTAGGCGGCATGCTTGCACTGGAGCCACAGTTCAGGCCCATCAGCCCCCGTCCATTTCAGCGTGCATTCGTAGCGCCCGTCACTGGCTGTTCGGACGCAAGCGTAGGCCACCGGTATCTCCGAACCGTCCTTCAACTGAAGTCGCACCTCAGCGTCTTCAATTGGCTGCCCGCCGTCCTCGGCCGTCACGCAGCCGAACACGGTCGCCGACATGACCTTCTCACCGGAAGCCGCTTCGACGTGCGCCTTCAGCGCCGCCCAGCTTTCAAAGCCATAGTCCATCGCCAGGGCGAACTGGGCTGCGGTCAGCGACACTTTGGCCGACAGAATCTCAGCGTCGGACGCGTCGGCGAAGCGCTTCACCTGCCGCAACGTCTCGCAGGCGGCGGCGTCCCCCGACTTGTGCGCAGCGACTAACTGCTTAGCCTGTTTCTTGAGCGCCTCGAGAGACGGGTGAGGGGGGAGAGACTTAGACACGGGACACCTTCCTTTCCCAATCTGCCCGGGGCCTGCACACACGGGCGGAAAAGAAGGTCCAAACAATGATTCCCTGAATGAAGGTGGCCTTAACCCTTTCCGCAGGCCGGAAGGCGTCCTTCAACCGCCAAGGAATATCCTACCGCGCCGGGGTGGCAACGCAAGCGCCGGGTGCAAGAAAAAAAGGCAGGCCACGAATGGCCCCAGGCAAGAAGAGGGCAAATCGCCGGCAGCGCAGCGACTGCGTTGGCGGCGTCTAGCAGTTCCAGGTGGCTGTAGGCGCCTGCCGGCGCCGATTCTGGCGCGGGTCGGGACTGATTCGGGCGCCGGTTCTTCGCACCTGCGTCGCAGATGCTTCGGTCGGAGAAGATGATCCCGGTGCTCAGTCCATAGGAAAACGATTACGTGGAGAGCTTCAACGACAAGCTCAACGATGAGTGCCTCAATCGCGAGCTGTTCTCGCGGGCAGCCGAACCAGCTTGTTGGCTGACGTAACTGTCCCAAAGTGTGGTCGCTGATTCCGACCACGATGGGTTGCAATCGGTCAAAGGCTGGAAAGGCAATATCTTGATTCCCGAAAAAAGTCCCACAATCGTCGGGACAGTTACTTGGCTGGCTCTGCCCTTGATATTCGCGGCTGGCGTAGGTATGCTACAGGACGGTGCCTGGCGGCCGGAGGCGCCCGTCTTCATTCGCCGAAGGCGCATACCGCGCGCCGCAGACACTTCTTTGGCTGGCTAGAAGCGCCTTGGTTGGTGTGGGTCAATGACTCTTTGACCGGCCTTGGGTCAGGTGATGGTCAGGTGATGGTCAGGTGATGGTCAGGAGATACTCGCATATTGGCCTGTGCCTCATCGGTGTCGTCGTTCTGGGCGGCATCTGTGTTTTCCTGGCAAGGGGGCAGCGGCTCGAGCCCGCCAAGCGCATCAGTCTGAAGTCATCCATTGCCAGCCCTGCGTCTTTCCCAAAGCCCACCAACAAACTGAAGGTCGCCGTCGCCGCAATCATCTCGCCATCGAGATCGCTCGTTTTTTACGAGGACATTTTTGATTATATCGGCGAGAAGCTCGGCCAAGAGGTGGAGATGGTCCAGCGCAAGACCTACGCCGAGGTGAACTTTCTGATCGAAGAGGGGCGGATCGATGTGGCCTTCGTTTGTTCACGGCCTTACGTCGAAGGCCATCGGGATTTTGGGATGGAGCTTCTCTGTGCGCCGGTGTGCTTCGGACAAGCTGAATACTATTCGTACTTCATCGTTCACAAGGACAGCCCGATTCAGACCGTGGACGATCTCCGGGGCAAGGTATTCGCTTTCTCGGACCCCCTGTCCAACACCGGCATGCTGGTGCCCGCGTATGTGCTGGCCCAACGAGGCGAGACGCCCGAGTCGTTCTTCCGGAAATACATCTTTACGTACTCCCACGACAATTCGATCGACTCGGTGGCCGAGAAGTTCGTCGACGCCGCCGCCGTGGATAGCCTGATCTGGCAATACCTCAACACCCGGGAACCGGCGCGGACGGCCCAGACCAGGATTATCTACCGATCGGCGCCGTGGGCCATTCCGCCCGTGGTCGTCTCGCCGCACATCGAGCCTGCCCTGAAGGAGAAGCTGCGGTCGGCCTTCCTCAACATGCACGAGGACGTCAAGGGCCGCGAGATCCTCAAGAAAGTCTTGATCGACCGGTTTACCACGATCGAGGACAGTGCCTACGACTCCATCCGACAAATGGAAGTCTTCTGCCAGGAGTTTCGGTCGCAGCCGTGAGGAACCTGCCGTGTTTCACCTGAGCTTACGCACGAAAATCATGATTTGTTGCATCGGCCTGGTCGCGTTGCTCGACATCATGGTGGTCGTGTTCGTTCGCAGTCGGTTATCGACGACGCTACGGGCGGAATGTCTGACGAAGGGGCAGAACTTGGCATGTCATCTGGCGGCACGTAGCGAGCATCTCGTGTTGACCGAGGAGGTGGTGTCCCTGCAGCGGCTCGTCCAAGATTTAGAAGATAGTGACGAAGACGTCACCTACGCCTACGTGACGGATCGCAAGGGGCGCGTGCTCGCCCACACCTTTGCCCACGGCTTTCCCAGCGACCTGGCGGGTGTGAACGTGCCGCAGCCTGACGATGCCTGGCGCTGGCAGGTGCTGGAGACTGAGGAGGAAGGTCTCATCCACGATGTGGCCGTCCCGATGCTGAGGGGCAAAGCGGGCGCGGTGCACGTGGGGGTCACCGAGAAACGCATCCATCGCACCATTGCCCATTTCACTGGGGTGATCGTCATCATGTCGGCGTTGGTCCTGCTGATTGCGTTCGGCTTGGCGGCACTGGTGTCCTGGGTGGTGACGCAGCCGGTGCGCAGCCTCACGAAGGCGGCTCGAAAGATTCGTGACGGCGACCTGGGCGAGCAGGTTGTGGCGACCACCAAGGACGAGATCGGCGACCTGGTGGAATCCTTCAACCAGATGTCCGCCGAGCTGTTGAAGCAACACAAAGTGCTGGCCGATCGAAATCGCCGGATTCGGATGGCCCAGGAGCAGGCTGAGGAGCAAAGAAACAAGCTGCGGGCCATCATTGACAGCATGGTCGAGGGAGTCGTTTTCGTGGATGCGGAGGGCAGAATTTCTCTCTGCAACGAAAGTGCCGAGCGGATTTGGGGGGTCGCCGCGCAAGACTTGTTGAACAAGCCCCTTTTGGACTGCCATCCACCGCAAGCGCGCGCCCGGGTGGCGGAAATCCTCGAGCGGGCAAAAGCGAGACCAGGATATGCCGTCACGCGGGAAATGGCCTGCCCGAAGGGCCACTATCGCCTCAGCAATTACTCCAGCGTCCACGGGCAGGGGGGGCGGTACTTGGGGTTGGTCCTGCTTACCCAAGATATTTCGGAAAGGGTCCTGCTGGAACAGGGGCAAAAGGCGCTGAGGGATCAGCTGTTCCAGCAAGAAAAGATGGTGTTGATCGGGCAGATCGCCGCGAGCGTCGCCCACGAGGTCAATACGCCCCTGGCCACCATCCTGTTGCGCACGCACCTGGTGCGACGTCAGATCGGCGACGATGGGAGCCTGCCCGATCTGGACGTCATTGCGGCCGAAGCCCAGCGATGCCGACGCATCATCGATTCCCTCCTGGGCTTCGCTCGGCGGTCGGAAGGCGTCCGGGCCAGAATGAACGTCAACGTTTTGATCCGGAAGAGTCTGGCTCTGATCGAACATGATCTCGTGCTTAAGGGAATCGCCCTGGAGGCCGAGTATGCCAGCGACGGAGCCCTCGCGCCGGTCGACGCCGACCAGATTCAGCAAGTGCTGCTGAACCTGGTGACCAATGCCGCCGACGCCATGCCTGACGGTGGGCGTCTGCGCATTACGACCTGGTGCCCGTCGCAGGAGGATACCGTCAAGATCCAGATCATAGACGACGGGTGCGGTATGGGGCCCGACGTGCTCGACCGCGCATTTGATCCCTTCTTCACAACCAAGGAGCCAGGCAAAGGCACCGGGTTAGGTCTCGCTATTTGTCAGCGCATCGTTGAGGAGCATGAGGGGCAAATCGATATTGACAGCCAGCCCGGGCAGGGAACGACCGTTTCAATCTCTCTGCCGCGGGCACCCGTGGAGGTGACCACCAGTGACTAGGCCGGCCAACATTCTCGTCGTCGAAGACGATGCCGCCATGCGGGAGACCTGCGCCAAACTGTTTCGTCTCGAAGGCTTTGGCGTCCACGAGGCGTCTACGGCGTCGGAGGCGCTGGACCACATCCAACAGCAGGACAACGTCGACATCGTTCTGACCGATTTGAAGATGAAGGGCATGGACGGCCTGTCGCTGCTTCGGAAAATAAAGCAGTTGGACCCGGGCATCGAGGTCGTGCTGATGACGGGCTACGGCAGCATCAAGAACGCCGTCGAGGCCATGAAGCACGGCGCGGCGGACTACATCACCAAACCGTTCGACACCGACGAACTGCTGACCATCATCGACAAGACGATCGAGTTGACCGGCCTGAAGGGCGAAGTATCCCGCCTGCGCCTGGAGCTTCACGAGAAGTATCGCTTTGACAATCTCATCGGGGGGGCGAGCATGCGAGCGGTCTACGAGAAAATCGAGGCGGCCAGGAACACCAATGCCTCCGTGTTGATCTGCGGCGAAAGCGGAACGGGCAAGGAACTCGTCGCCAAGGCCATCCACTACAACGGACGGCGAGCGAACGGCCCCTTCGTGCCGGTCAATTGCGCCGCGATGCCACGGGACCTGATCGAAAGCGAACTCTTCGGGCATAGGAAAGGCGCCTTTACCAGCGCCACCGCCGATTCGATGGGCCTGTTCCGCGCCGCGGTGGGCGGGACGATATTTCTCGACGAAATCCTCGAAATGCCGTACGGCGTTCAGGCCAAGCTGCTCCGCGCTCTCCAGGAAAAGCGGGTCCGGCCCGTCGGCGGCGCCGAAGAGATCCCTATCGACGTGCGCGTGATCGCCTCGACCAACCGAAACGTCCAGGAGGCGATACGCAACAACACGTTTCGCCAGGACATCTACTACCGTGTCGGAGTTATCATCATCGAACTGCCGCCGCTGCGGCGCCGCGTGGACGACATCCCCGCATTGGCCCGACACTTCATCGCGAAATTCAACCGAAGCTCTCATCGCACGGTCACCGACATCAGCAAGGACGCTCTGGCGGCCCTCAGTTGTTACCACTGGCCCGGCAACGTTCGCGAACTGGAGAGCGTTATCGAGAGCGCCTTTGCGATGGGAAAGGCCTCCGTCATCCAGAAATCGGACCTGCCGACCGACATCACCGGAACGCTCGACGGTCACGGCGAGCAGTCGTTGGCAGCTCAAGGGGGTGTCCCGACGCTTTCACAAGTTGAGCGGGGGGCGCTCTTGCAGGCACTGGAGTTGGCAGGCGGAAATAAGACCCATGCGGCGCAACTGTTAGGCGTCTCAAGGCCCAAGCTCTATAAGATGATGGAACGGCACGACGTGCAACGGCCCCCGGCGCGTTAAGTATTATTACACTGTAACGAATCGTTGCGCGAAGTCTGAATCACTTTGTCTCACATATGTTACCAACGACATGTGCGCCGAAGCGCAATCTGTCATTACGCTCGCCAACTCGTAGGGGGATCATTGACGTCGGGGCGACATCGAGATAGGGTCTCGCCAAAGCTCGTGTTCTCAATTGGTTAGACTGATTCTCCCGCAGGTCAGCATCCCAGGTTCGCTTTGGCACGAGCATTGCCAAGCGTTAATGGGCTTTATCGCATCACCATGTGTAGTTGAAGCGCTTGTTCATTTGCGGCAAAGGATTGCCTAACACGCTGCTAAGAGAGAACTTACATTGATTAATGTCATGTAAGTGACAGGGCGGCGCTGTCTAGTGACCGGCCCGGGCGGGCGCTGAGATGGAAACTGTCGAGCAGGTTCTCACAGCCGACGCACCAACTGATACGAGCTATCAGTGGTATGCGGTCAACACCCGGTCCCGCCACGAAAAAGTGGTCCATCAGGCTCTCCAGGACAAGGGAATGACCAGCTTCCTGCCCACGCGGCAGGTCCTCAGCCAGTGGAAAGATCGAAAGAAGTGGGTGGAAAAGCCATTATTCCCCGGCTATCTGTTTGTTCACACACCGTGGGCGCAACTGGACCGCGTCACCGGGACCAGGGGGGTGGCGTACCTGGTCGGCGATGGCAGTTCGGCGATTCCCATACCGGACGATCAGGTCCAGGGCATTCGCCAGATGGTCGAAGCTCCATGCCCGACCATGCCGTGGCCTTGGTTGAAAAAGGGCAAGCGCGTGCGGGTGATGGCCGGACCCCTGGCAGGTCTGGAGACCTACATCGTCGAACGGAAGAAGAACAGAAAGTCCTATTTGATCCTGACCATCGAACTGCTGGGGCGGTCGGTGGCTGTGGAGATAGACCCCCGCTACGTCGAAGTGATTCCCTAAGCGCCACAGCGCCGTCTGCTGCGCAGATGGCGAAAGCTTCTCCCTTCCCGACAAACGAATCTCTTCTGCCCGCCGGCGCCGGACGACCTGCACTGCTAAGGATTGCTGAACCACATATGGGATTGAACCTGTCTCGTCATTGCCAAAGGCCCAGGGGAACCGAATGAAGTACGTCCTGGACCAAGAGAAGATCCGCCCGGACCTTGTCCGGACCATCGAACGGCTCAGCGGCGAGGATGTGCGGCAGTGCTATCAGTGCGGCAAGTGCTCGGCCGGCTGTCCGATCGCGGCAGACATGGACCTGCCGCCCAACCAGGTGATGCGGATGCTTCAGTTGGGCCTGACGGATGAGGCCCTGGATTCGCGGACGATCTGGTTGTGCGCTTCCTGCGAGACGTGCACCACGCGCTGTCCGCGTGAGGTAGACCTGGCGGCTGTAATGGACGCCCTGCGTCATGAGGCCCTGCGGCAAGGCCGAAAAAGTCCGATTCGGCAGATCCCGTTCTTCAATCGAACGTTCCTTCGCCTCATCAAGAAGTACGGCCGAGTGTTCGAGATGGAACTGATCGGGCGGTTCAACGTCGGGACGCTTCACTTTTTCAAGGACGTGACCAAAGCCCCCAGGCTGTTTTTCCGGGGCCGGCTGAAGCTCTGGCCCTCCTTCAAGGGCCGCAAGACCGCGCGTCCGGCCTTTCAGGCCGTCAAGAACGCACAGAGGCATGAGCCGGCGGAACCCCCCGCCGCCGATGAGAGTGCGGGCAACCCAACACCATGAAATATGCCTATTATCCCGGCTGTTCCCTGCATGCCACGGCCGTCGACTACGACGAGTCGACGCAGGCCGTCGCCAAAGCGCTGGGTGTCGAACTCATCGAAGTGCCCGACTGGAGTTGCTGCGGCTCCACGCCCGCCCACTGCACCGACGAGCTGCTGGCCGCGGCCCTGCCCGCCCAGAATCTCCTGGCGGCCAAAGCCGTCGCCGATCAGGTCGTCGTGTGTTGTTCAGCGTGTTTCAGCCGATTCAAGTTTGCCCAAAAACACATCGAGGAAAAGGACGACCTTCGGGCGCAGCTCAGCGAGACGATGCCGATCGACGAGATCGAAGGCATGCAGGTGCGCCACCTGATCGACGTGCTCGTTCGTGACGTGGGCTTGGAAAAGATCGAGCAGGCCAAGCAGTGCGACCCGCAGTTGAAGGTGGTCTGCTACTACGGCTGCCTGCTGACCCGCCCGCCGAAGGTCACCGAGTGGGACGACCCCGAAGACCCACAGATGATGGACGACCTGTTGCGGGCGGCCGGCATGGAGACAATCGACTGGCCGTTCAAGACCGAATGCTGCGGGGCTACCTTCGCCCTGACCCGCACGGACATCGTCTTGAGGCTCACCGCCGAGATTCTGCAAATGGCCAGGGAGGTCGGCGCCGACTGCATCAGCGTGGCCTGCCCGCTCTGCCACGCCAATCTGGACATGCGCCAAGACGACATCCGCAAGAAATTCGGCGTCGAGTGCGACATCCCCATCTTCTATTTCACGCAGTTGCTCGGCCTGGCGCTGGGCCTGGAGAAGCGCGATCTGGGCATCGGGCGGGCCCTGGTGAATTGTGACGAGTTGCTGACGGCGAAAGGACTGGCATGACGGCTGAGCAGGCCCTGGTCAATTCGACGGAGACCGCATCGGCCCAACCGGCCAATGGGCTTACCGACACCGACGCCGCCTCATCCGCCCGGCAGGCGCCCCGCGTGGGCGTGTTCATCTGCCATTGCGGCATCAACATCGCCAAGACCGTGGACGTCGAGCGCGTCACCGCTGAGATCGCCAAAGAGCCCAACGTCGTCTTCGCCACGAATTACACCTACGTCTGCTCCACGCCGGGGCAGGAGATGATCGTCGAGACCATCAAGTCCCATCGCCTGGACCGGTTGGTGGTGGCCTCCTGCAGTCCCAAGATGCACGAGACCACCTTCCGCCGCGCCGCGGCCAAGGGCGGGCTGAACCCCTTCCTGTGCGAAATGGCCAATATCCGCGAGCAATGCTCCTGGGTGCATGAGGACCGCGAGCAGGCCACGCAAAAGGCCATCGAGATCATTCACACGATCCTGGAAAAGGTCAAGGGCGATGAGGCCCTGGAGGTCTCCCAGGTGTCGATCACCCGCCGCGCACTGGTCATCGGGGCGGGCATCGCCGGCATCCAGACCGCTCTGGACATCGCCAACGGCGGCCACGAGGTGCTCCTGTTGGACCGCTACCCATGCATCGGCGGCAACATGGCCCGACTGGGCGAAACTTTCCCCACGCTGGACTGCGCCAGTTGCATCTTCACGCCGAAGGTCGTCGAGGCCGCCCAGGCTGAAAACATCACGCTGCTGACCTACTCGGAGATCGAGGAGGTCACCGGCTCGGTTGGCAACTTCGAGGTGACCATCCGCCGCAAGGCCCGCTCGGTCGACGAGAGCAAGTGCACGGGCTGCGGGCTATGCATAGAAAAATGCCCCACCAAGGTCCTCAGCGAGTTCGACCGCGGCATGACCACGCGCAAGGCCATCTACATTCCCTTTGCCCAGGCCGTCCCCAACGTGGCGACCATCGACAAGGAGAGCTGCCGCTACTACAAGACCGGCAAGTGCAAGGTCTGCCAGAAATTCTGCCAGGCCGACGCCATCGTCTTCGATCAGGAAGACGAGATGATCACCGAGAAGGTCGGGGCCATCATCGCCGCCACCGGCTATGAGTTGCTGTCCAAAGACGTCTACGGCGAGTACGGCTACGGCCAATATCCCGACGTCATTGACGGGCTGCAGTTGGAGCGGATGCTCTCGGCCGCCGGGCCGACCACCGGCGAAATCCGCCGCCCATCCGACGGCGAGGTGCCCAAGGAGGTCGTCTTCATCCAGTGCGTCGGCTCGCGCGATGATTCCAAGGGCATTTCCTACTGCTCCAAGATCTGTTGCATGTATACGGCCAAGCACGCCCGCCTGTTCAAGCATCGCGTGCACGACGGCCAGGCCTACGTCTTCTACATGGACATTCGCGCCGGCGGCAAGCGCTACGAGGAGTTCGTCAAGCAGGCGATTACCGAGGACGACGCCGTGTACCTGCGAGGACGGGTCTCGAAGGTCTACCCGCGGGGCAAGAAGTTGATCGTCCGCGGGGCCGACACGCTGTCGGGCACGCAGATTGAGATCGCCGCGGACATGGTGGTGCTGGCCTGCGCGATCGTGCCGTCGCCGGGCGTGGAGGATCTGGCCCGAAAACTCCGCATCGGTTACGACGAGAACAAGTTCTTCGCCGAGGCGCACGTCAAGCTTCGCCCGGTGGAGACAAACACCGCCGGCGTCTTCTTGGCCGGCGCCTGCCAGGCCCCCAAGGACATCCCCGACACCGTCGCCCAAGCCGGCTGCGCCGCGGCCAAGGTGCTCAGCCTGTTCGCCCATGACCACCTCACCTCCGAGCCGGTGGTCGCCTGGGTCGACGAGGAGGTTTGCAGCGGGTGCGGCCTGTGCATCAAGGCCTGCTCCTACGACGCCCGCAAGATGGACCAGCGCAAGCGCGTCGCCATCGTGGAGGAGGTCCTCTGCCAGGGCTGCGGCGCGTGTATCTCGGCCTGTCCCAACAGCTCCTGCGAACTGAAGAACTTCCGGTCCGACCAGATAGTCGCCATGGTGGATGCCGTTACCTGATGGCGCCGCTCGCCTGCCAGGCGGAACCATGATCGAACAAATTACAACCGAAAGCACCAATGGTAAAATCGGGGCCGTGATGGTCCTCGGCGCCGGGGTGGCCGGCATTCAGGCGTCGCTGGATCTGGCCGAGATGGGGTTCAAGGTCTACCTCGTGGAGGACCAGCCCAGCATCGGCGGGGCGATGGCCCAGTTGGACAAGACCTTCCCCACCAACGATTGCGCCATGTGCCTGCTGTCGCCCAAGCTGGTCGACACCGCCCGCCATCACAACATCGAGATCATCACCAACGCTCAATTGCACAAGGTAGACGGCCAGGCGGGCAACTTCTCGGTGACCGTCAAGAAGCGTCCCCGCTTCATCGACGAAGACAAATGCACAGGCTGCGGCACCTGCACGACCAACTGCCCCGTTCGGAACATCGCGCATTTCGAGGAGGTGGACGAGATCGGCCAGGTGCAGTTGGACGAGGAGGACAGCCAGACGCTCCAGGAGATCCTCACCCGTCACGAGGCGGAACGGGCAGCCGTCATCTCCGTCCTGCAGGATGTCAACGCCCACTACCGCTATCTGCCCGAGGACGTCCTGCGTCACGTGGCCCACGCGTTGAAGCTGCCCCTCAGCCAGGTCTACGGCATCGCCACGTTCTACAACTCCTTCAGCCTGGTCCCGCGGGGGCGATACGTCGTTCGCGTCTGCATGGGCACCGCCTGCCACGTCAAGGGAGGCCACCGCATCCTCCAGGCCCTGGAACGGACGCTCGCCATTCCCGCCGGCGGCACGACCGAGGACAAGAACTTCAGCCTCGAAGAGGTCCGTTGCCTGGGCTGCTGTGGACTGGCGCCGGTGATTACCATCAACGAGGACCTTTACGGCTCGGTGACCCAGGCGAAATTGCCCAAGATCCTCGATCGGTATCAGGGCGAGCCGGTAGCCGCCGAAACCACCACCGCCTACGCCCGTGAGCTGATGGTATATCTGTGGGATGGCATCAGCGCGATGTGGGCCGAACGCGGCGCAATCAACGAAGCCGACTATTTCCAGCAAGGTCTCAAAGACGAGTTGGGCGATATGGCGCCGGCCCTGATACCAGCCCCGAAGGGCCCGGGTTCGCGCCATACGCGCAAAATGCTGATGCATGAGGCCCTGAAATGGAAGCCGAATCCGGAGGACGCGTCGAAACTGCCGCCGCCGTGGCTGATGCCGCGTATGCGGTTCCACCCCGATTGCCATGACTCGATACGGACG
>LAZR01000324.1_pt1 | contig 44060 bp, 56 predicted proteins | sample 329461 | NCBI WGS metagenome assembly LAZR01 (sample SAMN03002196, study PRJNA259156) | marine sediment metagenome | biome: sea floor; feature: Hydrothermal impacted sediments; material: marine sediment; isolation source: Loki non-amplified sample from Loki's castle hydrothermal vent sediment ...
AGGATTACGCGAGTATATTCTCGGCCTCACTCACAGCGCAATCTCCCCCGATCTACATTGCGGCGGAGCCTTTGCCAAAGGGCTCGAAGTGTCACGGCACGCACTGTGGGTACGCGGCGACTCACTCTCTGACGCTACTCTCCGCGGCGCTTGGGCCATTAGCGATTACTGGGGTGATGTTGACCCCGAGCCGGAGAAGCACGGCAAGCCCCATATCAAATCGCTAGTCAATACAGTAGCCGCCCTCTATTCCTACTTCGAGGAGTACGATCCTAATACTGACGGGATTGAGCCCTATTACTACGGCGACGGCAAGCCGGCCATCGAATTCACCTTTGCAATTCCTATGGAGGTCAACCATCCGGTTTCCGGTGAGCCTATTATCTTCTGCGGTAGGTGCGACCTCTTGGGTCATTTCAATGATTTCTTTTGTGTAGTTGATGAGAAGACTACCACTAGTCTAGGCACTCAGTGGGTCTACAAGTGGGCCATGAGGGGGCAGTTTATCGGTTATTGCTATGCCGCACAGCATTACGGACTACCAATTTCTAGTGCTCTCATCCGTGGCATTGCCTTTCAGGTTAAAGAATTTAAACACATGCAAGTCATAGAGCAGTATCCACAATGGCAGATCGACCGCTGGTGGCAGGAGGCCAACGCGAAGGTTCAGCACTTAGTGGACATCTGGAACTTCAACTGTGAGGTCTATGGCGATACCATTGACTCTCCTACCTTCACCCAGTTCTGCAACTCCTGGCAACATAGCTACGGCGACGCCTGTGATAGCTATGGAGGCTGTCCTTACCGTAAGGATATCTGCACCTGTGAGAACCCTGAGGACTGGCTCTCAGAATTCGACATCCGTAGGTGGGATCCACTGAAGAAAAACCCAGCAGTTCCTATTTTGGTCGGGGGGAATAACTAATGGGACTCGTATACTTAGTAGGTTTTCTAGTACTTTTCGCCGCAGCACTCTTCCTCCTGCTCGCACCGATTATATTCATTCTCGGGGGGGATAACTAATGGCCTTACTGACTGAAGAAGACATGGAGAGCCCTGCCCGGCAAGCCGCGCGGGAAATAGATTACTTACTATTCGGACCTTGGGACAGACATAGCAAAGGGAGAACCCCGATGACTGAAGACTCACCCACCAACCATCTTTCAGTTTCTTTCGGCGACAAGCGAAGGTATACTTACCTGAACACCGACCTCAGCATCAAGGTCGGGGACGAAGTCCTAATCCCTGGCGGCAAGACCCCTGTAGTCATGCAGGTAGGCATGATCCTGGACCCCAGGGCTCCCTTCGAGTACAAGTCCATCATAAGGAGGGTCTCGCGAGAGACGGGACCAGCCTCATGACTGATACTCCTACCGCCAGAGAGCTACGCGAACATGCAAAGGTCTTGGAAGACCGAGCCCACGCACTGGACCGCGCGGAGCTAAAAGGCCACGAGAAGTTCATGGTAGCAGGGAACGTCCAGGACAGCCGGCCCCTTGTTTCAGGCCCTTACACCTTCGACGAGGCCAAAGAAGTTTGCGACCGGATGCCTAAGGGAGTCATGTTCATTTGTGACTACCGAGGACCACTACCATGACCTCAGCCACAGAGCGAACCCCAATCGAGACTCAGCCCCAAGCCTCAATTCCAGGCTCCAGCACCCTCCTAATTGGCCCGGCCGGGACCGGAAAAACTACCGCGATACCCACATTTATAGCCGCCGGTATTGAGACCTTCGTGCTTATTACTGACCCGCGGGGGGAGGAGTCCCTCATAGATGCCATGGAACTCCACAACCTCCCCATGGACAAGCTTCACTGGCACTATGTCGCCCAGGCAAGTCCCTCATGGGCGACACTACAAACCATGGCTACAACCATTACCTCTCTCAGTTACAAGGCCGTCACTGAAATTAAGTCCGGCCTAAACAAGCAGGACTACCAGCAGTTCTTCAACATGCTTGCGGTGTGCGCCAACTTCAAGTGCCAGCGCGACGGCAAGGAGTACGGGGCCATCGACTCGTGGGGACCTAACCGGGCCTTTGCCTTCGACAGCATGTCTGGCCTCAATACCATGTCAATGGACATGACGATAGGTTCCAAACCCGCGGCTCACCAAGGCGAGTGGGGGATAGCAATGAACGCCGAGGAGCGCTTTATCAAAAAGTGCTGCTCAGACTTGCGATGTTACTTCCTGCTTACCGCTCATCTCCAGCGCTTAGTCGACGAACTCGCGGGAGGGATGACCCTCATGGTAGACGCGCTAGGAACTAAGCTCGCGCCCAAGATACCCAAGGACTTCAGCGATGTAGTGCTTGCTGTAAAAGCCGGCATCGAATTCACCTGGTCTACAGCCGCAATCAACGTAGACCTCAAGAACCGCGCGCTTCCAATAGCCGACAAGCTCAAGCCCGACTTCGGGCAGATGGTTGATAAGTGGAAGCAGCGGACTGCAGCAGCGCAAACACAAGGAAAGGAGTAGCTAGCTATGGGAGCCATCAACATGCCAATGCCTATTGGACAACAAGGGGGGGCTCAAGTTGAGGGGGAGCCCTCACTACTCGAGACCCTCTTGAACCAACTCCAGACTACCCGTGACAATGCCAACGCTCTCCGCGTCAAGGCACACCGTACCTACGAACTACTTGTGGGGGAGTGGTCCGTCGGGGGCCAGGAGGGCGCTGCGTCCCCTTCCCCCTCCGGCCAACTCCAGTGTATCACCATGGAGCTAGAGGACCTGTGCTCCGTCATCCAGGAGGCCAAGATGCGCCTGGAGGGAGTTCTCGCGGCCTTAGCTACCCAAAAGCAAAAGCAAAAGCAATAGCACTAGCTAAAGCAACTATCTTAACCCTAACCAACTAGAGGTACTCCAAATGTCCACATTCGATGCTGAGTCCTTCATGAGCCAGGCCGTCGATGGCGAGATGGAAACGCGCTATACTCCCATCCCCGACAACAACTACGTCGCTATGCTCAGCGACAAGCTGACTCTCCGCGAGGTGAACGACAGCCCCGTCGTCGATGTGCTGTACATCATCGACGACGAGGAACTACGCGCCAAGATGGATGTCGAGGAACTGATCGTCAAGCAGTCCCTCTTCACCGACGTGAACGACGACGGACGCATCGCTTTCGGCACGAACAAGAACGTCAAGTTGGGCCGCTTGCGCGCCGCGCTCGGCCAGAACGTCGCCGGCCAGACCTGGAACTTCCAGATGCTGGCGGGAGCCGGTCCCGTGCGTATCAAGGTTGGCCACCGGCCGGACAAGAACGATCCTACCATCGTTTACAATGAGGTGAACGCCGTCGCCTCCATGCAGGCGACTTAGCCTTCTCGCTACCAGGGTTTCTTCCAGGGCCCTGGTGGCTGAGAAGGCGACGAGAGACAGAGAGGCCAGACTCTGCTCTCTTGGCGCCGATAGGGGGGAGGTTCCGACCTTGCCCGGTGGGCTTCCCCCCTATCCTTTTAGGAGACAGATAGTGGCTACAAAATTTGTATTACTTACCGGCCAAGCATATAAGCTCAACCGCCTCGCGTCCCTTTTAGCAACAGCACGGAAACTCAAAGATGAATTTTTGATAAGAGCCATACTCGAAGCAATAGCACAACAGGAAAGGGAAAAGACTCATGGTGGAAATTGACAAAGGCATCCCCTTGAAGGAAGAAAACCCCAAGGCCGGAGCGCGAAAGTATCCGTATGACCAAATGGTTGTAGGGGACAGCTTTTTTTCAAAGCGTTCCCTCGCTAGTTCGACTAAACTAGCCGAGAAGAGAACGGGCTTCATATTCACCCAACGTGCTGTAGCTCGGGGGTATAGAATATGGCGCACACATTAGGAGAAACTATAACTCTTTACCCCGAACAACAGGCCGCGAAGGAACTAGCCCTTTCCTGGTTCGAGAACCCCGACTCTGATCCTGTCTTCCGCGTCTTCGGCTACGCTGGCACAGGCAAAACCACTGTCATCAAGGAGTTCGTTGAGGAGATCAAGGGCAAAATCCTATACGCGGCCTTTACAGGCAAAGCCGCCTTAGTAATGCGAAGACATGGCGTTCCCGCGAGTACAATCCACTCGCTCATCTACAAGCCCATCATTCCTGAGGAGGAATACTTCAAGGAAGTAAAGGAGAACTTCCAGCTGGCACGAGAAGCCGGGAACAGAGAAGCTTCAAAGGAATTGTCCGATGAAATGCGGAAATGCTCGGCCCTATCGTTCGAGCTCAACGACGAGTCCCCTCTCAACTCAGCTGCTTTACTCGTCCTCGACGAGTGTTCCATGGTCAACGACGAGATGCTACAGGACTTACTTACTTTTGATGTTCCCATCCTGGTCCTTGGCGACCCAGGACAGCTCCCGCCTATCCATGGCACGGGAGCACTCATAGCCGCTAGGCCTGATGTCATGTTCACCGAAATCCATCGCCAGGCTCTAGACAACCCTATCATTAAACTCTCATTCCTCGCCCGGCAGGGCAAACCCATCCCCAGGGGACAGTACGGGCGGTCCTCCCATATAGCCCTTGCTGATCTCTCCAAGCAGCAGGCCCTAGACTTTGACCAGATACTTACTGGTAAGAACGCCACTAGGCGTAACTGGAACAGGCGGATGAGAGGTATACTAGAATACAAAGGCTCGTATCCAAATCCTGGCGAGAAGCTCATCTGCCTTAAGAACAAAAAATCCTTGGGCCTCTTTAACGGACTGTTAGTTACCGTGAAAGAAATTCTCGAAGAGTACGATAGGTTCATCGAGATGACAGTCGCTACTGAACTGGGTACAGATGTCTGTGTTCGTACCCACAGGGCTCACTTTGATGAGTATGCTAAGCCAGGACTGGTGAAATCCCTTCAGTGGTGGGACTTCCAGGACTCAGAGGAGTTTGACTTTGGATACGCGATAACTGTCCATAAGAGCCAAGGCTCTCAGTGGGAAAACAGCGGTTTCTATGATGACAAGTTCCTGAACTGGAAGCAAGAGGAAAGAAGCAAGTGGCTATATACCGGCCTTACTCGTGCGGTAGAAACTGTAACACTTATGAGCTAGGAGCCAGCCTCTTGAAAACAATCCCCATCGCTGACATCCATATCGGAGATCGTCAGCGTAAAGCCTTCGACGAGTCTTCACTCTTTGAATTGACAAAGAGTATAGCCTCCAACGGGCTACTCCATCCCATCATACTCAACGAGGAAGGCGGGAAGCTATACCTTGTAGCTGGGGGCCGCCGGTTGCGCGCGCTGCAGATGATTACGGACGGCCAGGGTTTTGCTCCGCACGTCACCTGTTACCGTCACGATGGGGAAAAGGTTCCTGAAGGTCACGTACCTTACATACTCGTTAATACCTTCCCTAGCGAAAGTCAGCACATTGATCTCCGCGAGGCAGAACTAGCGGAAAATCTCCACCGCGAGGACCTCACATGGCAGGAGCGCATAGCCGCGCTTGACGAACTGCACAAACTTCGTCAGGCCCAGAACCCGAAACAGTCTGTTGCCGATACAGCCAGAGGACTAGCCAGTGTCCCAGTCGAGACTCCTGCTACTGACTCCAAGATCGCTAATGCCCGCCGCGAGGTATCGCGCGCTAGAATTATAGCCCCTTACCTCGACGACCCTGCAGTCGCCGGGGCATCCTCCGCTCATCAAGCTTTCAACGTAGTCGCGGCTAAGGTCGAGGCCGAGTTCATGGCGGAGCTAGAGCGACGCGGCGCCACGGCCGCGACCGCGCACACTCTCATCCAGGGCGACCTCCATATCGAACTCCGTGAGCTCCCGGCCGATACCTATACTTGCGTAATCGCTGACCCTCCATATGGTATAGGAGCAGACAAGTTCGGTGACGTGGCTGAGCTATCGCATAACTACTCGGATGACCCTGAAGGAGCCGGAGACCTTGCTAGAGACATAGCTTACTTCACCCCCCGCATCTGTAAAGCCGAGGCCCACCTGTGGATGTTCTGTGATATCGGGATGTTTATTAGACTACGCGATGACATCGACTCCATGACCGAGTGGAACTGCTGGCGCACTCCTATCATCTGGAACAAAGGTACTGGTTATGCCCCACGACAATCCTCTGGCTTTAAGCGGTGCTATGAACTTATCCTTTTTGCATCTAAAGGCGGCAAGCCCTTCGGTGCAGCTCACAAGGATGTCATTGAGTGCTCTCCCTCTCAGCACAAACTTCACGCCGCTGAGAAACCCTTTCAACTCTACGCCGAGTTACTTAAGCGCAGCTGCCTCCCAGGCGATAAGGTACTCGACCCATGCTGCGGAAGCGGAGCCATCTTCTCTGCAGCCATCAGTGCGGGTGTTATAGCAACCGGAATTGAAATCAACAGCGAGTATCTAGATCACGCTAGGATAAGGATGCACCAGAATGAGTAGTGACAACGCTACCGCCGTTGTGGGGGGGGCCTTCATTCTCGGCCTTATTGTAGGTATCATCGTCTCCCTCGGAGTTATCGAAGTGGAAGTACCTGACTGTGCCCGTTTCTCCGAGGCTGTTGACTGGCGCCACATGAACATCCTACTCGACCGGGCCGAGGTAGGGCTCGAGCGGCTGAACGAAAGGATCATCTCCTATGACAAAAATTGAGCGCCCCGACGTAGTACACGGGGCTACATACACCCTCCGTTGGAACGAGGGAGTCAATGACGAGCTGTATTACCTTACTATCAATGACATAATCTTCGAGGGCAAGCGGCATCCCTTTGAGATGTTCCTTACCTCGAAGAATGTGACACACTATGCCTGGGAGGTAGGGTTATCTCGCATGGTCAGCGCTGTATTCCGTCGCGGCGAGAGCGTCGCATTTGTAGCATACGAACTGCAGGAAGTCTTCGACCCTCGCGGCGCGCAGCACGTAGATGGTGAGGAGTACAAGAGCCTTTTAGCATTTATCGGTAAGACCCTCGAAAGGCATATGCTTGATATAGGTTACATTGAGGCTGAACCTGAGCCCGAGAAGTTCTGGCTGAGAGAGCCGCCAGGCAAGCCTCCAACACCCACCGTCGAGATCACAAAAACCCCCTATGATAAGGCCACGCTCGATGCAATTAAGGCGAAGGAGGCATCAGGAGACTACCTCGCTCGCCAGCACAAGGAAGACATTGAAGACTTTGATGTGAGGTTTTAGCTTATGAAATTCAAAGTGAAGAAGAGTAAAGACCTTAGCCAATGGCATCGGTGGTACGCTTGGTTTCCTGTTCAGCTAACTGGTACAGGGGACTGTTGTTGGCTCTGCTGGGTGAAACGGCGGGGTTGGGACCCTCGTGATCCTAATTGTATCGGAGTTCATGAAACATGGATATGGCAGTATCGCGATGACTGACATCTTCGCCGGCACTTCCGGCCCTCACAATGCTTCCATCGCAATTGTAGGAGAGTCTTATGGCTCTGATGAAGCCTACCTCCAGCAGCCTTTCGTCGGTCGCTCCGGCCAAGAGAATGACAAAATCCTCAGCGAGTGCGGCCTCAGCCGCGACTCCATCTTCTGCACCAACGTCATTAATTCCCAGCCCTGGAAGAACGAAATGTGGAGGTTCTTTCACCCTACGCAGGAGGCGCGGGCGCTCGGCAAGACACTCATTCGTGGGCTTTATCCGCAGGATAATGTGATACTAGGCCTGGAAAAGGTTCGCCAGCAACTAGCCATTGTCCAGCCGGACATCGTGATAGGATACGGTAACTATGCCCTATGGGCCCTTACCGAGGACGACTTCAAAATAGGCGACAAGGATAAGCGCAAAGTTCCTACCGGCATAGGTGCCTGGAGAGGGTCACAGCTATACTGCCGGCCAGACATGGGAGGCTTTCCACTCTTACCTACCTACCACCCGGCGGCTGCGTTGCGTACTTGGCCATGGAGGACACTTATCAAGCACGACCTCAGCCAAAGGCTGCCTAAGGCTTTCGAGTACGGGGGGTGGCAGGAACCTAAGAGGGATTTCATTATCCGGCCTAGCTTCGACCAAACGATGAAATACATAGTAAATCTAGCCGTAATGCTGAAGACCTCCCCTACTCCTACCGAGGTATCATGCGATCTAGAAACTCGTAACGGACATATAGCCTGTTGCGGCTTAGGCTACGACGACGCTTCCTCCGATGCTATCTGCATTCCCTTCATGTGTGCCGAGAACCCAGAAGGGTATTTCACTCTCGACGAGGAAGCGATGATAGTTACAAACCTTTGCTATATCCTCACCCACCCTAACATCCGGCTAATCGGCCAGAACTTCCTATACGACGCTCAATATTTCGCCAAGTGGTGGGGTATAACAGTCAAATGCTTCTTCGATACTATGCTCATGCACCACTTGTGCTGGCCCGGAACTCCTATGGGGCTAGGACACTTATCTTCACTTTACTGCGATTACCACTGCTACTGGAAAGACGAAGGCGACATCGGAGAGGATAAAGAATGGGGCAAGGACGTACCAGAGGAACAACTGTGGGAATACAACTGTAAGGACGTTATCAATACCACCGAGGTAAAGTACGAACTAGTCACAGTGATTAAGGACTGTGGCCTAGAGGCTCAGGCCGCTATCCAGATGGCTCAGTTCCCTATGCTATTGGAAATGCAACTTCGAGGCACTCTCATAAACACCGACATGAGAGCCAGACTGTCTATGGATTTAGTCGCGGCTGTGGACTCACGCCGCGAGTGGCTCAGGCACATCATCGGCGAAGACGTAATGCCTACCAAGCCCAAGGCCTCGTGCTGGACTGGTAGCCCGAAGCAGCAGGGAGAATTATTCTACGATCTCTTAGCGGTCCGCCCGCCCAAGGGTCGCTCTATGGACGATGATGCGCTAGAGCGTATAGGAAAGATAAACCCTATACTCACCCCCATTACTCAAACCATTCAGGAGATGCGCAGTCTTAGAACCTTTAACTCGAACTTCTGCAAGGCAAGGCTAGACCTGGATAAGCGCCTGCGCTGTAGCTATAACCCCACCGCTAAGACCTTCAGATACAAATCATCTCGTAATGCCTTTGGTACTGGGACGAATTTAATGAATATCCCTGAAGGAAGAGAGGAGGACTAGACGTGAGTAAACAACCTTTCGACGTCGATACCTTCATGAAGTCAAACATTCGTGAACCTCATGAGACTTCCCAGCTTCCTGAGGGCGCAGTCACAGACTCAACCGATATTGAATGGTTGTTTTCTCAGGCTCCCTCCTCCGATTATATCGACTCCATCCACGACTGGTGGACCGAGAAGGGGTTTTTGACTGAAGCCCAGTACGCCAAGCTACAGGAAATGGCCGAACGTGATGATAGGGAACCCTGGAGATGACTCCTACCTGGGACGGAGGAGCCCCCCTTAAAGGCAGTGACTGGACTCCACCGGGTTGCCGTTACCCCCTATGGGGCGACGATGAGCCTCCCACTCACGAGTACTGCGGCCAGCCATTCAAGCCCCGCTCCTCATACTGTGCCCTCCATCATGCCAAGTGCTACTGGAAGCGCTCTAAGGACTACAAAGGAAAACCCTTCTCATGGTCGCCCAAACCGTTGAACTCCCTAACATCCGCAAAATGTTCATCCCCGACCCAGGGTTCGAGATAGCGGAAGCCGACCTTAGCGGCGCTGAGGCACAAGTGGTAGCCTGGGAGGCCGAAGACTCAGACCTCAAGGCTGACTTTCGCTCTGGCATAAACGTCCACATTAAAAACGCCCGAGACGTGTTTCCTGAACGGGTCTCGGGCTGGAGCGACGAGGCTATCAAAGCTACTAGCTACCCTGGAGGCATATACTATATCTGCAAGCGTTGTGTCCATGCAACCCACAACGGCGGCGCCCCTATGGGCTTATCGCAACAGATTGGTATACCACTGCGTGATGCTGAGAACTTTCAGCGAAGCTGGTTTGGCCTCCACCCCAGTATACCGATCTACAAGGAACGGGTGAACTCACAGTTAATGGGTCTATACTTCTGGCCCGACGGGAAGAAGCGAACCCGCACAATATATAACAAGTTTGGCTACCGTATTGTTTTCTTCGATAGGGTAAAGGCATTGCTGCCTAAAGCTCTCGCCTGGATACCGCAGTCGACCGTAGGTATCACCACCATTAAAGGTAGCATAAAGCTACATGAGATTAATTGGGTTCAGATCCTTCTCCAAGTCCACGATAGCCTAGTATTCCAATACCCAATAGCAATGTCAAACGCAAAGTCATTAGCTACTATCAAAAGGGCACTCACTGTAGTTATCCCATATGATGATCCTCTCATCATTCCCTGGGGACTGAAAACCTCGCGCATTTCCTGGGGGGATTGCGAAAAGCGGGCTTGGTGAATTATATGGTGTGCGAAATGCACATTATATAGTCCAGAAAAGGAACTCTCATGCTATCTTATATCTACCTCGCCTCACCCTACAGCCACAAAAACCCGTCTGTCCGCCAGCTTAGGCACAACTTCGCTGCTGTAGCGGTCGCAGCCCTGATGCGGAAGCAGGCTATAGTGTTTTCCCCTATCCTCCACGACCACGATCTTGCCCAAAGGTGCATGTTACCCACTAACTTCCCGTTCTGGCAGAAACACTCTCAGGTATTCATTTACCACAGTGCTGAAGTCTACATCCTTTGTATCAACGGGGTAGCAAAATCTGAAGGCGTAGCCGCCGAAAGGCGGTATGCAGAGGATGAAGGTATTCCCGTTAGATATATTGAGTTCAACGACCTCGGCAAGCTGGAAGTCAAGTTCATCACCCAGAAAGAAGCCAGATCTAAATGGAACGCTCCCTAGGAATTCCTGTGCCCTCTCGCATCCACTCCAACTGGCTCGAGGCATACTACCACTATACCTCCCAGTCCGAGTCCCCAGACCTGTTCCATTTCTGGACAGCCGTCAGTACTATTGCCGGGGCCCTCCGCCGGCAGGTATGGATAAATGAGAGGTTTTTCCAATGGACCCCGAACTTCTACATCATAATGGTAGGGCCGGCGGGGGTTGTTTCTAAGTCTACTTCCGCTCGTATTGGGATGAGACTTCTATCTCAGGTTGAGGGAGTTGTTTTCGGTCCCAAGTCCATGACTTGGCAAGGACTCACCCTCGCTCTATCCGAAGCCCAGCGAATGGTCCCCTTTGGAATGGAGGGGGACTTTCTGAATATGAGTTGTATCACATGCGTCGTTACTGAACTCGGCACTTTCTTACGCCCTGCTGACAAAGAGATGATAGACGTACTAGTTGACCTCTGGGACAGCGAATTAGAAACCTGGACCCGGAAGCTGAAGTCCTCAGCCGACACCCGGATAGAAAACCCATGGATTAATGTCATAGCCTGCACTACTCCTTCCTGGCTCCGGGATAACTTCCCTGAGTCCATGATAGGTGGCGGCTTTACCTCTCGAATAGTTTGGGTATACGGAGATAAAAAGCGCCATCTTGTTCCTTACCTATCGGACGTGATAGAACCTATTGAGTTCAAAGAGAATGAAAAGAAGCTCGTGGAAGACCTCAGGCTTATCGCCGAGCTGAAGGGGGAATACACTCTAACCCCTGAGGCTAAGGCCTGGGGCAAAATTTGGTACGTGAACCACAACAAGGCTCGTCCCCGACATATGGCTAGCGAACGGTATGGAGGTTACGTAGCCCGTAAGCAGGCCCACATCCACAAGCTGGCAATCGTGATAGCCGCGGCCCAGCGTAACGAACTTTCGATAACTGAAGGGGACCTCATTATAGCCGAGAACATGACTACCGGCTTGGAGCAATCCATGAGTATGGTCTTCCAGTCCATCGGCGTAGGTGATGTGTCTCGTCATGTCACGGAAATTCTCGCATATGTTAAAGCCTATAACGGGATAGATAATAAAACCCTGTGGAGGTACATGCTTCCCATTATGTCACCACAGGAATTCGAGATCGCAACCCGCGCAGCAATCAAGGCGGGGTATATGAAACTAGACTCACAAAGCATGAGATATAAGGTAGTAAAGGAGAAGAAAGATGAGTGACTCAGAGAAGCTCAAAGGCTGTTGCGTAAGTTGTCGGCATGTTATTATCCAAGGGTTCACACTCACTACTGAGAGCGCCAAACTGGCGTCCAGAAAGGAGTACTCTTGCTCTATAACCCTAGATAGAGTAACAGGCGAGCCTCTACCTTGCGGAGGACTAAGGGAGGAGTTCGCGGAGGCCTGCGGGGTTACAGGAACCAATTGGGAACGAAAGGAGTAATTCCAATGCCAAAGAAACCAAGTGACAGGCACGAAGTAGTCCCTGGGCCAGGAGCCGAACAGACCCCCAGGGCAGTCCTTAGAGCGGCACTAGCTCAGGCTGACGAGATGGCTTCCATTCTCATAATTTGGGAGAAAAGTGACGGAAGCGCCGGGATGAGCTGGAGCAAAATGCTCAAGCGGGACCTGTGGTGGAATGTTAGTAATGCCTGTGCGAGACTTTACAATATCTTAGGACAAGGATAATGCGGAAGATGGTTACGGTTAAGGACGGAGAGTGGATACAACCCACAGCTAGGAGACACCTAATGGCCTGTTGTGACTGTGGGCTCATCCATAAAATGGACTTCAGAATAAGGAAGGGAAGGGTTCAATTTCGGGCCTATAGAGCAAAGAAAGCTACGAGGAAATGGCGCCGAAAGAGATCTAGCGCACTCTAATCTCCTCCACATCCTCTTCCACTTCAGGAAACAGGGCGCTAATACCTCGTGCCAGCGGTCTCAGCCCCTTCACGCTAGGTATACCAGCTTCTTGCAGTCTCCTACTTCTAGCCCTTGCCTTGGCACTCGCTCTCAAATTCGCGTGACTTATCCTCATGCTCCCGAAGGGAATTTCGTGATTATACTGCCTAATCTTTCCCTTTATGGACTTTTCTAGCGCCCGGTCATCTAGTACTCTCGCATGATCCAGCTGCTTCATCAGAGTATTCCGCCTTGTACTCCAATACATCTCAGCTTCCTTTACCATCCGGTCTCGGTCCCACCTTCGAGACAAGCGCAAGGGTGTAAACCCTGTCAGCTGCGCGAATATCTCAGCCACGTGGTTTGAGTCCGAGGCATCGAATTCCACTACAGTCGCATCAGCCCTATTTCGCTCTCGGCCTTCTGTAAGGAACCTATTTGCCTTGGACATATTGCGCAAGGCCCTCGGCATCGCCCTTTCCCACCGCTTCCAGTCCCCAGCCGGGAGTGCGTCATCTGTCAACGCTTTTATCGCATTAATACCTATACCAATGGTTGCTCCAGCCATGTCCGTAGTCGCGCGGGAGAACCTAGACTCGAAGTCCCCTCCTACGGACGTTAGTTCCTGCAGCCCCGGCACTAATTGCCCCATCGAAAGGTTCGCGCTGAAATCAAAACTAGGCCTCGGCAACCCAATCAGCTCCATGGCCTGAGGGATACCGAACCCGATACGCGACAGGCCATGGAGCATCATGTCAGGGGCCACCTTATCATCCAGCAGTGCTAGGGAGAACTCTCTTAATTCCCTCTCTACATCAAAGTCCTTGTCAAATTTCCTCGCCATCCACTTAGCCACAGCCGCCAGGTCCTCAGCTCCCGGCAAGCCCATAACCCCAGCTGCGAATAGCATCATGAGCCAGTACCGGGCGGCGCCCGGATCTCGTAAGGCAAACCTCAGCATATTCTGCTGGAACATAAAGAAAGTAAAAATCACTGCCTTCTTGCCTCGCATGAACCTAGGTCGCGCCCAGAGAGAGTACTGAAACTGCGATCCCTCAACAGCGTCCTTGCCTGCAATATAGGCCATAGCCTCACTTGGAGTCTTACCCTCCTTAACTACCTCCTCAAACTCCAGACTCTTTGCCTCGCGTAACTCCGTAAGATACTTTGTGTCTGGGTTCGCTAGTGCCAGTTCCACCCCCGCATCGAACACAATCCCTCGGTTTATCATCTCACTATGATGGAACAAAAAGGCACTCCAGTGAGCCGTCTGAGCAATGAACCTCTGCATCGGACTACCGGGAATGAGCTTCGCCATGTTGTTCCCGTCAGCCACGGCAGCTAGCTCCGTGGCTAGTGACTCGTTAATGACATTCTGCGACATAGCCCTATCAAGCGCCCAGACCTTGAAATCGCTAACATCCTTGGTTTTATTCCTGTAGGTATTGTGAATTCTAAGTATCCCGTTCTTGAGAGCATTTATTGTCTTTGTATCGAACGCACTCGGGAACCTCGACGCGAGGAATGGATAGGCTACCATAGGAACCTGGGTGAAATTCAGCGCCGCGCTGGCCGGAACAAACCCCAGATACCAGATAAACGCCACGCTTCGCAGCTCAGCAAAGTCCGCCTTGGGATTTAGTACTTCCTCCTTGTGCCGCTCGACAAACGAGATAATTCCAGACCTCTTAGTTACATCTGTCCCCGGCGTGAGGGCTCTCATCTCAGCCTTCATGTCAAATATCGTCTGGTCCATATCGCCGTTGAACTTTATCCTTGAAACATGCCCAGCTGCGCTACGCATATAGCTTGCATACGAGCGCAGGGCATCCACACTAAAGCCCGGAACATTCTTGCGCCTTAGCAGTCTCTTGCGGAAGCTCTTACCCGGTAGGAATTCCCCAGCAAATAGGTCTAGCCAGTCACGCATCTCATCGGTAAGCATGTCACTCTTGGAGAGTTCGGCTTTCATTTGCTCCAGCAGCTGCGGCGGCATACCCTTAAAACTTTTCACATCATCAGGGATTAATCTGAGCCCTACGTCAGTAAATTCGCCCTCCTCCGGGAATTCCTCACGTACAGCCTCCACTTGTGCCTGAGCCGCGGCCTTATCTTCGAATTGCTCAAAATACGCTACAGTGTCTATCTCCCCATCAGCAGTTAAATTGTGCACTATCAGTGCATAGTCTCCAAACCTACTGTGAGGAAAATAGGGTCGTTCCCTCAGCCTATTCATGCTCGCCTTAATACGGTTAGTTTCCTGGGCTAGCATAGCAGGGTCACTAAAGGTCTTCCCAGCCCGGTCTAGGTCAGCCGCCTCGACCCTGTTTAGTATGTCACCCGTAGAGTCCCTCACCAACCGATACATTTCCACCGCTTCTCTTGATAGCTTGTGCTTCCGCACTAGCGCTCCGAACTCCTCATCAGTAGGGAACCTCGACACTCCCGCCTCAACCTCCTCCTCCGTGAGGTATTCCATTCCGTCCATGTCGAATAGGAACTTAGCAAATCTGTCCTGCATCCCGACACTCATGCTAGCCATCCACTTGCGGAGGATTTCGTCAGTATCCGCTACAATCCCCATCTTCTCGCTCCACATGCGATCCATGAGTTCGACGTACCGAACTAATCCCTGGATGTGGGGGTTGTCTTTGGCGAGTTGGATGACGTTTATTCCCCACTCACGAATTTTCCCGTAGCGATCCGTCAGGGCTCGGAGCTTCCGTCGCTTGCCGCGAGGAACTTTCATTCGCTTTAGTACTCTGTCAACCTTAGTGCCTTCCGGGGTATGGGAGATACTATCAGGATTAAGGCCCATATTCTCTAGCACCTGGGCATTGTCCTTCACGCTTTCAGCGAGCGATGCCTTATACACTGACTCGAATATCCCCTCAGTCGAGGTTTCGCCGCGAGTCGAAATGTCTTTCCTGAGCTGTTGGATATTGTCCTCAATCTCTTCGCTATCTTTCTTAACCATAGCCAGAAGCTCATTAAAGGTCTTGGGTACTTTGAACTTGCCTTTAACATCCGCTAGCTTAAGTATCTCGAAAGACTTACCCCTGATCTTGAAGGTGTAACGGAGTCCTTCCCCATCCGAGATGTCTATATACAGTATATTGACGTTCTTTTGTATCTTCCTTACAGTATCGAGCTGCGCCTTAGTAACTGGCTGGTCTTTGACTATCTCAAACCCTGCGGAGACTTCCCCGCCCGTATTTACAAATACTCCCGAGGCTCTTATAACCCCGTGGGACTTCTGTATGTCCCTTATAGCAGCGGTACCATCGCTAACTTCTGAAGCAAACGCTTCATGATCTCCACTCGTATCTCGAAAGTTCCCATCGACGGTCAATACAGGCGAAGTATCCCCCATAATTGAGTGGTCTAGCGACAAGACTTCGTCGACAGTAACCTTACCTGTTGAGGTCAACTCGTGAGGGATTACAGGGCGCGGCTGTTGGATGTCTTCCTTTCCATACAGTGACTTCAACTCTCGCCCGATACTTCGCAAGCTGTTGTCGAGACTAGTAAGCCCTTTACCTTCCTCCAGTATCTTCTCACTTATCCAGGCATCTAGTCCTTGCCAGTAGGCTGTCGTATCAGTCGGAGGTACAACCACCTCAGCCTCTGCGAGACTCCGGTTGTAGGCATTTACGACTGTTGCCAGATCACCGGCCTCGATCTTGTTGAGGCCGAGAGAAATTATGACTGAGGCTTCTTGGAAGGTTTCACTTGAAGGAGGTTGCTCCCGTTCGACCTCAACGGCGGCGCCATCTAAAGAAACTGCAACAGTAGGTTCTGCCCTCGCGGGCTCAGGTACGGCTTCACCCTCGAACTTAGACTTCAGAGGCTCCCGGACTGCCTCTTCCACCTTTGCTTCCTTCACTTCCCCCTGTGGCTTCACCCTCCCCGTAGCACTCCCTGGATCAAAGTCATCCACTTCCAGATCATCAACCGGGCGCTTCGACAGACCCCCAGCAGCTCCACCAAAAATAACCCCCATGAAGAGCCCTGTAGTGCTTGCTTCCAGCAGCCTTTGTACACCTTCCGGCCCCAGCGCTTGAAAGTTCTCATCAACATAGCTACGGACTCCTAGATCAATAGCCTCTTGCATTAGCTCCGTTGCGCCTTCCACAGGCGCAGCCACAGCCCCCGTCACAAGCGCCCGGCCCGTTCTTGATTGTATCTTTGTCAGGGACTCAGTAATCCTAGCCAGCACCCCCCCGGCAGCCGCGCTCGAAATCCCCAGTACCTTCGCCAGCCCGAAAGGAACTATAACCTCCAGCGCACCCTTGGCTACCCCGGCCGCGAGCGATACCCCTGGCTGGACTTCACCAACTGCCTGGAACTGCTCCCCCGCTGTAGCCCCGGTCTCGAAACCCGCCGCAGCGCCAATACCCCCGGCCGCGACCCCGAACTTTTGTGCTAGGCCCCCGGCGCGAGCTAGTACACTTCCGGCCTCCGCCGCCGTCAGAACTCCCCTCCCTATTAGTCCCCCAACGATACCTCCTAGCCCTCCACCGAGCAGTATAGTACCTAACACAGGTATCTGTTCCCCCGTCATGCGTGAAAGCCAAGTAACGAAATTGCCGGGAGAGTCAAAAGCCTGCTCGAAGCCTACAGCTCTTGGAGTCTCGGCCTGTATCTCAGCCTCAGTCTCAGCCGCGGACTCGAACAAGCCTTGTGCAGTTTCCTCTGCTCCAACTAGCTGCGATACTACTCCGGCCGCGGCTGTAAATTGCCCACCTAGACTCTTTAACCCTGCCCCGATACCTGTGATGAACTCGCTACCTACACCCGCCTCAGGCCTAGCCTTTTCCTCCGGCTGAGGTACTCTAGACTCAACCCCAAAGAGGGCATCTACTAGAGGGTCGCCCCTAGACGTAGGGATATCCCCTCCAGCCTCGGCTGGGAACAAAGCATCTATAAGGGGATCACCAGCCATTAGAACCTCGTTTCTCCTAAGGCCTTATTGATCAGGGCTGGAGGATACTTACCTTGTAACTCATTAACTCTGTCAGGGTGCCTCTGCGCGAATATTCTTATAGCCTCTAACAATTCGGGACTGCCCCGACTCTTTTGCAGTGCTGTCCGGGCTCCTGGTGCTAGGATGCCTGTGGGCTCGAACTCGGGGACTACCCCCACCCTACTAACCCCTTGAGGAGCCTCTCCCCTCTCGAGAGCCGCGAGTGTTTCTTGTACCCCTGAGGGTTGAGTAGTGTCTGTCTCAGGGGTAGTTTCGGGCCCACTCACGATACTCTGAGCCATCGCTTCGATCCTCTCAGGAGTAACCCCCAGCGGTACGAATACACTCACTACCTCCGCACCGCTCAGTCCTGACTCAAGGGCCTTGCGAATGTCCTCGTCAGTGAAGGTCACGCCAGCCGCTAGGCTGGACTCCGAGAGTACAAGGCCCTTCTTGATCCTAACAAAGGTCTGAAGGGACTTCGTAGCCAGTTCATCAGGCGTAAGGAGCAAGTTCCCATCCAGGTCCACCTGAGCGGCCCAGACCTCAAGAATACTCTGCTGGAGTGCAGCGTCAGCCGCCTCGGCCTGGAGTTCCCCACGTTTCGTCAGCAACGCAATGTCCGCCTTGATCCTAGCTGCTGCAGCCTCAGCCGTAGCCTTGGCCCGAATTCGAGCACCTTCAAGAGTCGCACCGGCTGTAACCCCGCCAGCTGCGGCTGTAGCCCCGGCCCTGATATTAGCAACTGCTTGCGCTGCTTCGTTAGCAGACTTCCGGATTTTCTCCGCACTTGTAACCCCCCGTGCAGCTATGGCTTCCTCACTCTCAACTCTCTCCCCCGCGATTGTCTCTCGGCTCGTAATTCCTTCCCTTTCAACTGCGAGCCCTTCCTCGGCTACTCCGACTTTCCGCTCCTCAATTCCCCGCTTGAACTCAGTTTGTTCTTCAGCCTCGCGCTTCTCAGTAACCCGCCCGGCAGCTTCCCCTCCGGCGGCTACACTTCGCCCAAAGGCCGCGAGTGTCGTATCTCCCGGCTGTACAGGCTGAGCAAAGTTCACCCCGAATTGCAGTAATGCGGCTCGGGTCTCGGGAGACTGGAGAAATTCTCTCCAGCCTTGCTTAAGGGTTTCCTTTTCCTCTGGGGTAGCCGGAGGGGTAAGGGACTGCTCAGGTACAGCGTTACCTATACCAGGAGGCTGAAGCTGAGCCCCTTGTACCTGGGACTGTGGAAGAAGTCCTTGAATTTGATCTGCCATGACCTATCTCCCTAGCACTAGTGAACCCAAGGCGCTGACTTGAGGAGACTGACCTTGTGGCACAAGTAGCTGTCGTATTTGCTCCAGAAGCTGTGGGTTGAGACCTTGGCCGGGGCGAGGAGCAGCTGCGGCCCCCGGCAGTTGCGGCAACTGCGGCGCAACCGGGGCTTCCAGGCCTTGGAGCGACTGGAAGAAACTATCCATCGGGCCGGGAGCTGGGCCTGCAGGACCTCCAGCACCAGGGGCTGCAGCGGGGGGTATTGCAGTACCTACTCCTTGAGGGACGCCTGCAGCTCCCGGAAGGGGAAGTCCCGCAGCTGCGGCAGTTTCGGCTAGCCGCTCTATTCCTTCTGGAGTCTGGGCAGCTTGTGCTACCATCTGTAGCTTATCAAAGAACGCGGCTGAGGGAGGATTTCCTATAGCCATTTTACTTCTCCTAGAATTGACTCAACAACAGTCCGGCAAGGGCACCTACACCCCCACCGACCGCTGGATTTGAGGGGAACATGGCAGTGCCGAGCGCGCCGCCCGATATGAACCCCTGGAAGGGACTCGTACCTCCGCCGCCTGTGACAGTCCCTACGGAAGTAGTACTACCGCCAGGAAGGCCAACCGCGATATTAGCCGCGGCTGCCGCGGGGGCGAACTCAGCCAGTTGCTCCGCCCCAAACCTCTGTGCCTGCTCGAACAGTTCGGCCTCAGTGAGTGCCCTTTCAGCCCCACCGACTCCGGCCAGTGTCTGGGCAGGGAACAGAGAAGAAGACAAAAGACTCGGGGTGAACGCTAGAGATTGTGCCCCTACCCTTAGCGCATTCTCGAAGTTCTGCCCTACCAGGCCTTGCGAAGTTTCCCCAATCTGGCGTAGCAGCGCATTGGTCGCGCTTTGCTCGGCCAGTCCCCCACGCGAGCCGCCGACTTGCCCTGCAAGGTTTTCGGCCGTGCGAATGTTGGGCAAAATACTCTGCGTAAAGCTCTCAGTCAATGGCCTGATGGCCGCCTCGATATTGGCCCGCAGTGCCGGGTTGGACTCCGGAAATAGTGCTGGTCCCTGGAGGAACTGACTAAACAGATTGGCCTGCCCTATTGGCCCTGCGGCCGCAGTTGCCGCCCCCCGTGCCTGCTCTTGCGAGGCCAGTTCCGTAGGATTGAAAGGCACTACCTGCGACCCAGGGAACTGCTGCAGCGGCGTCTGCCCGAACTCCGTAAAGATCGGAATGAGCGGCTCGAGAATAGCCCGCTGCTCGGGTGACAGCTGCTGCGTAGTCGTCGAGGTAGACTGTTGGGGCTCGCCTCCACCACCTGACATCTTAGTGCTCCTTTATCTCTGAGATGTCCTTACATACCGTATAGCTCTCTAGCTTATAGCCTGACTTTAAAAGCCTACGTATCCAGCCCTTACGACCGGATACGGTGACTCTGGAAGCGCCTTGGCGATGGCCCCATAGTTCTATATAGTCGAAGAAAAGCTCTATCCCGCTTGCAAGGTCAGTCCCTCCGATCCAGACCAGCCGCAGGTCCAGTATCTTAGGATACCGAATGAGCTGCGTAAGCATTGCGAGTAGGAACTCATCTTCATCGTTCATCAGCCACAGTTGCAAGTCACCACTTTTAATTGAGTGGTAAATGGACTCAAGAGTCATGAACTCTTCCCAGTGCTTCTTGCCCTCTAGCAGTAGCGGTACAGCCCCCCACCATACAGTGTCGAGTATGTCCGCCTGGACCCAAAGTAACTGCCGGGGCTTTAGGCTCTCAGGGTTCTCTAGTGACTGTAATTCCATCACAGCCCTATCCTAACTTATTCCAGCTACTACTGTGGTAGCCGTAAAAACCGGCTCCACTACCAGGGTTCCAGTTCGTGCCATCCGCAAGCACTATCATGCCCGTTCTAGGCTTTGTAGGTTCCTCATTCATTTCCTCCAGCAGTATATTCTCAACCCCTAGAAAGCTGGCCGCGAGCTTTTGGAACTCATTATACAGGTAATCTAGTAGGGCCTCGCTGTCAGCCGCGTCACCTGTAGGGAAGGGATCAGGCTCATACGTACCCATTAGATTTCTCCTAGCTCAGCAATGTCAATGTCGTAGCCCTCTATCGTCCAGGCTACGTCAGTATTAGACTCGATACGAAGTGCCAGCAGCCTTCCATTAGCTGGGGCGTCAAAGTCCACGTAGTTGTCCGTACCGGGCGTAAAGGTTTTCGCTTCAGTCCACGTTACCGTCCCTCCAATCTCCTCTTGTGACCCCAATCTTAACTCTACCGGCCCCCCTGTCATGCGCGGCCAAAGCCTCGTTGCCAGCTTCCGCCTAGTTATGTCAATAACGGGCCTGCCGAAGCGATCAAGGCGCGAGGCTGCGAGTCCGGTTCTCTCCAGGGAGGAGTTCATATTCACGCCAGCTAGCTGGTTGGTATTATCGAGATGCAGGAGTTGAGCCTCGGCCGGGCTACACTGCAGGAGATCGACCTCTTGCGGAGTAAATTGCCTAGCCCCCCAAGTCTCTTTACTTTCGTCCCAGGTTCCAGTCATGTCATCCCAGAGCCTTGAAGCCGCAGCCTCGCTTACCACTCCGGCCGCGATGAAGGCGGCGCCAGGGGTAAGGTCTCTAACTCCTAGGGTATCGTCTACGTAGTTCCACACTATCGCAAGGGTGGGAAAGTCTTCTCCCTGTTCGGGGAAGCAGAACCAACCTTCAGTATACCTGGGGTTGATAGTCATGTAGCTTCGAGTATAATTCGTGGGGTCCATGTTTGAGTTAAGAAACTTCCGCATACGCTTATCCAGGACACTATCAGCTGTCCGGCCGTTGTGGACTATAATGTCGTCCCCAGTAGCTAGTAGATGCCTAGAGGGCTTGCCCTTCATTACAGGCAATACCGCAACGCACCTTTGGGCTAAAATACCTGTAGCGGTAAACACGTTAAATCTGCGCCAGATAAACGAACCCCCAACGAACTGCAAACCATGCGTAGCATTATCTTTGTATATCATAAAGAAATCGCCAAGAGCCTCGCCATCCTGAATAACCCCAGCATTTACGTCAGTTAGCTCGAACCTCCCTGCGTCCTTCGTAGCATCGCTGTGATCCCAGGAGTCAGGTATCGTGCCTGGATCGGCCTGATGACTCCACCAGATCATATGGGGTTTATCCGTAGCAGACTGGGTTATATTCATCGCAATGAGGTAATTCCTAAAGGGCTTAACGATCTTTGCGGTAGTAGCACTGGGCCAATTAGCCAGATCAACTAGCTTCGTCCCTCCGGTAATAGGGTTCCAGGCTTGCGGTACGTCAATCCCGTTATTGATTACTGGAATACCGCCAAGTACTCCTCCATCCCAAAAGTTATCCGCATCGCCAGTGTAGTTGTCAGCGGTAAGATCGCGGTCCAAGGTCAAGGCCGAAGTAGATAGGGTTAACTGAGCCGCACCAGGTGAGATGTTTGTGTCAGCCATTATACAGGTGCCACCGCTACACTAGGGGCTGTCGTAGTGATTGTCAGTTCTGAAGGTGGTATCTCAAATTCAGGACTAGTCTTGATCCTCGTGATATTCGAATGAGTCCCTCCTTGAAAAGCATACACCTTAGTCAACCCTGCGTATATCCAGAACACGTTATCCGCAGTTAGCACGGGCATGGCCCAATAGGGCGGAATTGCGGGAGGATTAAAAACAAGCTCATGCCCCAGGAACTTTTCAGCCTTATTATCATTAAATCTGATATTTCGCCCGGCTGTCCAAGCACTTAAAGGCAGAGCATGGTCGTCGAGATCTTTATTGATCCCTACCGTACCCACATCGTCGAAAGGTATCTTTACCATAGTGTCTGCCTTACATTATATGGTGTGAAGATTGCACATTATATAGTCTAATCAAACTCCCATTTCGGCCCGCCTAGCAGAACCGACTTGTACATATACCAGGCCTTAAAGTCACTCATGCTAGTTACCTTGAGTCCCTCGTAGAATACCTTCGCAGCAGTCTCATTTGACTTCCCCCACAGCACGACACACATATGGTCGTGGATAACTGCTGCTTCAAGCGCCGCGCTCAATCCCGTCTGAGCAATCCACTTCGGGACTAGGTAAGGTACTGAGGGACCATCCGTCTCGAACTCTGCCGGGACCGTATACTTGACGATGTTCCCGTTGAGGCGGAATGTAACTGAGTAGTCCCGCTCGAGGATGAGCAGCTTGCCCTTCCCTTTTACCTTACGGTAAAAGTAGATGTCTTCGATGTACTGGAAGTCACTAACTACCATGAGGACCCTCCAACAGCTCGGCAATTCTGATTGCCCTGTCACCGACTTGTCTGGCCCACTTCGAGTCCAGTGCCTCCTCGGCCGCGAGGCTATAGTTCCTATCCCTCAGGGCCTTGAGCATCTTCACGAACCGCATGAGCTTCGAAGTGCCCATGTTGAAGGCCATGTTCGCGAGCGCCCGCTGTACAGGTTCGGGGTAATCCCGGAGCCAGGGAATGCGCTGGTAAAGCCCCGGCAAATCGTAATCAATATCCTCATGAAGTATCGCCGCCGCAACACTTTCGCTAATACCTCTGGCCTCTAGGTTATGACCGAAGCCAATAGTCAACTTCCCCGCACTACATCTGTACGGCTTCAGCCTCAGCCCCTCATCCACCATCAAGTCTTTAAAGAGCTTAACTCTGTCGATTTCCATGTCACATCATCCCCTCATCGGGGACTGTCCTCCAGCTTGCTTAGTACCTTCCTGAGCATTTGTTTCTGCTCGGTCTGGGCCCTTTCGATATATTTGAACTGCAATTCGATCCGACCTAGCACCATATCGGTTTCAGTAATCGCGGTGGAGTTCTTAGTTATGTCAACTACGTTTTTGGCAATATCCTCCGTGTTGTCATCAGTTTGTGCATAAAGTATCCCCCCGGCGAAGACAACCCCACCAATAAGAATTAATAGCGTAAACAACTTAACCAACGTCGAGGGGGAAACCGTATTATTTATAGTCACAGCCCTAGCCTTTGATTTCAGTTATGGTAATAGAACTTACAGCTACACCGCCGAAATCCCGAACACCCAGAGCACCGTTAAGTGTGAAAGTTGCACTCGCGGCTGGACCTGCCCGGACTTTGAATGTAGTTTCGCTAGTAGTACCGGCTGCCATGAAGTAATCGAGTACAAGTAGAACGGGATCGCTTGCCTGTCGGTGCCCCGCGGCAGCAAGCGCACCGGCTGTAGAGTCCTGAAAGAGCGCAACTACTGCATCTCCAGTAATAGATAAGGCACAATACAGAACCACACTTATAAGCAAATTATTATCCGTAGCCCCCGGGGTTATAGCAAGGGTAATATATTCGTCTCCTTCAGTATTCTGCGGAATTGTGTCGTCGTTAGGTAAAATTGTGGTCCCGGTTGAAACGGCATTGACACTCGAATTCAACACCTGTATAACCGTGCCAGTCGCTGCAGTGTCATCATCCACCACAGCCGCGCCATCAGCCGGCACATACGGGAACACTTTTACAGTATCAGCCGCCGTTGCGAAGCAATAGGCCACATCACCGGCCGCAGCTGTAATGTCCGCGCCGCCAGGAAGTAGCAATGAGGAGCTATTCGTCAACTCCGCAGTACTGGCGAATACTAGAATGAAGAACCGTCCAGCCGCGACTGTCATGGTAGCGATAGTATCTGTTCCAGTGATAGTGAAAATCTGGCCATCGAGACCTATTGTTATAGTAGACGCGCTGGCAATGGAAGTGCCATTGCCAGTGAGTGGATTATACTCGGCAACTATCTTCCACTCCGAGCCCTCCCACCGATAGGTCTCCGAGCTATACTGCGCGATCAACGGCCGGGTTGTTGACCCGGCAATAGTCTCACTCCCCGCCCCATCAACCGTCAGTACATTCGCGCTGGAGTCACTTTTCATCACAGTGACTTCATATCCTGTAAACACAACACTACCTAGCGGTAGGGTGATAGTAAACCCGCCACTTGTCGTGTCGCCTCTGATGAGGGCGTTCTGGTCAGTGAGTAATACCGCGTAAGCCCCAGCCTTTGCGCTCCCGGCTGCCGGGAAGTGAAACGCCCGAGTAAACCCAATAAAGGTATTACGCAATACAGTCTTAACCAACCTAAGGTGATCATCCCCCTGGTTAATATCGTCCGTACCGCCTACAGGGTTAGAGGCGTTGAGGTCATTGACAAAGTTACCGCTCTCGAGTCCCATTAGTCTGGTCCTCCCATTACATACCTTCTGCCCGCATGTATTCGAGCTTCAGTATCCACGACCATCTTAGCATGGTGCTTTGCCTCCAGAGCCGCGAACACACTAACCGCCGCTTTATCTCTTAATCCAGCCGCGAGCGGTGCGCCTGCAATACCAATCAATAACCAAGGAAAATGCTCTAGCCACAAGTTCTCAACATTGGTAGTAAGTAAAGCGTCTGCCTTGTAGTAAATCATCTTCAACACATATGCCGCATCAGGCGTCGGGAAGATACGGAAATAACTGTCGTCGAGCGAGTAGGCCTGAGGCGAGCCTGTACCAGGGAGATCATTCCTTAGGGTCTCTAGCTCCTCCTTTATCAGTGCCTTCCAAACATCAGCCGTTTCCTCAGCGTCAGCGTTGTAGTACCAGAGTGGGTCTTCCTCCCACTGGCGCAAGAAGTCGCTCGGTAACTTTACCCTCTCCTCATCAGCCACCGTGCTAATGCTCGAAATCTCAGTCCTCAAGAACCAGGGCAGGGTCATGCCCTTCTCGAGGTCCACTTGTGCATCTTGCAGCCGGGAGATAATTTTGGTAGTGTGCGCGGTTGTGAAACCGAGAGTCTCTTGAACCCGCTCAACCGCTGTGTCTCTATCCATCAGGCTGCCTCCGCTTCTTCAGTCCAACCGTCAGTAAGTGCGTCCTCGTCTCTCCAGGGAGTCTCGGCCGGGGCTGGGTTAGTGGTATAGACTCTTGAGGGCGCAGTAGTAGTAATGGCCAGTTGCGCTGTAGGAGTTGCGCGCTTCAAGCCCCCAATAACTGAGGGAGCGGTAGGAGTAATAGTCAGCTGCGTGGTAGGAACTTCGAGACTTCTACCTACTAGTTTCGCGGGGGCAGTAGTAGTAACCGTAAGTTGCTCAGCCCCCGGGAGCCGGCTCCATGCAATAACTCTGGTAGGCGCGGTTGAGGTGAGTGTTAAGTCTCCCGCCCCGGGACTTCTTGGAACGCCTACCATTAAGCCAGCTGCAGTGAAGCTCAGTGTTAGCTGCGCTGTCGGAACCTCAAGGCTGTTGTCAACTGCCCTTGCGGGAGCAGTAGTGGTAATAGTTAGCTGCCTCACCGGCACGCTTATGGCTGGTATGTTAGCTGCTGCGAAAGCCTCTTCCGCGAATGTGTTGAGGCCGAAGGTCATTATTTAATCACTCGGGCTGGATGAGGCATTAGTGAGTGTCCCCGTTACGGAGAAGTTTCCACCGCCGCCAAGGTTGTTAGCGAAGTTGGCTGGAGTTCCGCTACTAGCCTTAAAGTACATGATCGGCGCTGTGCCTGTCGGGGTTGCCCCAGCCGCACCTACGTTCGCCGGGAAATGGTGTTGGACGCGGAACTTCTGCCTGTTCGCCTGAACACTTAAATCAATATATTCAGCGAGGTTTATGTAGACCTCGGCCAAGTCGCCGTTTAATTTTGTCCCTCCTGCCGGGCTCGCGCCGATGGCATGGTCAGTATCCGTGTAATCAATGGTGTCGTCTGTCAAGGTTGAACCTCCAGCTTGATCTTCCTGCCCATCACAATATAGATGCCCTACAGTGTTTGCCAAGTCCCAAGAAGCCAGAACATGATGCCATTTCCCTGTAGAAAGAACTGTTGTAGATGCCATTTGCAAGATAGTAGAAACTGCCGCATTTTGTCCCCGCACTTGGATAGTGTTATCGTTCAAGAGCAATATCCTCATCAACTGGTTGGTGCCTCTATAAATAACCTGTGCTGCGATGGTGTTGGTGTTGATCCAAAAGGAAGCTATCCCGAGTTTCCCATTCGCGGCCCCTGTCAGGTCAGCTCCACGAGTTGTGTAATCATTAGAGCCATCAAATGTCACAGCATCCACGGAAATGGGGCTCTTATAGTTCCCGGCAGCAGCAATAAGTCCTCTACGAAGGGTCATGAGAAATCCAATCCTGCTGCAAATCCGTACCAGATCGTTCCCCCATCAATCGTTTCAAAAACCAGTACATCCACGCCTGCAGCAGTTAATGAGGGGACATTGCCACCGTCCCAGTCTACAGACCCCGGCCACACTGTACCCCCATTCGACGCCCCATTCGTCAGGAAGAACGTAAACCCGCCCATCGTGCCTGATGCTGGTGGATTTGAAAACGTATACGTTGTCGCGCCAGTATCTTGTGTTGCCGAAACGACATTTCCGAGTTCCAGGTCGATGGTCTGCGCGCCACCGCCTGTTCCGCCAATAATATTGACGACTTCCCCGTAGTCCTTGAGCTTGATCCTGTTGACTTCCTTGTCCGCACCAGAAATCGTTCCACCGAGGGTATGCGCCGGAACTATAATCGGAATATCATTCGCCCTCCCTGCACCGAAGATATGTACCACATCCTGCGCGACATGCGCGACAGTACCAATACGTTGGATATTATCAACACTCGGGCGCACGAACACAACAGCTCCGGCCGTAGTACTTACCCAAATGCCGTCACCCACAGCTTGCCCGACACAATCAATTTGGCCTTCGGCAATACCTGACGTTATAACTGTACCGTTAGCATTGTTGCCTATTGCCGCAGATGTAATACCAACCGCTGGCATTTTCGCAGCGTCGTTGGCATCGGCAAGGTCAATCGTAATGAGATTTAACCCTGTGTTATAGCCTGTAATGTATACAGGTGAACCCCCAGCAATCGAACTCCCGGAAGTATTCCTCACATTCAACACTGAGGCAGTAGCTCCAATAGCAGCTTCATTAGGATTTGAAATAATTGACCAAGCCGGAGTATCTGTATGGTATTGTAGAGTCATTGTACTCATAGGCTTAATAATGCCGCTCGCACCCCCAAGGTGGACATCACTTCCCGCGAGTACACTATCGTCTTGGATTGTTACAGTATCTGAAGCGTTTCCGTTATGAATATATAACATTTGACCATCTCGGCCAGCTACAATAGAGGGTGTGCTTGTAAGTAGATAATCAGCATCCGAAGTCAATTCAATATGACTAGTTGTTGAAATGATTGCTGCGCTCGCAACCGTAATATTTTGTGAGGTCTCAGGCCGCATGACCAAAAGAGCTGCAGCTACTGTACCCGCCGGCCGAGTACAAATCACGTCCTTCGTGCCAGCGCTGAAGCTAACCGCTGCGTCACCATTGGAGGATGAAAATACTGTCGTCCTCGCCAGGGTATCAGGCGCCGCGTCCGTAACTGTGCCTAGGCCAACTTCCCACTCAGCTGCATCCCGGTTTATGATTGCATAGTGAGTAGTATTGGTACTACCAATTCCAGCAACAAAGGTCTGAAAGTTACTCACGGCCCCGTCAAGATCTAGGGTCCCAGTTCCGGTAGTCGTGCTTGTCTCTCTCACCCTATCATCTAGTGCAAAGGCCATGGTACAGTTCTCCTATTCGCTATGGGGTCTACGCGAACGGTGTGCGTAGACCCCCACAGCGAGCGATCAGATCACTCCCTAGGCGCGGTTGAGCTCGAAGATACCGTTCGCCGAAGGGGTGATCGTGAGCGTGTTGCCGTCGGTGATGGTGAAGCTCGAAGTCGAGAGCTTGCTCCAGGCCACCAACTTGTTGCTCCCGTCCTTTCCGGTAGTCTGCGTCTTCGCCACCAAGAACGCCGCAAGTATGTCGTCCGCACCGGCGGAAGCGCCTGAACCGAGAGAGCCTCCGCCCGCCGTCCAGATCACCGCGGTGGCGTCGTACCGCATCTCGCCTGTCGAGGCACCAGTCAACCAGGTATCGGAGAGCAATTCACCCGATTTGCTGTAACCCCTTGTAGCGCTCATCTCCCCGGTCAGTGAACCGAGGGACGAGAGGGTAGTTGTCGAGTAGTTGCTGCCCGACCGGGCAAGGTGCATGTAGATCTCCGTTGTGGATAGCGCGATCGTGCCATCACAGAGATGCCGGTGGAAAGAGTCGTAAGTAACCCAAGCTACAACAGCCATGACTAAGTCTCCTCATTCTGCAGATGAAGTCTCGCCCCTGTCCGTAACATAGTAGCGAGCAAGCCATCTCCGTGGATGTCCAGCTTGAACTCGTCACCGTTACTCTTCAGGAACCTAAAGAACTGTTCGGTTTGGTGAGCCTGCCACGAGGAACAACGGAACTTCAAGGTAGCGCCCTGAGTACTGGGGCCTTTGAGTTCCGCCCACATCGTAGTAGCCCCCTCTTTGTCATTCCACTTTTGCTCGTAGGAGTGGTGACGTCCGTCGGGGGCATAGCAGCTATCGAAACCGAACAGGTGCATAAGGCGGAAACCTAGCATATGAGACATCGAGATGCCTCGTAGACCTACAGTCGACCCGCCAGGAACAACACGGAAGTGTGGTCCATAGTAAGTGTAAAGCAGAGCAAATTCCACTTCCTGGAACGTCACGATATGATAGATAGTCAGGTCACGGTCCTTACAGGCTTCGAATAGCTCCGGGTGACACTGACTCGCAAGGAAGTATTTGCAGTTGGGGATAGGTTCCTCGACAAACGCAAGGTTCTCAATCCTTGCATCAAGAACCATAAGAATGTCAGGGCGGATGTGGTTTTTCACCAGATAGTTCCCTGCACCGTTCGTAGCAATAATGGCCTTCCCTTCCAAGGCCAGTTCATGTAGCTCGTCGATCGTGTCCTCCGTTGACCACCCTCCACCGACAATAACAACTTCCCTCGACTGGGGAGGATAGATATCCAGTTGTGGTAGCGGCCTCTGGATATTAAGAGCTACATTCGCGAGGATTTCTTCCTCGGAAGTGTTAAGGTTCATCTTGTGCTTGTCGAAGCGTTTCGCCTCGGCCGGAAGATCGGTCAACTGTTGACCGTTTCCTCTAGCTGTGTCAGCTTTCAACATAGAAAACTCCTCGGCCCATGAGATCGCGGCCATCTATCAGTGTGCAGATTTCTTCAAGGCGATCCCTCCACCAAACGAAATTCTCGATTGTGTGGTGGAGTTGGCCCGCTCCAACTGCGAAGCCGATGTCTGTGTGCTTCGGCCCGGAGCGGTCCGGGAGAAACGCTATGCAGAAGAACACCTTCTCACACACCGCAAGCATGTTCTTCACGGCGAGCATAGTGAATTCCTTCGGAAGATGCTCCATGACATCACAGCAGTAGCCGTAATCCCATTTCCATTTCTTCCTGCCTGGGCGAGTCACCTTGATCGGTTCCCACAGTGACTGACAGATATATGGTTCGGGAACACCAGCGACCTTAACCACATCAAGGTACGTTATGGCAAGGCCATACATTCCCATAAGGTTGAGGCCGCCGGCTCCCCTACCGCATCCGAGGTCGATAAGCGTTTCCCTAGTTTTCGGCTTCGCAATCTTGCCAAACATAGCTGCGAGCCCTTCACCAGGAGATACTTCACTGTACGCGGGAACCTTCCAGATCGCATCGTAGCGATCTATTTCAATTTGGGTTAGCTTTTTGTTCACTGCTAGTCTCCTTCCTTTTCTTCTGAGAGATCGTCAAAGTCATTTTTCTTCTTAGTCTTAGGCACGAGAGTAGCTTTGCCAATAACTTCGATACCGACGCCAGCCGGGAACTCCATAGTCGCGCCGTCATCGAATTCCTGAGTATCGGGGGCCGTGAGTTCGATCAGCTTTCCGCTTACGGTAGCTGTTACCTTGTCGCCAAGTTCAAACCCTTTGAGATCGGCCCCGGGTAACTCGAGGAACATTGTTTCTTTCTGAGCCACGAGACTCTCCTAGGTCGCCACTACTGTAGGCGCCGTCGGGGTAATAGTAAGCTGCTCTGCGCCCGGCTCGAGGACTGGGAAGATACCAATAACCGGCGTGGTCGAGGTAATTGCTAGTTCAGCATACGGAACCTCGAGTGCCGTATCGACAACCGCGCTTGGTGTCGCGGGGGCAATACGCAGCTGCGCTGCACCCGGGAAGATAACGGGGAATATACCGCGAGTCGGTGCGCTAAATGTAAAGGTAAGCTGCTCCGCTGGCGGTGCGAACGGCGTGTCTTGCACGACAGACGGCGCCGTGAAAGTAACCGTGAGTTGCTCACCAGCCGGCTGGCGATTGAAGTTCGTAACTCGTGCCGGTGCAGTAGTTGACAGTACCAGCTCTCTCCTAGGCACCGTAGGCGTTGGCCCAACTGTTGGAGCCGTGGTGGTGAGGGTGAGTTGCTCCGCACCCGGTGTGATAACTGGAAAGACTCCGATTTTGGGAGCCGTGGATGAAAGCCTGAGCTGTATGTGAGGGATTGTAGTCCCAAAGTCTCTCCTGCGCGTAGGATCTTGGCCAGGCCTCGGCGAGACAGTATCCATCTCCATGACCAGCATCTGGATAACCATGTCGTCAGCGCCAGCTGCTTGTGCATTGTTATCAAAGATACGAATACCCCAGCCGCCCAGGAGAACCCAATTTTCAGGTAAAGGAACTGTCAGATAATCGGTGTCATAGAAGGCGGTCAAGCGAGTAAGGCCGGGGGCAAACATATACTTCTTCGTATTGCCAGTTGCCTGTTCCTTCCCCGCTCGCACTACTCCAATGACATCCCCAGCGAGGTCCTGTATCTGGACCTCCAGCTGTCTATCGCTCGCTCCAGCTGCAGTGAACTCGACCCAGATATGCTGTATCCGCCACTGGTATGTAGCGGGAACGATGAATGTCTTGTCACTGTCGTTGACTTCCTCGTCAACAATCAGCCGGGGGGTTCCAATTAGAGCCCTCTGCATGATGTCGAGGTTGGGTGCGTTACCTTCAAGCCGCGCCATAGTACTTGCTCCCGTAGGCCGGGGGAGAACACAATGCCCTCCCCCAAGTCCTACTGCTTACGAGCTGGCCCCAACGAGGCCGGCCCAAGTCGTGCCGTCACAGAACACAATCGCGCTCTCGTTCTGCCCCGGCGTACACACAGTACTCCCGCCGTCATCCTTGATCGTGATGACCTCGGAACCGCCGGCGGCGTTGTAGATGAAGAACACCAGTCCGTCGCTGTCGGACTCAGCCGGAAGTGTGAGGTCTCGCGCACCGTTCGGGTCGATGTGCTGCATGGAGGGCGAGTCGACCGTGAGCGTCAGGTTCGCGCTTAGCGTCTTCGTTTCGTTGTCCAAGCGCGTCTCGGTCATGCGCAAGTTCTTGGACTTGCTGTCTCTGATGTTATAACCAGCCATTGGCTGTACTCCTTTCCTAGGCGCTTGGCACTGCTAGGCGCCGAAGCCGCCGATGTAGCCGTTGGTCAGGCCGCCGCCACGAACTTCGATGCCGGCTTCAGTCAACCACTGTCCCCGAATGACATCTTCGCCCTTAGCTTGGATGTTATCCTGGAACTTGGTATCGCCGCCCTTCAGGGGACGCCAGCGGATGGAGCTGAAGTCGAGAATAAACATGGAGTTCTTGTACAGCGAATGGCGGTTCAGGAGTGGATGGGTCTTGAGCAGCAGCCGCCCCTGAGGGAGGATGTACTCGATGAAGTTGACCCCGAAGACCTTTTCCTTCTGGCTGACGTTGAGGTTGATAGCCGTGTGGCCGCTGGCACTCGCGATTTGCTTGTTGAAGAAGTTGAGGGCTGAGTTGCCACAGAAGGCCAGCCGAGTATCACCGGCAGGGCTATCGAAATCGAATACAGGCGAGACCGCATCGAGGAAGGTCTCCAGCGTCCAGCCGTTGGTGAGGATAGTAGTAGTCGCGCTGGGGATGAACTTCCTGATACCGTCCATGGTCCGCATCGGCTTGCCGTTCGTGCCGGTGGTTTCGTTCTTCTGGCCGAATAGCATAGCCAATTCGATATCCCTCGCATGGTCGAAGCTCTTGCGCTTCTTGTCGTTCCGCAGGGGATCGCCGGTGCGAGTGCGAGTCACGGAGGCCGTACGAGTCAGCTCGTAGACGGTCTTGAAGATCTGCGTGTAGTTGAAGTACTTCGTCGGGTTGCGAGTGGAAGCATCCGCTTCCGCCGTGCCTTCCGCAAACCTGTTGCCGATCTTCAGCAAGAACGCGTCGTTCACGATAGTGGCAGCGCTCGTGCCACAGACACCTCGGGTAGCAGTGAAGACCGTGGTAGAGACCACAGTAAGCACTTCGATGATCTCGTGGTCGTAGGTGGCGTTGTCGGCCGTGGGCTCCACGAGCAAGAGGTCGCCCGCGACGAGATGTGTCGCGAGCCCCCAGGCACTGCCTGGAGCACTCGTTGAGTTGTCGCTCGAGTCAACCGTGATCTGTTGCTGAGCCGTGTCCGAGATCGCGCCGGCGACCTGCAGTCTCAGCAGATCGTTCGGTTCGTCCCACCACGAGAACTCGGGATCATCGGTGGACTCTTTCTGGGCCTTCGCCGTCAGGGCGAAGATTGGGGCGCTCCCATTCGGGCTACGCCAGAGGATCATTTCACGGAAGTTCTTGGGGCGTTCGTCAGTACCCCAGTCACCCGTGCCGCGCAAGCCTGCTACTGCAGTCATGGCTTGGTTTCCTTTTGTCTAACCAAATTCTGCGGCCTCCTCCTCGTCGAACTCTCGGGTGAGGGCAGAATAACCACTTTCGGGTGCCTCTCGACCTCCGCCTGGGGTAGCCGACCCGGCCGGCTTGAATGGCTGTACAGGTGTCTCAGGAACAACAGGCTCAACAGCAGGTACTACGGGAGTACCCGGCGCAGTTGGCGCCTCCGTCGGAATACGAAGCGCAATAATCGCCTGGGCACCAACATCCCGAATGAAGGTCTCCGTATCGACCTTCGGGTTCAGGCTGCGATAGGAGTGCCCAATGCGCGAGATTGACGCTCCGTGTTCAGTACTGTTGAGTTGCGGCCAAGCCGCATAGAAAGCGGCCTCGCCCTTAGCTGTTGCGTCCCTCGTCACGAGCGCAGCTTCCAGCAATTGTGGCATCGACGCTATAACGTGCCCAATCGCCCCAGTAACGGCGTCCATGTAGACACGAGCTGAATGGGTGGAGATCATCTTGCCGAACTCCGGAGTAATATCCAGCTCCTGCGCCTCTTCCTCTGAGATTGCATAGCGAGTACTAGCGAGTGCACCTTCGGTCTTCCCTCGCCACTCGTTATACGCCTCAGTCTGCTCCTCAGCCGTGAGGGCAGGTTTGACTTCAGCCGGCGGTTCGGCGGGCGGAGTTTCCGCCGCAGGCTTTTCGGGCTCAGTCTTGACAGGCACAGGCACCGGCTCAGGCACAGGAATGGGCTCCACAGCAGGCTTAGCCTCTGCAGGCTTTTCGACTGCTGGAGGAGCCTTTTCCTCAGCCTTGACAGGTACAGGCTCATCTTTGACTTCCCCTTCGGGCTTCGGCTCAGGAGTAGGCTCTGGAGACTCCACCGCCTCCTCACCTTCACTCTCTGAGTCGTCGTCATCCTTTAAGAGCTGAGAAATGCCTTCTTCACCCAGCTCGGGAATGTCGTCGGGAGACTCGGGGACAGTAGACTCAGGTTCAGTCTTAACCTCAGTCTCAGACTTCGTACCCTCCGTTGGGGTCTCCGTAACTTCCGGTTCCGTTTCCGTCTTCTCTTTCGGCATCTTCCTTCTCCTTCTCTATGGCCTCTATCGCAGCCACGGCCTGATCAACTATACCTTGAGGCCAGGCCAACACATACTTAAAGGTTGCGCGAGCGCCTTTAGTGTACTCTTGAGCATATCCGTCAGCCGTGGACTCGAGAGGTTTATCAAGTTTCTTGTCTCCCTCCTCGATCTTAGCTTGGCAGGCCTTCGCAAGTATCTTCCATCCAGGGGTTTTAAGAAGCGAGGTGAGCGCGTCGCGCTGCTCAGCCGCTTCGGTAAACTGTTTGGCCCTTTCACTCATTTTCACACCATATGTTGTGCATTTCACACACGATATAGTCTAGGCCGTAGGCCCGACGTTCGGAACCTGACCCGGCTCGCCCGCACGTTCGAGATCAACCCTTCCTCCACCAAGTGGGATGACATTACCTGCTTGTGCCTGTTGCTGTACCTGCCCATCGGGCTGGAGGTCAATGCGGAACTGGTTGATATTCTTCAGACCAGCCAGCTGTGCCACCCAGCCGAATATCCTGCTTACATCGTAGCGCTCCAGTACCTGCGGGAACCTTACCATAGCAGCCAGCAGCTCTTTCCAGAGATTGGCCTGCGCGAAGCGATCCACAGGAAGCGTCCCGTCAATAGGCACGAAGTCAAAGAAGCCGGCAATCGCCTCCGGGTCTACATCAACGAATTTCGGCCCGGCCTCGAGTGCAAGATCGCCTACTAGCTTGAACTTCCGCTCCTCATCAAAGAACTGCTGGGTATTTTGCACGATCATCTGCGCGAGGGGTCCCCAGCCCATAGCCGACATGTACTCGGCCCCTGACTTCAGCCTGTTGACGCCGAAGGTAGAGCTTGTACGGATCTCCGTTGCTGACTTCCGGCCTCCGCCCTGCAGGACGCCCATGATTTGATCGTTGACGCCCACGGCCATCTGGCCTAGCTCTTCCACAATCTTCGCGTCCCGGAGGTGACCTTGGGTAATGTCAACGACACCCAGTTGGTGCAGTACTTCCCTCACGTCAGTACCGTAAGCCTCGGGCTTGAGCCTGATAGTCCCGCCCGGTAGAGGATCAAGTACGTCCTTCATTACAACTTTAGAAGGATCAACGACGAATTGGTTATTAAGGGTCTTGCGCACATTATAGAAGTGGGAATTAAAGAGCCAGTCGAGGGTATTACTTATTGGCTCCAGCACTTCGGGAATTGACCGATTGACCAGTGAGTAACCTTCCGGCTCATACTCAATCACTTGGAAGGGGAACTTATCGTGCAGCGCTCCGAGAGGCTGGGCTCCAATCACAGTTAAGTAGTCCGAAGTAACAGTAAAGACCCACTTCTCCGGGAAGTTGCTCTTACCCAGGCCCCACTTGTTCGGCACGAGTTCAATGTAGCACTCATAGAGCTTGGTAATGTCTCCGGCTTTTTTGTCGAAGAGACCTGGAATACCGTCGCCGGGAAGTTCTAGCTCTCCACTTCCAGCTTCCCGCGCACCGGCGTTGCCCTGATCTCCCTTTTGTAGCCTCTTGATATTCGTGTAGAAGCCCTGGTCCGCGCGCTTGAGGACACTATTCCAGCCAAGCTCATTGTAGATCGCACAGAATTCCCCCTCTTGGAAACGGTGAATAGGTACTCGGGGATCGGGGAGGAAGTCATAGGGCCGAACATTCAGTAGCCTGTTACCCGCATAGCTCTGAATTCGCTTGGACCTTTTCCGTTTCTTAGTGCGGCCGGTTTTAATGAGCCCAAGAATGAGTTCTTCTTCTTTCGTGATCTCAACAATCACGCTTTCATTTATATCCCAGTAGTCGCCGACGACACCTATTCCGTACTTGCCCACATCGAGCAGCCAAATATACAGAGGCACCATCATTCCCCCGACTTGCATCTGGTAGTCGACTGCGGCCTCGATCGCTTGGGTAGCTTGCTCAGTTTCCCCGTGCCGGCCAGAGAACTGCATAACAGGGGCGCGAGACATAAACACTGTGGTCCAGTATGTATGGCTCGCCATCAGGACTCCGTAGGAATATGGGATAACAATGGTAGTGTACTGGGGCGCGCCTTCTTCCCGCTTGAGGCGCTTTACAGCATCGACATCTCGCTCAGGCAAAAATGCGAGGGCAGCTTCTTCAGACTTTTTCCAGGCATTATGTCGGGCCTGGAACTTGGTCTTGGAGAACTTTACCCTATCACTTACAGCGTCGAGGATACGCTTATGAAGTTCCGAGTCCGGGCTGAGGGTGAGAGTGAGGGAAGGCATTATGGAGCCCCCCTCTGATAGACCAGCCTGCGGATGGAGTTTTCATTCGAGGCCTCGTCCATTTCCTCGTCGGTATAGTCGAAAACGGTAGTAGCTAGCTCTGCCACGCCCAACGCTACGACCTCTAGCAGGTCGTCATTCGCCACATCGGGATAGTCAGTAAACTGCGCGGCGAACTCATGATGCTCTTTATGGATGAAGAAAGCTCCCTCGGCCGCGGGTCCATTAAGCCCGTCCACGATCTTATCGAACTTGCTGCGCTTATCGTCAGTCTCCTTGATGGCCCAGTACCGACCTTGCTCTGTCATTGCCTGCCGGAGTATCCAGGCGAGGGTGCGCTGATATGCGATAGACTCCACAATCACTCTCCTGGGATTGTGCTTGAAGCACAAGCGCAAAAAGGTTGCCTTCGACCAGGAGGGATCATGACCGCGGTTAAGCTCATATTCTAGCAGGTAGTACTTACCCTTGCACTTCCCTACTACCGCAAAAGCCTCATAGTCCTTGCCTCTCATACCTTTGGCGATCTGGATAGCACTCGGAGGCGGTACGGGATCAATCACAAGCACTTTCACCATTTGCTCGGGCAGGAGATCGTAGTACTGCAGCCAGATAGCCTTGAAGGCTGAGGTCTCGGGGGAGACTAGCAGACACTCCTTCTCTCTCAGCCAGACTGAGAGCTTGTTGCGCTCGATAGCCTCGCGCTTTTCTTTCCGCAGAGTCTCACTACTCCACCGCTCAGGCCAGATGGACTCTTGGAGATGTAACGGTAGTCCCTTCGAGGCTTCAGTCCAGCAACCGAAGACGGAGCTTCGCCAAGCCGAGTCTTTCAGCGCAAGCATCGAGGCATCTTCCCGATTTTGAGGAGTCTGTAGCATTACCAACTTGGCGTCAGTCGACTCGCTCGCGGGGGTAAGACTTTCGATAAGCGCGCCGTAGATAAGGTTGCTATTCTTCTCCCGCATGTCCGCGGTTGCGGAGTTCTCTTCGTTGAGGCAGTCGTCCAGGACTATAAGGTCCGGCCGGAAGTCATCCTGGTTAATACCACGGACCGAGCCAGTAATGCCCGTCCCCATGATCCATACAGGATGCTCATCTGAGCCTCTGTGTATCTCCGCCTCACCATCTTGCCACTTTGAACCCCGGCGGAGATTGAACACTTGAGAGAAAACGTGGTTGAACTCGATATTCTGCTTGAGCCACTTGATACTGCGCAGGGCATGGCCTTCACTCTTACCTACATAGAGTATAGTGTGAGCAAGGCCGTAGGCAATGCGCTTGGCGGTATACATGCGGGCGATGGAGGTCTTAGCTCCTCCACGAAAGATTAACTCATTAACTAGTCGGGACTCGCTTTCGAGGTCATTCCAGACGTGTGCGTGATAGGGGGCAAATGGCTGCCGCACAGTCTTGGGGAAGAATACCCTCGAGAAGAACTCGTTGTCAACAGCGCCGAGGTTGACAAGCTCCTCTACAGACATGGAGGTGGAAGGCTGAGGGGCTAGCGCATCCATTTGCACCCACACCTATCACATACTACCCGGGAGTCGCCCGATCTTGTAGCCCCGCAGGCAGCACATTTCGCGTCCTTCTTCATCAGGCTCTAGTCCCTTCCATTCCATATGTGCAGGTGGAACCGGCCCGGCCTAGTATGCGCGAGAGAAAACTCTTTAATGAAATAAAGTTCCTCAGGAAATACAGTATCAGGGTCATACCACTTGACAATCTCAATAATAGCATACCGCCAGGGAGCCCCCTGGAAGAGTTTCCTGACCACAGGTTCGTAAAGCCGCCGCGTCTGCCACCAGGCGTTCGGGGTGTGGGCAAGTTTGAACTCCACAATTGTGATAAGGCCAATATTGAGATCAAAGTCCAGACCGTCAGGCTGACACCAAAGCCAATAAGGATCACCAGACTTAGCATCCCAACTTGCCGGGTTAAACTTAAGCCACGGCGAGGGGACATAAGAGTGGGGTCTCGCCGCGAGTAGTTTCGCCTGGGCCTTGTTTTCGTAGCGAATTCCATCGGCTCTACTGCCCTTGACTCTGCGAGTCTTAAGAAACGAAGGCGGTGTAGGCGAGAACTGAGCAGAGGATACCTCCCCCGCAGGACGGAAGCCATCAGGGGGCGACCTGTTTATCAGGGGTTGGTTCCTCCTCAACAACCGTAGCATTGATAGTCTTCATTCTGTCCCGAGCCTGGGCTAGTTGCTCCGGGCTGGCGCCGACTATGACAGTAACATTGCCCCCACCCGGCGGGTAGTTCCCGGGGCGCGGCTGGCCGAAACCCAAGGCCTTAAGGGCCATTTCAGCAGTATCTTTAACCCCACCAAGGGGAATGACCTTGCGTTCCTGGTCGAACCTCTCTTCCAGAATATCCAGGCTTATCTTAGCCACAGCCTCGGTCTTCTCAATCACGCTCTCGCTCACGAGGGCTTGGTGTTCCCTCATGCGCCGGGAGCGATAGTCGATAAAGGCGTCAGAATTGTAGATAATGCTCAGCCCACACTCGCTTATGCCCAAGGCTAAAGCACAGTTCCGTCTGGTATCCCCAGGATTAAGTAGCTCCCAGTCCACAATGGCCTCGTGGCGGGGGGTTCCTGAGTGGCGAATTTGGTTGCTTTCGGCCAAGTTCCTGCTCCTTACAGAGCTATATTGATCGTATATCATATCATAGTTAGCTAAGCCTGTCAAGGGGAAATGTGGGAAATGTGGGAGATTATATAGAGCTAGGTGGGGGATTATAACTTAGACTATATAGTGTGCAAAAATACAAAATGTTTTCCGAGTGGTCATTGATACAGAGCCGCGGCGCCCCCCGTGGGAGGGAAGGGGGGATACGACTTACTCGCGGTTGCAGTGACAGGGGACAGCGCCCCGGGTGCGGGTCCTGGCGAGTTGTTGCGAGACGTTCGCAAAGATAGGGGATTGACATTCGGGCCGAGGTGTGGCCTGATACATATACCGTTCGATTGCTCTTTTACAACTGAAGATGGAGACACTCATGGCTTACCCAACAAGGGCAAGAACCTTCACAAAACGTCAGGTGGAGAAAAGAAACTGCTCAAAATCTGAACTTCAACAATCCATCCTGACGACGTGCATTTATGCAACGCAGGCTCACGGTGGTTGTTTGTATAAGCCGGAGGTTGTGGAATGTGTGATACGTACATTGCTTCGATACACCGATAAAGAGACACTGGTTGGTGTATTCGGCAAGGTCACAACCGAGTAATGAAGCAATTCTGTCCCCCGGACTCACAATCCGGGGGTTTTTTTTTCGAGTCCATGTATTTTCCGCTTGACACGATATTGATTATATGTTACCGTGGAAAATCGACACGAAGACATTGCGACTGTTCTTTGACATTGTATAGGAGTAACGATCATGGCTGAAGAAGCCACGGTGGCGAAAGCCACTCGCAAGAAGTTCTGTTCCAAGGTCTACGTCAACAAGGACGGCACCGAGTCACGGCATGCCGGGCCGGATGTTGTGCAACTGGAGTTCCGGTATTACGGTATCGACGGCAAGCTGAACGGCGAAAAAACCGTTTTCAGGCTCAACGAGATCGGAAAGGGTTGTGCCCGGGCCTGTGCCTGGCACGGAGGCGCCCAGAAGATCGGCGACGAAGGCAACAAGGCCACAACTTGGGAAGAAGCCCGCGAGTCGCACGAGACGATGATTGAACGTCTGAACGGCGATGAGTGGGTCAAGCCTGGCGAAGGTGCCGGCCCGAAGACTGGAGTGCTTATCCTGGCTATCGCCCGTGCCTGTGTCAAGGCCGGCACCTGGGATGCCGACGCCGACGGCAGCCCGACGGAAAACAAGGAACGAATGGAGGCCAACCGCGTCAAGGTTTCCACCAAGGAAGGCCGCGACGGCGCAATGGCCAACAAGGATATCGAAGCGGAGTTCAAGCAACTTCAACTCGAAGCATCGACCAAGCGTGCGGCTGACGCGGCGGCACAAGCCCCCGGGTCGAAGGAAGGACTCGAAGGGTTCTAACACAAGCGCCGACACTAACCGGAAGGGGAGACAGAATGTTTCCCTTTCAGGGTATTGTTGAAGCACAACTGGCAAGGAGTCACTGGCATGAAATACAAGAAATGCAAGGGTGTACTGGGCAAGGATAAGAAACCCTTCCGGCCGGAGAACGCGTTCGCTGTACGGGGTATAATGATGAAGTGTATTCCATATACACCAACCGCCGTTCTGTTGGCCTTCATGGACTCTGAAGTAACCGGGATCATTGTTATCGACGAGAACAATGACGAACACACTCTTACGAAATGAATGTTTTTCCCCTGTAACTTCCCCCCAGGTGAAGCAGCTTGGGGGATTTTTTCGCCCACAATCCAACTATATGCTGTACCATATGCACAACATATAATCGCCCCGATTGCCCCTAATACCCCCTAATATTTCCCCACATCCCCTTCATATCCCCTGTTATCGCCTGTTATGCAGCTAACGGGGGGGGGCCACCATTTAATGCCACCGGGCTCACACCATATAATTAAGCTGGCTCCTTTAGTTTCTTTTAGTTTTTTTTTTTTATTAGTAAGTCGAAACATAGTTACCTGGAAGCTCCCCGGATACTAGATACGGTATCATTAAATGGGGGGGGGGTGTATTTAGCTGTATAACAGGGGATATTAGGGCATATCTAGGTCTCATACAGATTTATTAGGGCATATTAGGGGCAATTATATAATCCAGCCTATTTGACTACCAACCCCACGACCCGCCAGCTATCCATAGTTGAATTTAGTTGTTGACACGCCATTTTATTTGTGTTACCACATAATCACGATCGGGCAAAATTGCCCGGACCTGTTCTTTTACAATTGAATATGGAGGTTGTCATCATGGGTACACCCGCCCACGATTACACGAAAAGCGCTATCGGGCCTTACACACATACACACCTTTCAGTGTTCGACTTCGATGAGGTATGGGGCGAAATCTGCGACATCATGCAACTCGACGTACCGTTCAAAGTAAGCCAACTCGTGGACAAGACCAAGTGCCTGCGTCATCTCAAGCCAAGGGGGCAACAAGAGATAATCCGTGAAGTCCTTGCGGCCGTCGAGGCTCAACGCAACCCAACACCTGACGGGAAGTACGCCCAGGTAATACGCCGGGGCAAGGTATGTTGGGAACTCTAACCGCGAACCTTTCAACTGGTGGTGGGGATTAATTTCCCCACTACTCATTTTTCCCTTGACACACACCATATAATGTGATACAATACCACCATTGGCGCAATTAGGATACAGGAGTTACCCTCATGACATCGATACTGCCTGACAAGTACAATCCCCTGCGCGAGCTAGTAAGCACCATCCTCATATACGGGCGAGAGAACACGAACCTAACATGGGAAGGAGGTAAACTCATTTACACTCCCATCTCCTCCCTCACGGAGAGTATACTCTTGAATGTCCTTGAGGGGATCTCCGAGATACCCGATGAGAGCCTCTCATGAACTCCCCCTTCATGAGCGATAAGGAACGCCTGCGCCACGCACTCGCAGCTATCATAGCCGCACGTCCGGCCTATACCTTTGCTTGCTGCAACTGCGGGCACATATACAGCGAGCGCGCAGTTCGGGACTGTCACGACTGCCCCGATTGCGGCAGAAATGTAATTCCACGCGCATGACAGGAGTAGCTAGCCATGACAACCAGAGTCTATATCACGCCAGCAACAAGCCGGGCCATAGCCAGCATTCGCAAACACTTCAACCGTAAGTACGATCTTCCCCTCACCACCCCCCAGATACTCGAAGCCGCTGTGGTTTTCCGCTCCCACGCCCTGAAGCGTCCGAGCTGGGCGACGCCCTCTACTGGTACCTCTCCCGGAGTCCCCAGGCGAGATACGGCTGACCCCTCATGACTCCTCTCCAGCTAGTCACATTCGCAGTCACAGCCGGACTCACATACGGGGTATTAACTCTTATATTCTCACTTCTGGAGAGCCTATCATGAACACCACCCAGCTCCGCATAGTCTTACTCATTGAGCGGCAGATCAAGAGCTTGCGAGACCTTATACATACTGCCGAGCTTCGCAACCTTGAGGTCAAGCTACTAATTCCAGCCGACCCTCAGCACTCTCCCCATGTGATTGACTGCCAGATCAAGGAGAAGACTCATGAAACTTCTTGAAGGCTTTATCTTCGCCAACATGATACAATGCCTGGAATAGCCTCATGCACGAAATCGAATTAAACCTCACAGAGCCTCCCACACCTTCCGAGGTCACCATACCTCTAGCCGAGATACTTTTCATCCTTACCTACACCTGCAGGCGCTGTGGAACCCAATACCGAGTCCCCAATCCTAAGCTCATGTACCTCTACTCCAACACCCACCGCAAGGGCACAACAGTAATAAAAGCTCAGGGTACTGGCTTCCCCGGCCTACCACGGGAGATACGCGAAGGTGGAGACTCTAGCCTTATGGCCTGTGAGAACTGTTACAAAGAAGAGAGTTACCAACAGGAGGTACTGGAACTCAGGGATGTACCCACAGGCGAACTTGTAAGGCCTACACCCCTATCGGCATTTTAAGAATTGGAGGACAAAACGATGCCAAATGAATATACCGTAGGCGAGCAACCGTGCCAAAACTACAAGCCCCTCGAGGCCGATATTATGGCGGCACACGGTTCTGGAATAGCAAATGTCCATGAGTGTTATCATGGCTGCGATCATGGCCGCGTCTCATTTTGTGAGAACTGTTATACCGACCACCACGCAGGCGGATGGGACAGTTGCGGCGGCCACAGCAGTGACAAGTCCGACGAACCGCCATTGCAATGATGCACTGGACAAATCGTGGAGGTGATGATGGCTGACAGACTGGACGAGATCAGGGAGCGGTGCAAAGCGTTTGAGAAGTTTTACGCCGATGACATTAAAGCTTCCCGTCCTTCTCTTGCATGGAAAAGAGATGTTGAAGAAAGGAAGTTTGTTGAACACGCTCGTGTAGACCTCCCGTGGACCTTGGACAGGATCAACCGCCTCGAACGAGCGCTGGAATACGCTAGGGAGTGGGCGGACAACGAAACGTGGGTTGAGATGCACAAGATCATGAACGAGGAGCCAGACGATGGGTAGCCACAAGCCGACGTGTGACTGTGATTATTGTTGCGCCGAACGGCAGGTCGGGCAACCACAAGGAGCCAAAGCCATGACCACCATGGATGAGCGCGTGGAGCGAAGAAATCGTATAGCAGACGCTTTAATCCGCAAATGGAATGTGCTGTTTCCAAGTTTTAGACT
>LAZR01000325.1_pt1 | contig 44021 bp, 41 predicted proteins | sample 329461 | NCBI WGS metagenome assembly LAZR01 (sample SAMN03002196, study PRJNA259156) | marine sediment metagenome | biome: sea floor; feature: Hydrothermal impacted sediments; material: marine sediment; isolation source: Loki non-amplified sample from Loki's castle hydrothermal vent sediment ...
ACATATGACTTTCCACCAGCACCAGCACCAGCACCAGCGCCAGCTGTTAGCTAGCTTAACTTAGCTTAATCCCGTTAATTAGTTAGCCCCGGAGAAATCCGGGGCTTTTTTGTTATATCTTATGGTATGAAGAAAATTATGGCTCTTGATGCTAGTTCTACGACAATTGGCATATGCTTATTATCTTATGATGACAAAAAAATTACATTGGATTATGTATCTTATTACAAGCCGCCTAAAAAAGGAAACATCTTCGAGAGACTAGATGTGGTGCGCAAGTATATTCAGACCAAGATTGATGAGCTGAAACCGGATGCTGTTACGATAGAAGATATTGTGTTGTTTATGAAGAATAAAAGTTCGGCTAATACTATAACAACGCTAGCTGTTGTAAATAGGGTAATTGGTTTAACTGTATTTGACAAAATCGGCAAGGCGCCTTATCTTTATAATGTCATGCGTGTGCGTCATGCAATAAAGAAAGGAAAGGACTTACCATCTAAGCAAGACGTTCCAGAGCTTGTCGCGGATATTCTAGATGTGAAATTTCCTTATGTCAAGAAGAATGAGAAAATGGTCAAAGAAAATGAAGATATGGCTGACGCAATAGCTGTTGGTATTTGTCATATCTACATGGATAGAGCGGGCAAGGCCGATCAATTGCAAATTAAAAAGAAGAAAAAGAAAGTGAAAAAGAAATGAATCGTGCCGAGGCATTAAAAATTCTTGGTCTCCAGGCTTCGGCTACGGAGAAAGAGATTAAAAAGAAGTTTAAAAAATTAGCGTTTGAGAAGCATCCTGATAGGAACAACAATCCTAGTGCAGATGAGGAGTTTAAGAAAATCTCTTCAGCCTTTGATTGTCTAATGAATCCGCAGCCTCAGCGACAGCAATTTCATGGTCCCCCTATTAATCTTAGAGATTTTTTCGGCGGACATACAATATTTAGGCCTAAGCCTATTAACGTTTCAGTATCGATAACCTTTAAGGAGTCGGTACTTGGGTGTAAAAAGAAATTGTCATTTAATAGGGATGGTCCTTGTGAAGAGTGTGGAGGTCGAGGCCATGAACCGTGTGAAATATGTATGGGTGCTGGTTTTGATGAGGTAATGACGAAACATGGTAACATGATTTTCTGTCAAAGAACGATTTGTGATACCTGTAATGGTTTGGGTCATAATGGTACAGTTTGTTCTGAATGTTCTGGGAACAGATCTCAGAAGGAACACATAAATGTTGATGTTACTATTCCTGGTGGCGTGCATAATGGCCAAATTATAAAACTTAGGGGTGGGGGAAATGTTGTTGTTGTCAGTAATAGTATAGCTCATGGAGACGTATTCTTAAAAACAACCGTTGCTAGCGACCAAGATATGAGAATTGTAGGTAGAGATGTTATATCTAATATAGAGCTTTCTTTATATGACGCTCTTCAAGGCGTCAAGAAGAAGGTTAGAACAGTTAAGGGTAATACTACCTTAATGATTGAGAAAGGATCAAGGCATAAAGACCAGATAAAACTTTCTGGCTATGGTGTTGAGGGTAAAGGAGATCATATTTTTACGGTAGAAGTTAGTTATCCTAAAAATACTGATAAATTGATTGAGTTTTTAGAAAATAAGGAATAATATGGGATTTTCAATGCAATGTGATAACTCTGGATGTAGGCAATACCAAGACCCAGAGCTTGATATGAAAGATAGTCAGAACCCGAATGACTGGGAAGCTCTTTGTGCTGAATGTGGATTGCCGATTCAGGGCGTTACATATTTTGCTAAGGTACAGATGAGGCATATGGGCCAGCTATATCGTCATAAAAAGCAACAACAAGCCTTTGTGGTTAAGTGTGGGGACTGTTCAAAAGAGGGCAGGCCTCGACTAGGCCCAAATAGTGGCTTGCTTTGTTTCCATTGTGGAAATGAGCACACTACTCTTGGTGGCCCATTTAAGCAGATGCTTTTGACAATGCTTAGAAATAGTCAGGATTAGTGAATATTACCGAATTATCAGACAACATACACTGTCGATCGGAAATGTTTGCCGACGTTGTAAGTGCATGTAAGTCATTACTGTATCATACCCCTGAGGCTGAGGAGTCCAGGAAGTATATTAGTGGTCGTTTATCGCAATACAGTATAAACAAATACAACATTGGATATTTTCCAAGTAATGACGATCTTCATTTGTTAGAGAGCATGGTAGATAAGAAGTATCTTGAGCAATTACGACTTACCTATACGAAACGAATACAGAAAAGAGGATATATAGAGGAGGCATCTAGAGGGCTATTTAACAGTCATAATATCATTTTTCCTTTTATTGGAGAATATGGTAATATAATAGCATTAGCTGGCAGAACTTTATCTAGTGATGCGAACCAGAAAGAGCTAGGTATATCGAAATATAAGAATACCTTTTTCAACAAGTCTTTACATCTGTTTGGGCTACATATAGCTAAGAGCGCAATTGAGAGAGTCAATTGTGCTTTTGTCGTAGAGGGACAAATGGACTGTATAAGCTGCCATGCCAACGGACATTACAATACGGTGGCAATGACTGGTTCTTACCTTTCTCGTTATCAGGTATACTTGTTGAAAAAAATGGCTGACAAACTGTATTTATTATTCGACAATGATTCCGCTGGAGACAGCGCATTTAATAAGGCCTATAAGCTTTATTCAAGTGAAATCAAGATTGAAAGATTGAAAGTACCAGAAGAGTTTAATGATATCGACCAATATTTGCGTGAAAGTGGTGAGTGTAGAGTGTTTGATATGTGCTAATGTTTAATAATCAATAGGAGATCTATGGCTAAAATTAAAATTGATCGGGATTTTACAAAGAATAGGAGCGACAGATACCAACATGTACTAGTAGAGGCCTCATGCTCTCCAGATATGCTTGCTGAATTCTCAGATTCACGAGGAATGTCTGGAATAATTAATAATGCCTTTTACGATGAAGAGCTTTTCGACCTTAAAGATCAGCTTAGAAAAGAGCTTTGGCGTATTATTAGGACTAAACTAACAAAACGTCAATGTCAGGTTATCGAGCTGTATGCCCAAGGGCTGACTCAGATAGAAATCGCGAAGAAGTTAAAAGTAAATCAATCCAGTATCACGAAAAGTATAAATGGAAATTGTGACTACCGTAATGGCAAGAAGGTATATGGTGGTGCAAAAAAGAAACTACGCCGCTTAGCCGGTCAAGATACTAAAATACAGGGCATATTGACTAGGATGCATGAGCTTCAAAACGAAAAACCCTATTAAAGACAATTAGGCTAAAGAACCAACCATGATGGATATATTCCTGACTGGTTGGTTTTTTTATTTTGGACAATATAGGCATATGCATAAACCACTATTTTATAGACACTAGTGAAATCATGTAATTATACGGTATACTAGTGATAAAGTATGTAGGTCATCTACCTAGAGGTTAATAATGGACAAATTTTCTGTTAATTTCGGCGCTTTGCAAGAACGTCTAAGGCCACAAGCGCCAGTTTATAGATATGAGGATGTTAAGCATCGGCTTAGAAAAGTTGCTTTCGATATTGTCAGGTTTGTTGACACAGATAATATTGACGGCTTATGGCAGATCCAACAGACAGATGAAGGCGATGTAATTGTTGCTATGTATTCTGAGGAGTCACCAGAGGTCGAGAAAATGGCATCTTCTAATTGGGGAGCCGTTGCAGATCGGGCAGGAAATATTAACTTATTTTACAAAAACGATCCTGTTACTAAGGTCTCTTTAGCAAGCCTGGGGATGGCAGGTAGCACCCCTGATACTGTATGTTCTGTATTAGCTGAAAAACTTGCTTCTAACACAAAACTTTTGAGCGGGCTATTGTCATCGCTAAGTTCTGAGGAAAGAAAGGATCTACTTGACGCCCATCCTGAGTTAGCCGAAACTGTAAATGGGAGTTAAGATACAAGGATATTATGAGCCGTCACGATTATAACAGAGTTGCTGATATTGTCATGAAGACCGCTAGGGGCCTTCATGAGAATGAGAAGTTTTTTGTAAGTCAATTAGCTACCAGAGCAGAAATAGTTGCTCAGGCATTTCCGCACGATCCAACATCTGTGGCATTTGCTAACTTTTTGAAACAGCGTTCTGCTGTCAATGGTGTTGTGTTTATTACACGTGCTGAGCTAAAAGACGTATATAACAAACTTTATTACCCTAGAAATAAATTTGCAGAACATTTTAAGAATGAACTGGATATTGAGGAAAATACAAAAACAAATGTAATGCTAAGAGACCCCCGCGAAGGAGAGAACTTAGTTGATGCCGCATATGAAAAATGCGCTGATTCATTCTTATCAGAGCAGCTTACGGCAGCATTTGACAATAAGCCTCATAATACCTATTCTAGTGAGCTTGCTAAGGATGCACAAAGAACATGTGCCCGTGAGCTGAACTTGTGTGGATTATTGCCTAAGAGAGTTGATGTGGTAGCAGGTCAAAAAGATTTATTGATCTGTAGAGCTACATATGACACCCCTAAAGGCCATTGCCATGTATTAATTCCAGTGGAAGTACAGAACAATAAGGCTTTGATTCCTAGTTTCTTCTTAACAACTGCTGGATTTACGGATCTAAATGCTAAGTTCATTAAAGACCATCTTATGCGCACAGCCGGTAAGACCTATCAAGTAGATGTACAACAGCTACTGACGGCAATTTCTGCCGCTAAGAATGATACTGGCGTTAAACCAATGAGCGATGTTGAGCGAATTGTTATGAAAACAGCATCGGCTAAAGAAACCCCTGCTACTCATACACTTAATGGTATCCTTTATAAGGAAGTCAACCCAATTGATCCTCCATCTCCAAACCTAGAGACTCCTCAACTTCCAGATACAGAGAAGTTTGCTGCAAGATTGTCATCTAATATTGGCGTAGCAGAGTTTACATTTGGAAAGATGGCAGTTCATATGGGCCGCGGGCTTATTGAACAGGAGCTAAAGGCTGCTGGACATAGAAATTCTCAGATTTCAGTATCAGGAGTAACTGATAGTTCTGTTACTTACTCAGTTTCTGTTGATGGTGGATTTGGATTTACCGTTCCAATTATGATTGTGAAAGGAAAAGCAGAAGCACCTAAGGTTATTGTATCATCTGGAAGAGCATTTGAATTTTCTCCAGTTGGAATTAGCGAACTACTTAGCACATCTGAGACAAATCCAGTAGCATCAGCTCAAGCATCACCTTTGAATTCTCTTAAGCCAAGCAGCTTAGTAGAAGAAGTTAGGCAGGCATTAGCCGCCGGCAAGCATGCTCAGGCTGAGGAAGCTCTTCATGTGCTTAAAAATTCTAGAGATATGGTCGCATATCAGGCAGGTTATGTTGCTTTCGTAGATAGTCTTTCTGGTCGAACTATGCAGAAGCAAGCTGCTGCCAAGTCTAAGTGTTCTGCACCTGTGCAGACTCAAACCAGTAAATATGTGCATTGTAGCCATACCGGACTTCCACTTCATAAGGTTTATCAGGATGTTGAGGGGCATTGTCTTCCGCTCTATCGTAAGCAAATGAAGGAATCATCTGAGGGAGCATCCTTCTTACACTCTAAAATCTTTCTTGACTAATTATGAAATACGTAAAAATCAGAGATATAGCCGATCAGCTTAGGAAAGTTTCCGATATTGTCGATTATGATGGCAATTTGGATGAACACCCAGTGTTGGTCGCAGCTAGTGAAATTAACAGTGATATTGTGCTACGTACGGCCGCTACGGCCCTTATAACAGCCCAGACCGCTATTAAGAATGCTGTAGATAGTCTTGAGTTATTGGCTGATAAAGCGGCTTCTGAGCTTGATGAAGAGGATATAGACTTAATGGCTGCATTAGCTTCAGAGTTTGATGCTGATGGTGATCCTATACTGAAGAAGCAAGCATCTGTACTTGATCAGGTTTTACTTAACTTTGCTCAGAAGGGCGAATTAGTAAAAGCAATTAAGCAGGCAGAGGCAGAGGTTGATAGGCTTCGCGAGAAGTATAGGCAAGAAGCTATGGAGCGCGATTATAAAGAACCTAGCGAAACTCATGAGAAAGATATTAAAGCCGGTGATAGCGCTAAAGAAATAGCAAATCAGGTTAAGAAGTATCGCCCAATGGAAGCCGCATTAAGTACTCGTTATTGTCCAGATCATCCTGGTGCTCAGTTTGCAAGAATTGCAGATGGTTTGTATCAATGTGAGCTTGATAAGAAGATATACAATTTTAAAGAAGGGTATACGACCATGAAGGGCAATAAGGTTCCTGGTGGTGACGTTTCAGAGCAGACCAGATCTCTTGGTGATCGCGCATTAGAGCAAATGCATTTCTCTAATCGTGAGAGCCGATTGCAGGATAATAAGTAAGCCTGATTGCTTGAAAGGCAAGAGTTTAAACGATTTTTATAAGAGTTGTTTAAATCTTAGACCATTAAGCGCAAAAGAAAACTTAATAAAACATAATAAGACCCAATGTCTGACTTTAGCATAATAGCAAGCCATCCTAATGTACAAGAAATTATTACGAAGCTTATGTCAGGCTCATCGCCCAAGGCGGTGGCACAATGGCTAAAGCTTAAGTATAATAAGCCTGAACAGTCGCATTTACGTATAACACAAAAGCTTCTTAAAGAATTTTCAGATAGCCCACTTACTGATTTATACAAACAAGTTCAGAAAGATCGCTCAGCATTAGCACATGGTGGAAATATATCAGCCGCCCTAGCTAACAATAAGCCTTACCGCGAGCGCATTCTAGAGACTGTAGGTAAAGAAGTAGATATTATAAATCTAATTACGAATTTAGTAACAATGTGTTATCAGCGAATGGAGCAGGTATTTGATGTTATTCAAGAAGACCCAAGAAGCTTCAAGGGTGACAACTATTTGCTTAGATATTTGACTGAGCTTTCGGCAGCAGCTGAGAGGTTAGAAAAGTTGCGTCTTGGCTCTGGAGATCAGCTTGTCCAGCACAATGTGACAATGGAAGCGGTAGCAGAAACTTCGGTATTATTACAAGAGGTCGTTCGCGAAGTTCTTGCTGAGATTGATCCAGATGCATCAATGCTATTTATGGAAAAGCTTAACAATAAATTGGCACGAATGAGCGCTCCACAGCCTATGACCCAGAGTGATAGGCTAAAAGAGGCCCATATTCTTGAAGCTAAAGTTGTAGAAGAAGACGAAGAAGACGAAGAATAATAATTTGTTGGTACTTTCAGGCTGCCAATTAAATGATATACTTACGATGAATAAAAAGCCTGTAAATATTGAGAAAAAAGACCGTCTAACTGCCTATGTTAGTGGAATGTTAAGTGTTCGCTTGCCCGGCTTGCCAGAAAGCATGCGCGAAGACATGATAAGAGGAGCAGAAGCCATGTCTGCAATTGGAGTAAGCTCTGAGGAAGATCATAAAGATTTCATATATGTATCATTACATACCAAAAAAATTGCTGAAGATATTTCAGGACAAAAACTATCACAAGAAATTGCCGCTAAATTATCAGATATAGTTTTTACAAATAGAGTGGGGCGCCCAATAGATACGATTTTTAACTTTTATCGAGCAGTAGGTAATGGGCTAAATGAGATGGGTATCCCTATTAAAAAAATGGCATACCCTTTAGGGCAGTCAGGAATTCGCGCTGAAAATCCACGTAATACAAGAAAGTGGATGAAGATAATGCGCGAGATATATCTAATGGTTCATCACGGAATACGCTATACTGATGCGCTTAACAATGTGACCGCAGAATGGGATGTTATGGAAAAGAAGGATTTTGAAAACTGGATGAGATTTTATCAGGAAGGAGCCCATGAGAAGTATAAGACAGCTAAGGATGATGATATGCAGTATCTTCAGCTTGGCGGTGATGGTGCGCCAATGATTCCTTTTAGCGCTTTAAAGGGCAAACTAGAAACAGCCCCTAGCGGCATGCCAAATATGAATCGCTATCAAGGAACTAAAGAGCAGGATGATGAAGATGCTGAAGCTGCCGCAGAAGTAGAAGCTGAAAGATTAGAAGCGAGAGATAAAAAGGTAATATCTATAGGCGGAAGATTGCGATCCGTATTAAAATTATTGTCCGACGGAGATGTTCAGAAGCTACTTGATGGTAAATTAGATATAAGCATTTCTGATTTTGTCAAACAAATTCAAGATTTACAACGATACATTTTCCTTTTCCCACTAAAAAATAAGAACTCTTCAACTGTAGAGGATGTTATTATTCAAAGGGGCAACAGGCTAACTGCCCAAGGACACCCTCGTGCCGGTGAACTATTAAGAAAAATTGCTCAAGGCGTACCAGGAGCACCACCAGAAGCGCCACCAGAAGGACCACCCGATGCGGCACCAGAAGGCACACCTCCAATGGAAGATGTTGGAGCGCCTCCACCAGTAGAAGAATTAAAAGGTTTAGATCCTGTGGATATGGACGAAGGATTTGAGGATGAAAGTGATGACGCCTGGGTGCGGCAGTTCAAGAATAATTTGAACTTTAATAATGACAATGTAAAAGATGAAGATAGTGTTATTGATGACATGGCCGAAATCACAGTAGAGGCGCAGGCTCTCCCTATAGAAGAACCGACTCCAGAATTGCCACCAGAGGAAGAAGCCGCTATTGAGGTAGGAGAAGAACCTGACATTGAAGTAGGAGAAGAACCTGATATGTTACCTGATATGGCCCCTGATAAAGCTAAGCCCGGGGCCGATATGAATAGTCTTGAAAATGTCACAGTTGCAGATGTAGTTGAGAGATTGGAACGCGTATCTAATATTTTGAAGAATCGTGAGATTCCAAGAGAATTGGCATGGATTGATTTCATGCTTGATAAGATTGGATTGGCAAGTTACTTCCCCGCATTAGCAGAGGCAACCAAGTCAGCCCTTGAGTCAAATCAATATATGTCTACTCGTGTTGAAGATATTCTATCCAGACTACGAGGGTCTATCGAGCCAGAGTCCCCTCTTAAATTAACAACTACAGAGGAGGAAGAAGCAGTAACGGATGATACGCTTAAGCGGGTCAGACAAAACCTTGATACGGTAGAGCAAAAAGACCGCGCTCGAAAGGAACAAAAAGAAAAAGGCATGCCAGAAGAGGAATCCACCGTTCCGATAGAAGAACTAGCTCAGCCAGTTAATGTGGAAACCACACCTCCTGCACCAGTCAGAGCACCGAGGCCCGTACCGGCCAGACCAGCACCGGTTAGGTAATAAATGAAACTTAGCGATCTACTTTATGCAATTGAACAAATTGCTGAAACTAAAGGGATATCTACTCCCTATATTGTGGGTGGGCTTGCGCGCGATCGATTACTTGATAGATTAGAAGAAATTAATGATGTAGATATCACCACAGGAGATGCCGGCATCCATTCTCTTTCAAGAGAAATGGCTGCTAGGCTTGGCGATCAAATTGTCTATAATGTTATGTCTGATGGTCACTCTACTATAAAAATTGGTGAATTGAAGTTAGATTTTTCAAGCAACTTTAGGATACCAGGTATAGTTGAGATCTTGGAAAAGGGGGGAGTTCCCAACCCAACCGAGATGAAAAAGGAACTTTATAGCAGAGATTTTACTTGTAATACCGCTCTAATGTCATTGGATTTGAAAACTATAACGGACCCAACGGGGTTGGCTATAAATGACATAAATCAGAAAATATTAAAAACCTGTTTGGATCCCGATATTACACTTGGTTATGATAATATGAGGATTATTCGTATAGTATATTTATCGGCCAAGCTTGATTTTGATGTTGATCCGGAAATTATTGACTGGGTAAGGAAGAGACCGGAATTGGTTGCGAATGCAAGAGATAAGTATCTCATCAAAAAGATCAATAAGTCTTTATTATACAACAAAGACCGTACCATTGAAATGTTGGATGCGATGAATTTATGGCCCCACATTCCCCCAACAAAGGAATTGATACCATATATGGATAATAGGAGAATGTAATGGCTAAAAAGGAAAAGAAGAAAGATCAAAAGCGTGTTGATATGGATGTAAGGCCATTTCCAAATCCAATTTTTGATAACTATGATTTGTATGGGCCATCGGAAGGTGGCGAAGTTAGTCCCGGGACGGGCCTGTATAATGGCAGGATGGCTGATAAGCCTAAAAGCGTTAAAGAGTTTATAGACAAAGCACGTAAACGGCGGCATAGCGCTCATAGTAGAAAAAAAGCGCTCATGTATATAGTTGAATTAATTGCTCGCGGTGAAGCTGGTGGCAAAGAAACCTAAAAAAATTGTTAAGCTAGCGGTTATAAGATCCAATGACGACACTCCTTGTCCATTTGGTTTATCCATACCATATGCATGCAGGTCGGCCGGTGAGTTAATTACTCAGATGGCGCCCGTAGATGTATTGGAAGATATGACCGAAGAGGAGAAGGCTCTAATAGAAAAAGCTAATAAACATCTGCTGATGTGGAAAAACCCAGAAACAAGATGTATTTATGCAGGAAAGCTATTTAAAGATAATGATGTCGTAGAGTGTAACTGGCTAGCAAGTGATGCCGGTACATCTCAGCGTGGAGCATTAGTGGGTTCGCCATTTTATTATAAACATTACTCCGGCATAGGGCTGGATGGGCTGTATAGCTATCCACTTGGATATTATACTGATAATTCTATAGACCGTGGAATGTATTATGGAATGTACAGCCTTGAATCCGCAGGTAGCAAGGAAGATGATGAATAAGCTAACCGTAGAACAGTGTTTAGATAAATTAAAAGAAGTCCATGGTAATTATTATGATTACTCTTTTTTTACAATTTATAATGGAAATAAGCAATTAATAAACATTGTCTGTAAAAAACACGGCAAGTTTAGGCAGTCTTATGCCAATCATGTTAGAGGGCATGGATGTCCTAAGTGTAAGTGTGAAAAATTAAACAATATACACAAATCCAATTCTAAAGAATTTATAATTAAGTCTCAAAATATACATAATTTATGAATTTTATGGTGATTTTTGGCATGGCAACCCTGTTGTTTATAAGTCATCTGATATAAATAGCGTTAATAAAAAAACATTTGGCAATCTTTATAAGGGCACAATTGATAGAGAAAGTCTTCTTAAGATTGCTGGATTTAAAATTATATCAATTTGGGAAAAGGATTTTGATGAACAATATTAAAAAGGAGTCAGATGACGAAAAATAACAAACGACCGATATGGAAAACTTACATGTCGGGAGATGTAGGCGATATAGGATTTTACATAAAAGACAGTAAGGGGCCGAGGGATATTTATTATGGCCCATTTAAGACGGAAGAATTTGCTGAGTTTTTTAATTTTATAGCATTTGGGTCGCCGCGAGAATTAGATGCCAGATTGGAAGCTGCCAAAGGAATTGTATATTGTGAGGAAAGCCCTGAGTTTGTTGAGCATCCAAAGATAATGTTTGCATCAAATTCTAGATGTGGATTATGGGTTAGTGATACTTACGGACAATCGTTAACTACAAAGCTTATTTTAGAAATAGCGAAAGAGTCCGGGGCAATGGGGTATAAATCATTTGCAAATTGGATTGTTGAGGGAAGTAAGATTAATGGATCTCATTTGGGGTCATACTGGCAATAAAAAGCAATATAATAGAAAACTTCTATGTTTTAAAGGATAATATGAATCTTACTAAAAAGTCACAATTGGATTTCGATGGTGTTAGCAGGCCGGTAAGGCCTGAGCCGCCTGAGTTGCCTGAGTTTCCGTTTAAGCTACCTGAGCTGCCTGAAAATCCATCCGTAATCCAAAAGAAACCGGATACGCTTCCTATATATTCTGATAAAGCACAGCCATTAGATGTTGATGATGGTGGAGATGATTGCGTTTTATTAGAGATTGATGAGATTGATGAGATTGATGAGCAAGATGGTCTTCTTTTCGAATTATCGCTTGTACCGGGCGGTGTATATCAAGGTGAAATTGATGAGCCGGTGGAGATAGAGGTTGAGGAAGATGAGGCATTAGAGGTTGTAGACGATCCTTGGGGATGGCAGATAAGCACATTTCCTGATTGGCTATCTCATAAGATGCAAGGAGTGCCTCAGCATTCAGGACGCGATTCTGCAGGCCTTGAGCGTGCAATATCGTATTTAGAAGAAGTTGATAGACATATTTCAAAAGCTGTAAGGTCTGATAAGGATGGCGCTATTGATATCTCCAGGATTGAGAAAGCAAGGACCTCTCTTTATGATGGCCTTGTTCGTTTACAAGATAGGCTTGAAAAGATTCAATCAAATACACATCCAAAGAAGAAAAAGAAGAAGGCTGATGAGAATCCTGACATGGTAAAAGAAGGACAGAAGTCTACACATGTTGGTGGAATTATCGTAACCGTTCCTCTTTTGATTTCTACTATTGCTCGAACATGTCTTAACTCAATGATTAGCGCAGGAAAAGACATTGAAGATGTTTTTGATAGGCTTGCTGATAAGTACGACCTAACTCCTCGCGAAGAAATGGAGACCATGCAGCTTCTTGCTGATATGGGTTATCCACTGCGCAGACCGCGCGGATACAATCGCGATGAAGAAATAGACTATACATCAACTGACAATTTCGATTGGGCTCAAAACTTCCCTGCATAACCAAAATATAATTAAAAGTGGTGAATTATTATGAGTAGAGGCGGATTTAAAGTAAACAAGAATTCTTATGAATACGCTCGCAGTGAGCGAGTTGATTGGCTTGATACATTTGCTGATGAGTATGCTAAGACTACTAAAGGCAAATCAGCCGTTGAGGTTGCTCGTGAAAGAAGTCAGATATCTATACATGATCAGGTTTCTTCTATTGTTAGCGATACACAACATGCTACTGTGGAAAGTAAAGTTCAGGATATGCAGGAGCGAGCCGGACTTACTGATTATCTAAAACGCATGGCTGCTGACGATACTGACGATCAGGAAGATGTTGTTGTTTTTGCTAAGTTTGGACCCAAGATGCAGGACGATATTTTAAGTTTCATTAAGCATAAGATTTCCGCATATAGAGGGCAGACAACTGTTCCTGCCTTACAGCATGATGTACTTGATACATTTAGCCAGCATGGTATTCAGCCGCAAGATGTGAATAATGAAGACGTTGCTTGTTGCATTAGTGCCCTTATTGTGGATGAATTAAAAATGAATCCACCAACAGATGTTAGCAGCCCAGATCTTGGGAGAGTTGACAATTTTGAGAGTGATGATAACGAGGTTGACTTTTTCGAAGGCATCATGCCGGCAACTGGTTAATTTTTTTATGTGGGCAATATCCAAAAAAGCCGCAGTTCATGGTAATTATGTAATATTATTGATATGATAGAGAATTTATTTGAAGAATTAAAAAGTAGTTTATTATCTTTGGATCCTGTTTATTATTGTGAGAACTATCTTACTTTAGATGGTTCCCCTTTTCGGTTGCATGGGAACGGATATCGTCCTTTCGCTGATATCTATAGATACATCGGAATAAAGGCACTAGAGAAAGATGCCAAGCCGGTCATTATTGTGAAAGGGCGCCAGGTGGGAGCTACCACGATGGCAGCAGCCCTTGAATTATTCTTTATGACATCTGGGATATTCGGCACAGCTAACAGAGCCCCAATGCGTGTTATGCACGCATTTCCACTTTTGGACCTGTCATATACGTATACTAAGACCAAGCTAAACACTATGATTTCTACTGCTGTTCTTGACAAGAATCAAAAGAAAGGCGTTAGACCGAAGACATATGTTGAAGCTAGAATTGACAGATCAGCCACTGCTAGTGAGTCTCTTCAGTTCAAACAGTTTTTATTTGGTAACCATATATTAATTGAGTCAACGGGACTTACAGGAGATAGAATCAGGGGGCGTCAGCTTTGTTTAAAGACAGAACTACCAACGCCCACTGGTTTTGTTAAACTAGAAGATCTTAAAGAGGGTGATAGGCTTTTTGATGAAAAAGGAGAAATTTGTAAAGTTACTAAATTACACCCCATTCAAAAAAGCCCTGAGTCTTATAGGGTAACTTTTGATGATGGAACTACTGTTGATGCTTGTGCCGAGCACCTTTGGTTAACTTATACTAAAAAAGATAGAAGAAAGCTTGCTAAAGGGGAGGAAGTAGAACCTTCAATTAAAAATACTAAAGAAATTTTAGAAACTTTGCAGGTATTAAAAGAGAATAATCATTCAATACCTAACTGTCTCCCACTGCAATATGAGAAAAAGAATCTTTTAATTGATCCTTATCTTTTAGGATTGTGGCTTGGTGACGGGAATAGACAGGCTCAGACTAGTAATTGGGGGATATCTAAGTCTTGTTCTTATGGAATAGCTGGATTAGCTACTGATTTAAGAAAACTCGGTTTAGTTTATAATCCAGGACCTAGTAAAAGAAATATTGAAGATGGATATTATCACAAATATATTCCTGAAAATTATTTACATGCTTCTGTCAAACAAAGACTTTCTTTGCTCCAAGGCTTAATGGATTCAGATGGTTGTTGCTATAAGGATGGCCGTTGTGAATTTGTACAAGTTAGAGAAAAACTTGCCTATGATGTGTATAATTTGATTATCAGTTTAGGTATAAAGGTAAAAATTCGTAAAAGAGATAGTTATCGTTATGGTGTTAGATATAAAGATAAGTATCGTATTACTTTTTCAACTGATTTATCAGTTTTTAAGCTTAAAAGAAAGTTAGAAAGAATTCGCTCACAACACTCTAGGGTTAGGCAAAGATTTATTGTTTCAATTGAGCCAATAAAATCAAAACCAATGAGATGTATTACTGTTGATAGCCCATCTTGTTTATATCTTGTTACCAGGACATGTATTCCGACACATAATACTGTAGATTGTATCTTCTTTGATGAATGTTTTCCATATAGGCAGTATATAGAAACAGATTGCGGAAAAGAAAAAATAGGAAAATTATATCAACTTTATAAAGCCAATAAAAAGCTACCACTAGTTAAGACATATAATGAATATGAAGATAAATTTGAATATAAAAAAATATTAAATGTTTGGAAGCGAGATAAGAGAAAACTTGTAGATATTCATTGCAGTCATAAGCGTATAAAATGCACACCAAATCATAGATTTTTAACATCTGATGGTTGGAAGCGTGCAGATGAATTAGTTGCTGGAGATTTACTTAAAAGCTCTATAGGTACTAATTTACATATAAGAGCGCTTAATGATGATCAGTTTCAAATTATTTTAGGTTCTTTTTTGGGTGATGGGCATTTGTCTACTCACAAACTAGGGCGATATAGAGTTAAGATTATACACTGTTTGGAACAAAAAGAATATTGCTCTTTCAAGGCCTCATGTTTAGGAGTAGATGTTTTAAAATTTATTCCCCAAAATGGATATAGTAAAAAACCTGCTGTTAGATTTTCTACTAAAAACTTTGGAATATCGGAAACTTTTCCTAAAAATAAATCTACCTGTCCACAATGGGTTTTAGACAAACTAGACGAACGTGGTCTGGCTATTTGGTTTATGGATGATGGTTCTGTAAATAAAAATAACGCCTGCATATCAACATGTTCTTTTGATGAAGATTCTCACAAGCGAATGGTGGTAAAACTAAAATCTATGGGAATAGATTGCCATTATGCTTTCTATTTTAAATCTGATAAAAACAAAGGATATTACTCAATATATATAAATAAAAATGGTTATCAACAGCTATGTAAATTAATTGCACCATATGTATGTGACAAGATGGGCTATAAGATTAATTTTAATAAGGAAGAGATTTCATCCTATACTTGGAACAAATCTTTTAAAGGTTATGGATATTCTGTAGTAGACAAAGTTTTACCTACTGATAAAGAAGAATTTGTTTATGATATAGAGATTGAAGATAATCATAATTTTATTACAACAACGGGCAGAAAAAGCAAAAGTTTAGGTGGCCCAATTGCTCATAATTGCCAGGATATCCCCGGCATAGCAATGGCTAATACCATTAAGACGCTCGCTCAGGCCCATTACGGCCCTGCTGGTAGCGGCATACAGGTATATTTTGGAACCCCTAAACAGAAGGGCTCAGACTTCTGGAATATTTGGCAAGTATCATCGCAGCAGTATTACTATCTTGGATGTGAGAGCTGTGGAGAGCATTTCCCCCTTTATACTCCTGAATCTAATGATTGGGAGAGCGTCTGGATTGAAGACAACATCCCAGCTGGGTATGTGGATCCAAAAACTGGATTGATGCCACATGGCTTTATAGTTAAGTGTATGCATTGTGATCATGAGCAAGACAAGCGTCCGGCAGCTGAGCGTGGGAAGTGGGTTTCTTCTAAGCCAGAACCAGATGATTGCAAATTCATTGGTTATCATATTAATCAATTATATATGCCTAATTTTACCAGGGAAAGAGTCCTTGCCGAAAAGCCAGAATTCAATCCGATTAACACTGAGCGTGCATATCAGAATGAGGTTCTAGGAGAGTTTTTTGCAGGCGATGCATCCCCAATTACTCCAGAGGAGATGCGCGTTCTTTGTGCCGATGAGACAAGATCTTTTAGGCGTAATATTTCGCTAGCAGAAGGTAAGAAAATCTATATGGGCGCTGACTGGGGACAGAAAGTAGATATGGATCAGTTAGTAATTGGTGATAGGGAAAAAAAGCAGCGAGGACAGTCGTACAGTGCGGTAGTTGTATTATCTGCAGAAGGTCCACATATTTTATCGGTTGAGTTTGCCAAGCTGCTGAAGCGTAACGATATGGAATATAAAAGAGCCTTTATTGATGAAACTTTTAGGCGGTACAGTGTAACTATGGGTGTGGGCGATATTGGCTATGCCAATGACCTAACCGAGGTGTTACAGCAGGACTATGGTGACAGATTTTTGGCCAGCCGAGCCGTTCCTAAAATAAAACACCATGCTAGATTTAATACCGATATATTTCCTAAGGAGATTGCATTTGAAAGGAACTATTATATATCAGAGCTATATGATTTAATGAAAAAACAACAAATCAGATTCCCTTATGGCAGCTATGAACAAATCGGCTGGTTAGTTCAACATTGCTGCAGTATGGAAATTCAGCCAAAGATGAGTCGTACCGGCAATATTGAAATAAATTACATAAAAGGATCGACCCCTAACGACGGATTTATGGCTTTGTTAAACGCATATATAGCATATAAATTCGACATTACAAATGGATTTACCATTCAAAATCCAAATAGCATGATGGATGACCCCACAAAGCGTCGCCCAATTATGGCGGTGACGGGATATGTGCCGAGAATGAATCCACTAAAAAGATGATTTCATTTTTCGAGTACTAGACTTGGAGTTATATTACTCTGTATGCTCAATAAAAATATTGTGAACCTAAATGAGTCCGCAACTTTGGTCATTAATAATAATGCCAAGAAATTAAGACAGAAAGGAATTAAAGTTTATAACATGGGATTGGGGCAGTCTCCATTTCCATTGCCTAAACAAACTGTTAAGGCGCTTCAGGCCAACGCTGATGTAAATGTCTATTTGCCAACTAATGGGCTAGAAGCATTAAATAATAGTATTGTAAAGTTCTATAAGAATTATCACGATTTAGATGTAAGCCCTGAGCAGGTATTGGTCGGTCCGGGGTCTAAAAACTTGTTATTTTTATTGCATCTAATTTGGGATGGGCCAACTATACTGCCAACGCCTTGTTGGGTTTCATATGGTCCTCAATCAAGGATTTTTGGCAAAGAGCCATATCTTCTACATACCAGAGCTGAAGATGAGTGGAAAATGGCCCCTCAAGCGTTAGATGATTTGGCCAGGGGCATAGAGGGTGATATTCTTTTGGTTTTTAGTTCTCCAAGCAATCCCACTGGCAAGACTTACACAGATAAAGAATTACAGGCGCTATCCGAGGTAATGCGTTCGCATAAGATGCTTGTTGTTTCTGATGAAATCTATGCGCTAATGAACTTCTATCACAGTTGTTCATCTCTTGTTAAATATTATCCTGAGGGGACTATTATAAGTTCAGGTCTTTCAAAATGGTCGGCTGCTGGTGGCTGGCGTTTAGGAACATTTATATTTCCAAAATCAAAACTGGATTTACGTAAAGCTATGGTGGTAGTTGGTAGTGAATCTTTTTCATCTGTTTGCACGCCGATCCAATATGCGGCTGTTACCGCATTTACAGAAGTTGATAAAAAATATATTAGTGGATGTAAAAAGATACTTGCAGACTTATCATTTTACGCTTATGACAAATTAGAGAGCGCCGGCCTTATCACTGCAAAGCCAGATGGTGGTTTTTATATTTTTGTTGACTTTGCTAATTTCAGAGGCAAACTTGAGAATATGGGAATAACTGGTTCCAGCAGTCTTTGCAAGGCACTGTTAGAAAAGTTAAAGATAGCAGCCCTTTCTGGTGAAGCGTGTGAGCGAAATTCAGATGAGTTATCTATTAGATTGGCTTATGTTAATTTTGATGGAGCTGCGGCCCTTAAGGCCGCCAAAAACTATGACGGTCCTTTGAATTCAGAATTTATTCAGCGCTATTGCAAGGAAACGATAGCAGCAATTGATTTGATTGCAGATTGGGTTAAAAACTTATAAGATATCTGCCGCATAAGTAGCAAGAGGACTTCTCTCTCCCTGTGTTAGGTTTATATGTCCTGACAGTGGAGAGTCTTTGAACTTGTTTATTATGTAAGTTAATCCATTATTCATAGCGTCTAAATGATTGCTATCAATTTGTTCGATATCGCCTGTTAATATAATCTTAGTTCCGTATCCAACCCTTGTTAGGATCGTTTTGATTTCTTCTTTAGAAACGTTCTGAGTTTCATCCATCAATATGAATGAATTGGCAATACTTCTTCCCCTTATATAGGTCAGCGCTTCCATGCGTACTTTATCGCTATATTGTGAAGATCTCCATCCGTATCCATTGCCGTTACCATTTTTTCTGTGTTTTTTAGAGCGGGAAGCAAGGTAATCCATACTGTCATGGATTGCTGACATCCATGGTTCTAGCTTATCTGCAAGCTCACCAGGAAGATATCCCATATCAGTACCAACAGGCTGAATTGGCCTGTAAATAATTAGATTGTTATATTGTTTATCACTGATAACGGCCTCAAGGCCACATGCTACAGATAAAAGCGTGTTGTGTGTTACAATAAAATTATCAGTTATATATAAGTGATCTGGCGAATCTATATAAATACATTTAGCATCCATATCTCCAGCATATTCAATTTTATCAATATATTTTGTTGGTAGGTATTTTGTCCTTTCTGTAAATCTTTCTGTTTTGCGAGGCAGTGTGAATAATTGTAATCCAGGAGGCGGCGAAATATAAACAGCAAAACTAGGCCTGCCTTGTTTTTTTTCATTTTTATAAACAAAACTGGTTTGCTTGTTTGATATTGTAGCTTTACATCCTAAAGATTGGGCTAGGAATTGTACGTCATTTGCTAATCTTGATGATGTCGTATAAAAAACATTTTCGAATTTATTTTTATTTTTATTTCTACAAAATCCATCTGTGTCCATTAGGCCTTGCAAAATTTCAGTTCTAGTCTGAATGTTGTTTATTTTGTAAATGTGTGGGATATATTTTTCATATGATTTCAACCCACTTAATTCTAGTGTTCGTAATGCAGTAATAATTTGATTTTCTTTATTTGACCTGTACCCCTTTGTAATATAGTAATCATATTTATTATTTGGCTTTTTAATTAGCTTTATGTTTTCGGGTAATAATTTAGCACATTTTTCTACTATAAAGGCGTCGCTTGAACAGCCATCTCCTAACAGCGCGCCTAATAAATATGGTTTAATTGGAACTTCTTTATGGGCAAATTCTACAGGTAAAACCATTGGAATAGAATGATTTCTCTTATTATATTTACCATATCGTAAGGTTTTGCGTATTTCTTTTAATGACTTTACAGTTCCGTTTTTATTATTCCACCTATCTTGACATGTTTTAGTTTGCCACAAATGATCGTCACAGCACTCTGTAAATGTCTTATCGGAAAAATAGACACGATAGATTTTCTTAATTCCTTGTGGGTGTACTGAAGTTATTTTTTTACATTTTCCATTTTGGCCTATTATAAGATCGTTTGGCAGTATACTGCCCATAGAAACAAAACCATTTGGCGTTAATATTTTAGCTGTTAACGGTTGAGCCTTGCCAGTTCCTGCTTTTCCTGACAGGGTTACTAGTGGCACCTTGGGGTCTAATAGTAGGTCCATTGCATATGCCTGCTCTATATTTTTAGAATCGAGCCCCCATGGCTTTTGACTATTGATAATCTTGATATTATTCCCGATTTTTCTTCCTAGCGCAATGCCTTCATCGTTTTCATCTTTAAAGAGAATACACTCATTGGGCGCCATGTCTTTTAGCTCAGAGCTTGCGCAAAGCATTTTGCTTTTTTTCAGCTTGTTTCCTAGGCTTGTGTCATGAATTATTCTTGCTCCGCTATATAGTTCATCGCTAGCTTTATTTTCATCGTTATGATCCTGAGAGCCCATGCCAAAAGCTCTAGCTCTTATTCTCATATTAACATCGCCACTCAAGACGATGACGCGATTATTATTATTCAAGTGAGCTGCGCAGGCAAGTATTTTATTGTCTACATATGATGCATCCCCAAAATTTGATGTGTCATAATTTTTCACATCTATTTTAATGTTTGTATTTTTATCCGTTTTAACGCCTTTACTTATATCGCCTTTGTCGGATAGCTCATCCAATAGTCGTATGAAGACTCTGGCATTTCTACCAGTGTCACCTGAATGTGTTTTTATTTTATCAAGCTCATTTAAGACGCTTGCTGGAATAACAATATTTTCATTCGGAAAGCCATTAATGCAATATGGGTTAGAGATTATTACGGACGTGTCCAGTACGTATAATTTTGCCATTTATATTTTGTCTCTTTTAATAGTTGGTTCCTTAATAATGTGAGGTTATATATTCTAATGTGTAAGATTCAATTGTAATTGTGTCATAATTTTCCTATAGAGGTTTATAATATTATGCCGTCTTATTAGATGAATTATTGTGATATGCCAATAAAACCACCTCTTATTACGAAGATTGTTGAGTTTTTTCAAATAGGAACCGATGTCAAAAACTGGAATAGAAAAATTTTTAAGCAATAGGGGCACTACCAATGTAGCCTCCAATCATATGTCTAAGGTAGTTTCTCAATATCGACGAGAAGTAATGCAAGACGAAGTGTTCAGAGGCGATTTTAGAGAAAAGGGAAGTACCGGGTATGACCTGCCAAGGGGGTATGAAGATAATATTAAAACCTCGGCCGGCAATGTGCTTTCGAACTATTCAGGGTTTAGAAAGGACGCCCAAGTAAGCCCAGGCTCTGGTACTGGTGCGGGCGCAGGATCCTATAGAGGGTCTGGAGGGTCTTTACGACAGATTCCAGAAATTTATAGCCCTCTTTGGCTAAATAGCAATCTTAATCTACCAAGAGATAGAGCCACTATAAATGCGTGGAGCAGAGCGTTTTTTGCCTTGAACCCTGTTGTACATAATGCTATTTCTTTACATTCAACATATCCAATTTCCAAATTAAACATTAAATGTAAAGATCCAAAGATTCAAGCCTTTTTTGAGGACATGGTAGAAGAAACCGATCTAATGAACATTTGTGTGCAGATGGCTCAGGAGTATTGGCTTCTTGGTGAAACATTTGTATATGGTGAGCTTGATGAGCGATCTGCTAAGTGGAGTAGATTCTTAATTCAAAATCCAGACTACATGGTTGTTAAACATAGCGTAGTAGCTGGTGAGCCAATTCTAAGCTTGCGCCCTGATGAAAATTTAAAGACCATAGTAACTTCAAATAGACCATCAGACGTACAGCAGCGCCAGAGACTTGACCAAAGCATTATTGAACATGTAAAGCGTGGCGAAAATATCCCATTAAGCAATTTTTACGCTTCACACCTAGCTAGACGAATTAGCCCATATGAAACAAGGGGCACAGGTTTGGTAGTATGTTGTTTCAGACATCTGATGTTGTTCGATAAACTCCGCGAATGCTATTCGACTGATTGCGAGGTTTTAACTAAAGACGGTTTCAAAAAAATCACTGATTTAATTACTACAACTGATAATTTGGATATAAGTCCTAATTATGTCAGTGGTGCTGTCGCGGATGATAATGGCAATTTAAAACTTCTTACGCTTAAAGATAATGTAGAAATAGCCTGTTTTAATCAAGAGACTGGCGAGATTGAATATCACATTCCTGAAGAATTTCATATGTCTTATTATAAAGGCAAGATGTTACATTTTAAAGGGAAAAAGGTAGATACTCTTGTAACTCCCAATCATAAGCTTTTAGTAAAAGAGAGTAAAGGTGAAGGGTGGACAGATTTTAGTTTACGCAGGGCGTCAGAACTTTTAGAAAAGAAAACTTATTATAAGTTTAAGTCTCATGCCAAGTGGAATGGCGAGCAGCGTTTAGAGGACATTGATGTAGCTGGACATAAAGTGCCAATTGGTTTGTATTTAAAGGTCCTTGGTTATATGGCGTCCGAAGGTTGCGTTTATAAAAACTATAAAAAAGGAAGATATGATGCAAAGATAATTACAAGCCAGCTTACTAGCAATAGATGCTATGAAGAGATGCGTGAAACATTTAATAAATTTGCATCATGTCTTAATAGAAAATGTGGCCACTATGTTGGAATAAAGGGTTCTGGTTATTCAAAGAATGCCCCCAAAGAAAAGTGGGAGGGAATAATTCATGGTAAAGAAATCGTAGAGCATTTTTTGAATGAGATTGGCAATGGAGAGAAGGCCGGTTCTTATGAAAAGAGATTGCCTCGTTGGGTTTTTGGTCTACATTCTGAATTATTACTTATTTTGCTTCAATCAATGATGCAAGGAGACGGAACGACTGTAACTAGTAAATATGGAACAAAGTCTAAACTTTTTAAATATTCAACTGTATCTAAACACCTTGCTGATGATGTTTATGAGCTTGCATTTAAATTAGGCCACGTTCCAACTATATGTACAAGTGTTGCGAAAAAGACTGATGGTAGAGTTGTAACCGAGTATATTGTATGCTGGTCTACAACTAACTATGGCAGAGAGCCTCTCGTTTATACGGGTGTTAAAAAGGCTAATAACAATGGTGGCGGAGCAACTGTAAATGAAGTAGATTATGATGGAGTCGTTTGGTGTTTCACAGTCCCTACTGGTGCATTTATTACTAGGCGGAATGATAAAATTTCTATACATGGGAATTCGAAGTTTGCACAAGCAGATAATATGATTAATCCACTAACACTCGTTAAGATTGGCGGGGCTGGTGAGAATTATAAGCCCACACCAGTAGATCTTGAGGCATGGCGTCAAATCTTTGAGGAATGTCATGATGAAGAAACTGAAGTTTTAACAGATAAAGGGTTTAAAAAATATGATGAAGTAATTGAAGAAATTATGGTAGCAGATGGTACAACTGGATCATTTCATTCCGTTGGGGCTAGAACGAGAACAGGTTTTAAGATTGCTTGTTTTAATTCCGATAATGAACAGTTAGAGTATCATGCGCCTTCTGCCGCTCATATTTATGATTATGATGGAGAAATGTATCACATACATAATAATAAGATGGATATAAAAGTTACTCCTAATCATAAAATGTGGGTACAACATAAGAAGTTTACCGGAACAGGAAAAGGCCGTACCTGGAAGTGGGATAATTGGGACAAAGTTCGAATTAAGGATATGAAGTTTTGGGATCGTAGATTTAGATCGCAAATTAAATGGAAAGGAAATGATTCTATTAAGGAGGTTAATGTAAATCAAAAGAATGTTCCTATAGAATTATATTTAGAGCTACTTGGGTACATGATAAGTGAAGGTTGCCTATATACGAATAATAAATCACAAAACACAATAGGCGTTTGTCAAAATATAACAAACAAAGACGGTTCTAAAAATCCGCATTTTGAGACCATGCGAAAATGTGCTCATGATTTTGCTGTAATTATAGATAAGACGTTTTCTGAAAGGTTTTTTAAGAGAGACGGGGCAAAGGGTTGGGACATTACTTTTTGTGGTAGAGAATTATTTAATCATTTTGTGAATGAAATAGGTAGTGATGAGGGTTATAAATCTTATAATAAAATAATTCCTAAATGGGTTTTAAACTTGAGTCCGCGATTATTGAAAATATTGTTAGCCGCTATGGTGGTCGGTGATGGAAGCAATTATGTAAGGCCAAAAAACAAAGATTTGAATGGCTTTTTCTATTATACATCTTCGAAGCAATTAGCTGACGATGTATATGAGATGGTTTATAAGATCGGCTTTGTTCCTACCATGTTCTCGCGTGAAAGTGAAAATCATCATCACCATGAACTATATACTGTACAATGGTCCAATTCTAACATTGGCAATAAACCATTTGTTAACAAATACAGTATAGACCCTAGAACAAAAGAGAAAAAAGAAATAGTTTCTAAGGTTCCGTATCAGGGGAAAGTATGGTGTTTTACTGTGCCAACAGGTTTATTCATAACAAGACGAAATGGGAAAATAACAATACAGGGGAATTCTCAATATGATAAAGATTTCAAGATCTTCACTCATGAGGCCGTTACAGTTGAACGTGTAGGCCATAATGCCGGAATCATTGATATTGCTAATGATATCACACAGCTTCTTAAAGAGATTTATATAGGGCTAATGATTCCTCAGGTATTAATGGATGGCGGTGCGGATGTAACCTATGCGAATGGTGGAGTAACACTAGATGTTCTAAAGCAGAGATATTTACAGTTTAGAAATATGCTCGGCTCTTGGCTTAGAAGAAAAGTATTTGCCCCAATATCAAAGATTAATGATTTCTATGAACGAAAGGAAGGCGAGAAGGTACTTATCGTTCCTGAGGTTGAATGGAATCATATGTCATTATTTGATGCCGGAGATCATATTCAGACATTAGTACAGCTATCTCAAGGGCAGGGGCCAGATAAGAGAGTGGCCACTCAAACGGTTTATCGATCTCTTGGTCTTGATTGGGAAGATGAAGTAAGAAAGATGAAGGTTGAAGCTATTCAAGACGCTATTAATGACAGAGAGAAGGTTGCGCTAGCTAAAATTCCTCTTAATGAGCTTCGTTCTTTGGGGCCTGATGATGCCATTGATGAGCCAGATGAGGGTCTACTTCCAGGTGAAACCGAAGAAGGTGCAGGTGAAGGCGGTCCTGAGCTTCCAGAGCTGCCAGGATTAGGACCACCTCCAGGTGGTCTAGGTGGACCTCCGGGTGGAGCCCCGCCTGAGGGCGAATTACCGGAGGCAGGACCGCCGGCTGGGCCATAATTGACAGGCATATTACAATATATTACTGAATCTATAGTAGCGCTCTAAGGGTGGAGATTTGGTATGCAAAATAATGTGTTTGACGACATTGCTGTAATTATTGAGGAAAGTCCATATCTATGGTCTAGGAAGGTTATTTCTGTGAACAAATGGACCTTGGGGTCTTTTCTTAATGCTAAAATAGCTGATTCTTCTGATTTAGAATTGCTTAACTTTATAAACGATAATATTGATATTAAGATTCATGACTTTGCAGAGCGTCTAAACAGTATGGTTGGCGCTATTGAGAAATTATTGGACCGCCGCGATATAGCCTCTGACGATATACAGCTTAAAGTTGTAATGTTTCTGAATGAGATCTATGAAGCATTAAGTGGTATTGTTGATGCCGGTAAAGAGCTAGATGAAAAATATGATGTTGAACTTGATGAGTTTAATAAAAACACGCCACCTCTTAAAATATCTACGGCGGATCAAACCGAGTTTTTATCGAATTTTCATGAAGCTTGGCATTCTGCCAACTTGGAGCCGGCAGAAAAGGAAGAGAGGCTCCGCGCTATAATTTCACTATATAATTCAGCGACGGCAACCGCGAAAATTGTCACTCATATGGTTGAGAAGCTAAAAAAAGCTAGAAATGAGAATGATATTGTAACATATATTAATACACTGAAGATGATCGGATTAAGTCAACAAGGTTTTGAGCATTCGTTTAAAAAGGTATATAAAGCATATATAGCAGATCTTGTTCCAGATATAGAAAAAGAACCAGAAACGATAGATACAGAGATAGATACAGAGATAGATACAGAGATAGATAAACCAGAAAAATCGTCAGAGCCGATACTGCTTGAGCGACCTCTTGCGGAAGAGCCAATAGAGGAAGAAGAGCCGGCACCACAAACGCAGCGCACCCCATATGGTGTTGGTGGTGGTGACACAACCCCTCGACCAGGGAGAAAAGAAGTGGAATGGAAAATAGATCCTGAATCAGGAACAGAGGAATTAAGATATGCAATGCTTAAATTGCAACATATGCGATTTGTTGATGAGCTTAAAAAGGCTTCATCAATGAATGACCCATATTTGTTAGCGGCAATGATTGCCAAGTATTCTGGACAGATTGAAGAAAATGATCCAGAAAGCAGCCTTAGGCTTATTGCTATTACAGAAGGAATTTTGGAAGAAAACTAATCATGACTAATGCTCTTAGAAAATATTCTACTTTACTAAAAGGTGCCAATATGGTGCCCCGTAACAAAGTTGTAGTGTCCGATTTGAAACTGGCCGAAGCCATGAGAGAAAGTTATAATCTGGTTTTTAAAGAAGATCCTTCGGCTGAAGTGTTAGCGGGTGGTTGGGCGCAGGCTGTGCACGAAAGTGGCTGGCCAGTCGAGATTCCAAATAACAACATTGGAAACATTAAGGCAGCTAAAGGCTGGATGCAATCAAATAACTATTTTGTTAAAGATACCGTTGAGTTTACTCGTGGGGGCAAAAAGTATATAGAGGCGGGGACTAAATGGAGATCTTATCCAACTCTAGTTCAAGGGGCAGCCGGATATTGGTCGTTCCTTAATGGGCAGAGATATAGCGGAGCGCTTGATTGGATGGCTGCAGGAGACCCCGAAAGCGCATCTGTAGTATTAGGTGTAAATAGTTATTACACGGCTAGTATTAAAAGCTATGCCAAACGCTCTAATGATCTATATGGGCGCTTTATGAAAAATGTGGCCCCTAAAATGGCCAATTTAAAGTCAAATCCCGTCGCGGCTCCTGGAGAAAAACTAGCCATTAAGAATTTGGCTAGTGACTATTCTGACGAAGAAAAGATGACTATAAACCAAAATCCCTCAAACGACGTTGATATGTTAACTCGGCGATTATATGCAAAGAATAAACTTACTAAAATAGTAAAGAATAGCATATTACGCGAAAAGCTTCCAATAAGCGATGTCTTAGTTTGTGTTAGCGGAGATTGTAATTATAATAAACTTGAATATGCAAGAGTAACCGCCAGCATTTTGAAGCGCTTTATAGATGCAGATGTTTCTGTCTGTGGCGAGAATAATGAGGTAGAGATTCAGTGCTCAGCAGTTGGTAATGAAAAAACCCTAACTGGGGCTACCGAGGAATTATGTAAGCTTATTGCTAATGAAATGAATAAGCGGGTACAATCTAAGATTTCAGTAATTATGTTGCCCGGCTTATTATCTAAGTATAGTTGTATTAAAGATAGTGTGCTTATAAAAAATCGTAAACATTTTAATATGAACAGGATACTACATGGCTAAGGCTAAGGCTAACGGTTTTGCGGCAGCCGCATTAGAGATGTATAAGGATAAGCTTGTCGAAATAAACACCGGTGAGGTCGCAACTTCTCTTCAGTTTGCTGATCATACTGTTGGGCAAAAACATGTTATCCGTGGTCATCTTAGAGAGGTTATTGGTGATGGTATTGTTATTGAATGTAATGTTGGCAGTCATAAACAGCAAGTTCTAATAAATGCCTGGTCGGTTGTGTCTATTATGGAACTTCAGGGCAAGGGCAATATTAGCGATATTTATATTGATGAGTATAAAGAGAGAAACAATATTCGCAATCTGAAAAGACAGAATAAATAATGGATAGAAAAAGTGAACTTCTAACAATTCTAGCATCTACTGAAGAATCTGTGGATACCTATTCTTCCACCATGCGAGAATTAAATAAGAATGATCCTAAAAAGATCCAGCTATTCATGAAAAAATTCAAAGATGCTTTTGATAATGTATTAGATCAAGGATTAGAAGATAATCATCAGGACATTGCGCTTGAAGAGGCTAGAGCATCATATCATTCACGTTTTGTAAAATTAGCACAAGCAGCGGTAGGAACAAGTAACAATCCAAATGAGGTTGGAAAAACCGTTGCTGAAATCGTAAGGGTTATACTAGCAAGAGTGCCGCAGGAAAAAGACATAACTTACGACACTATGAGAAAAAAAATTCTTAGCATGAATGTTGCAGAAATATCTGGAACCACATTGCCTGATACTGCAGCATATGGCCAAGCGTTAACACTAATCAAAACTCTTCTAAGCGGGTACGCAGCAGAGTTTGTACAACAAGTACTAGTAAGTGCTTCTAACAATTTGTAGATATGATAGATAGATTTGATAGAGTTTCGGGCGAGATTTATAGGGGAGGCGCTCCTAGTGATAGCGATCTTGAATTATTGTCTGATGTTTTTAACATGAAGACTATTTTAAGTCTTGATGGGAGTATTGCATCTAATATTTCGTCTAAAGTAAAAGAACTTGGTATGCGTCATATTGTAATACCAATTAGCGGAAGTGACTCATTTAGCTTAATGAAGTATTTACAAAATCATATTGTATCTATACTAAATAGACATCAGCCTATTTATGTGCATTGCCGGCATGGCAGTGACAGAACAGGAATGGCTATCGCTCTTTATCGTACTGACCATGATGGTTGGAGTGTTGATAAGGCACTGAGTGAAGCTGAAACATATGGGTTTGGCAATAAATTAGATAACAACACAGAAGCGCTTTATAGGAAGATTATAACAAAAGAAGCTCAAAGTAGTGTTGATCAGATGAGGGATCATTTTGATATGGGCAGAGTTCCTCCCGCTTCTTCTTTTTCTCTTCAGCAGTCGTTTGCTCCTGAGGTTCCTATTGAAAACACTCCCATTGAAGATACTCCTCCTGCATTTAGAGATCCAAACGCATTTAATTTAAAGATGCAACATCCCGCATCTGAGAAAGAAAAAAGGGTTCGAAAGTTAAGGGCGCTATTATTAGAAGAGTTAGCAGCCAACATGGCCCCTCAAGTTGGTCAGTATGATAATTTTGAAGGAATACGTGGTGCTGGACCACTTGCTGGTGATGATGAAAATACTGGTGGATTTTCTTATGATGAAGGTGGCGGATTGCCGGGAGGCGTGGGGCCTTCAGGAACTGGCGGGTCTAGCAATCTTTAATGTACGCAGGGGATAATAAGAACTACTAATAGATAACCATTTCAAGTAGATGTAACTTGTGAGATATTATGATGTTTAGACGCATAGCAAATGATATACAAATGTCTTGTGATATACCGGATAACGAAAAGGAAGATGTTTTACAGGCCAAGATGCAGTTTGAGGCGGCTGCAAAAGCTTTAAACGTGGCAGTGGAACATTTAGATCATATTTATGATCCTTTTGTCGCGCAAACAGATATCTCTACAGAATCTGTTGTAAATAACAGGGGTGTATTACAAGGAAGGTATAGCACCAGAGTTAAAGATAATTTTAACGAGGTAAAGACTCATGCATTGATGGGCATTAGAAAGCTAAATAAATTCACCACCGGTGATAATGTTGTAAGAGAACTTATCAATACTTTTGTTGATAGCATTGGAGATGTAGAGGGTTTTGTAGAGGCATTTCTCAATACATTAAAGAACGACATTCAGTCTTCTGATTTTAGAGATAAGGTTATTAGTACGATTGATCAAATAAAAAAGCAAGCAGCAGAATTAGATGAATTTATATATGATACAATAATTGAACATATAGATAGGGATTTTTTAACAAAGACTTGGATGAATGAAACTGGTGATGAATTGTCTATTGATATAAATAAGACCGAACTACCGCTAGTTACACGGTTGCGTGAAGAGAGAGAAAAGGCACTGAACCCAGACGCATTTCCAGCACCTGAGGCACCAGGACAATCATTAAATATGAGCGATGCTCAACGAATGCTTTATCCTAATCGAATGCCTGGAGATACAAATATGGGAAACTTTGGAGAATAAAATGGCAATAGTTAAATATGGCGAAGGCGAGATACTTGATATAGTCAGCGGCGCAGAAGAAGCTGATGACGAAAAAACCAAAAAAGCCCTTAAGGCAGCTCAGCAAGCTGCTAAAAATATTGGCAAAGATGGTAAGGAACTAAAATAGTGTGTACTATAAATTCCAACAATTTCCTGGTAATAAAACTTTATCTAATAAAGAATCAGTCTAGGTTTGGTGACAAATATGTCTTTTAGAAAAATAGGCGAAGCATTAGTGGTTTCCCCGGAAGATTTACGCCCCTTAAGCGCAATTCTACCAGCCCAATTTAATATTGTTGAAGAGAGATTTACTAAGATTGCTGAGGAGTTAAAAACCATCGCTCCCAAAGCTAAAGACTTTTTATATTTTTCAGCAGTAATGATGCACGCCGCAGAGGCTGCATTGCTGGATGATAGTGGGGTTCTTAGAAAAGACGCAAATGGCGATGTGCTTGTCGCAAGCTGGACAAAAGAAAATGATTCATGGAAATGGGTCTGTTCAGATATAAACATTCTACCATACAAAAATTCAAATAATGATATCTTCCCCGAGGAAGAACTGGTTAAGGCTCATAAAGATTGGGTTGGAAAACCATTATGTCTGGATCATAAATCAAATTCTGTTGACATGATACGAGGCGTCGTTGTAGATACATATTATGACTGGCCACGTAGACGTGTGGTTGCATTATGTGCTCTTGATAAGATTACTTATCCAGATTTAGCCCGGAAGGTCTCCTCTAAGTATGCAACGTCTGTTTCTATGGGGACTGCCGTTGGCAGAGCAATCTGTACTGATTGTGGTAATGTTGCAAGGGCCGAGATGGATTTCTGCGATCATATGCGCAATAAGAGCTGTTATGGCGAAATAAATGTAGATTTAAAGCCTATTGAATTGTCAATTGTAGTCAACGGAGCAGATCCTAATGCTAGAATTAGACATATTGTTGCTTCGGCCGCAGATAGTATAGCAGGCTATGTTGCTGATAAGGAAAAAGAAGTTTCTAAGCTCGTATTACACGAAATTACTTCTGAATCGACCATTTCTGCCATTAAAAAGGACTTAGAGAGTGCGGTGGAAAGACTAAAAGCTCTTGCAGAAACTGTAGAAGAAGTTGAAGAACATGAAGAAGCCGAAGTAAGTGGCGAAGAACCAGATGAATATAAAGAATTATCTGGCGATAAAGAGGCATTTAAGAACGAGATCAATATAAAACTTGCTAGTATTTCACAACAGTTGAGCAGACTACAAAATAATGTGGACCAACTAGCAAATAGTGAGGAAACAAATATGACTATGAAATCAAAAGCTTATCATCAAGGTGGTGGAGGGGTAAACGATCCTTCAACTCTTCCTTACGAGAAGGAAGACTACCAGACTAACCGTGACAAGAACGATAAGCAAATGGTTGGTCAGGGCGTAGATAATACTGGTCCCGTCGATGGCATGCATCTAGGCTACTCCAGTTATGGAGAAACCGAGGAAGCACGTAAAAAGAGACTACAGCGTATGGCTGAGGATCGTGCTCTTCGTCGTAAGCAGGCTGTTGATCGAGCAAAGACTGCTTATCATCAAGGTGGTGGTGGTGTAAACGATCCTTCAACTCTTCCTTACGAGAAAGAGGATTACCAGACTAATCGTGATAAGAATGATAAGCAGATGGTAGGCGCCAAGCCTTTTCCAGATGTTGGTCCGGTTGATGGTCTATATCCTGGCGATAAAGAAACCAAGGAAAAGCTATCCCGCGCTACACTTACTGCAAAGTTCATTAAGTCTGCTCATCCTGATGGAACTGATAATTTAGGCCAATGTCGTTGGCAGGTTTATGCCGCCGATAAGCTTATCCTCACCGCAACTGTAGATGAACTTACCAATGGTAGGTCTGATCTTCATTATGACTCTGTAGCAAGCAAGGTCTTTGGCAAGAAGATTCTTGGTATGCTTCGTACAGATAGCTTTGACAAGGTTAAGGGTATACTTAAAGGTGCGCAAGGCGCGCCGCCAGAAGCACCTATGCCAGAAGCACCTATGCCAGAAGCAATGCCAGAAGCGCCTATGGCTGGTGAGCCAGAAGTAGATGCAGGCGGATCAGGAGATCCAAAAGAGCAGCTTCCTGAGCTTCTAACTCAGGCAGAGAATGTTCTTGCCGATATTCGTAGGGCAGTTGATGCCCTAATCGAAGAGCCAAGCGAAGAGCTTGAGGGCTTCGATGAGTTGGCAGAAGAAATGCCCACTAAGGCAAAAGAGCTATTAACCTTCCAAAAGAAGGTTGGCGGAGCCATTACTGTAGGTATGAAGAATGCCGTTAAGGAGCTTACCGATCATGTCGAAGAGCTTCGTATGTCTAAGCATATTTATGATAATAGTGAAAAGGTATCCGCAGAAAAACTTAATTATGTTGACAAGTTAACTGTTGACGCTTGCGAAGAGACCAAGCAGACACTTGCTAATTGTTACAAACTAATGGAGGCGTTTGTGAAGTACGCTAATGGAACAAAGGCCCTACTTAAGCGCGCGCAGCCAATGCTATCTGATCCAGATGTAGGAGCTGGCGGACCTGGCGCAGGAGTACCTGTGGATGTTGAGACCACACCTTCCCAGGAAGTACTGGAATATGGTGGATTGGGCAGCACAGAAGAAGAGCCTGTAACTTTCCAGGAGATGCTACAAGAGCGACCAGACAGTGTAACATCAAAGGGTCCTGTCGCTAGGATGGCACCGCTACCTGTTCCACCGGGAGCGGGAGAGGGAGTGACATATGATGCTCCTGAAAAGGCAGCGCCAAAGTCACGCGAAGAGCTGGCTAGAGATGTTGTAGGCGATATGGTTCCAGAAATGCCGGAAGATCTACCACCATTAGAGATGGAGCCACCATCCGCTGATGATACGAACTATGCAGAGATCGGACAGGATGGCAGTCTAACCCTATCCAAGGAAGAGCTTGCAGGTGGCGCTTTGGCAAGTATAGTTAATGAACTTACTGTAGAGTCCGAGGCTACTGCTCCTAATCTTTCCACAAAAGAAGGACGTGCGGCATATCGTGAGAAGCTAGCACAGAAGGGACTTAAGTTTAGCCCAATGCTGCAGGAAGCACATCCAGGTGGTGGCGAGACCACTCAGCTTGATAATAAGCCACAAAAGGATCTTGCCAAGGTTGAGACTCTTGAAGAGGCCCATAAAACCCATATGGATGTAGCAACAGCTCCTCCAAAGGTTCGTCAGGCAGCAGAAGAGATTCATAGACTTGTTGTTTCTGGTCGTATCGATCCTGAAACTGACTTTGATGCGCTTATTGCAAATGGTCTAGATTCTGATGCAGTTAAGTACTGGAAGCAGTATTATGCACAGGGTGACTCTGACTCCTCACAGTTCGCTGCTGAGCTTGTCAAAGAGCATCACGCAAAGAAGGCTGCTGTTGATCAGCAGGCATACGAAGTAAAGATCTCTAGATCATACGAATTAGCATATGACATGGTTAGCCGTGGTATGATTTCGGGTGAGCGCTCTGCTGTAAGTGAGCAGGTTAAAGAGATCATGAGTTTCGATGATAATGGTTTTGAGAGCATGAAGCGTTTTGTTGAGCGTCAAGCAGTGGCAAAGCAGGCATCAATGCCGCGTGTTGGCATCCTAGATGCTAATAACGTCACTCTTCCAGCACCACCAGGTACTCAGAATGATCTAGCAGACGAACTTGCCGGATTGTGGTCTGGTGATAATGTGTCACGAAGGATGAGCTTCTAAATTCCCAGAAAAACTAATAATGGGGCAAGTTAACTTGCCCCAAACTTTATGTGAAGGATTTACATGGTTTACAAAACAAATATAGATGAATTAGCTGCGGCCATGGAAGAAGTGCTCAATGACGATAGCTATAGAAGTGTTTTTGAACGTCCACAAATTAAAATGGCATCCGCAGAGGAGCCTGAGGTTGAGGTCGAAAAGAACACAATTGAAAGTGCCTACGAACAGCTTGTTGAAGCTTCTAGAATTCTAGATGAACTTGGTCTTACCAAAAGCTCCGAACTTGCATTGTCAGCCGTTGAAACATTATTGTCTGAAGCTGAAGAAGAAGATGACGATGAAGAAGAAAAAGAAGATGAGTCTGATGCAGATGCCGGTGAAGAAGACGAAGAAGACGAAGAAGAGAAAGAGGATGAGTCTGATGCGGATGACGGTGAGGAAGACGATGATGATGATGATGATGATGATGATGATGATGATGATGAGTCCGATGCGGATGATTCTAATGAGTCTAAGCTGCCGCCCTGGTTAAAGAAAAAGAAAAAGAAAGGCAAAGACGACGACGAAGACGAAGATAAAAAGAAGAAGAAGACGAAAAAGAAGACAAAAAAGAAGGACTAAGTCAACGTAGGAATTTATGTTCAGCAAACTAGGCACATCAGTAGCTCTTGAAATGGAAGAAATTTTGAGCAGCGACGCTCATAATCATTTATTTTATAAACAAGCTGCAGATAAATGTGATTGTCCGAAGAATTGCGCATGCAAACAGGATGGTAAGTGTGAAGGCGCATGCCCCTGTGATAAGAAGAAATGCAAATGTCCCAAAGGCTGTGATAAATGTGACTGTACCGAGACTAAAGGTAAATGTCCGTGCGTTAAGGTAGAGAAAAAGGCCGCCGCAAAATGTAAGTGTTGTACAAAAGGTTGTGACAAATGTACTTGTGAAGGGAAAGATGAATGTGAGTGCAAATGTAAATGCGCTAAGAAAGCTGAAGCTTTACAAGATCTATCTTATACTTTGAGCAAGGTTTCCGCAGACCTGGATGATGCTGGATATGTAAAATCATCCATTGCAGTAATGCGTGCGCTTGATGGGCTAATTTCCGAGGCAGATCCATTAGGCATTTCCGAGCCGATAGAAGAGTTACAGCTACCATTGCCCGAACCAGACCCAGTTCCTCATGAGGGAATAAGGGGCATTGTATCCGATGAAACAGAAACAGGACCTCAAATGGATCTTGAAGACATTGGAGCAGAGACGGTTGATGAATTAATTGATAAAATTCATGCCCTATTGCAGGGTGGAAAATATAGAGAAGCCGATAAGATGATGGAAACTCTATCTACTCTTTGGGAAGAAGATGATGATATACCACCACCACCTGTAGAAGACTTAACAGAAGAGGAGATGGGTGTACATGAACCGATGACTGGTAATGCACCAGAAGGCGCTCCTGAAGGATTAGGACTTGGAGAGCTTGAGAATGTGCACTCTGAACTTGATGCATGGCTTGAGAAGAATGCTAATGTGGTACACAGATTTGACGATCCGATGAACCCAGAGCTTGCACTTGACTTAGACTTGAAAGACTTATTAACCGTTGAAGATGGTGTTGATGTGAATTTGATCGATGCATATCTTTCGGAGTTGGATGGCTCATTTGAAGATGAATAATAACGAACCATATGACTATGCTGCGGCAATGGATCAATATCTTAATCCTAACAAGATTACGAAAAATGCCAATAATAACGCAGTGGATGAAGCGCTTCAAAACTTAAATAAGGCGGCTGAACTACTAGATGCTATGGGCAAATTTGGTGCGTCTGAAGTTATTACAAAGATGATGGAGCATATTCCGACTGCAGTACATACGGCCGAAAATACTCAGGTAAATATTGATTTTGTAAAAGAAGCATCGGCAGATGAACAAAACCAACAGCAACTAAATGAAGAAATGCTTCAAGCGCTTTTAGGACCAAGAAATGTTTCTAGATAAAACTTCAGAAGAAGAGTTTTTTGCTTCATTAGAAAGCAATCTCCATAAGCAGCATTCATTCGAAGATGACTTAAAAAGCAATCGTGTATCTGATGTGCAGGCTTATCTTAAGCGTGCCGCTTTAGCTTTAGCCAGAGCAGGCTTGCGCAAAGAGGCAGAATGTGTAGTAATGGTTTCTGAAGATGCTATGAAGGACTTAACCAGCGAGAAAATGCTTAAAAACCTAGAGCAAAAAGGTTGGGTATTTAATGCAGATGACGGTCATAGCCAAGACGCATGTATGGCTGAAGATTGTGCCCAGTGTTCAGAAGGCAGTCAAGCACAGCTGAGCCAACAAGAACTAAAAGATCTAAGAGCCTTACTAAATAAATAAAAAATAAACAATCATTATCGAGCCTCGGGAATATTTTCCGGGGCTTTTCTATTTGAAAGACTGTTTTAATTCTATGAACTTATCGTATTTGCGTTGAATATAAATCGTGGCGTCTTTGTATAGCCATTCCATAAACTTATAGACCTGGCGATTGCCTCCGAACGAAAGCTCTGTTGTTATCTTATTAACCTTACGAGTATATAGGTTTGGGTTTATGCTAAGCTCTTTTTTGATTATTTGTTTAACAGAAAAACAAAAATTCTTAGCAGATGCCAAAGAGGCCGAATAAGCCTCATAGCCATTTTTTTTTGTTGAAGATGAAATACAACCATCACCATCAAAGTATCCTCGGATCCAATGATGAACTAAGTTCTTAGGGATGTTCTGAGGCGGTTTTAAAATCAACCATTTTCTAGGGACAACTCCTTTGTCTACCAGATCCATGCACAGTTTCTTCGATCTGATGGCAGTTCGCCTTTAATAAAATTAGGAAATTCTAGTTTTAAACTTTTAGCAGGAATACAGCCAAGTTTAATGAGCTGCTCGCTTATTATCTTGCTGCTGAACAGTAGTTTATATTGGTTTTGTTGAGGATACGGCTTATTAACAATATATAATTTATGATTTGGTGCAATATAGTTCTTAAATATCTCTACAATTTTTTTATCACGCTCTTGTAGGCATAGAGATATTGAGTAGTAGTTTCTAGTCTTGCTTTTAATATATACATTACCATCAGCATACATCAGCCCTAGGAAGTATGCCTTCTCTTCGCTGTCAATATTGTTAAAGAAATCAGTATTGATTGTATGACTTTTATCTATGTCCTCTTTATAAATTTTACGAACACCAGCTTGGCGTAATATCTTCCTGACCGTTGGTCTAGATATATTTAATTTTCTTGAGATCTGAGCTAGATTTTTATTATGGGAGTTATATAGATCAATGATATTGTTTTTGGATTCGTCTGATATCTTAGGCATATCTAAGCATATAACAGCAATGACACATATTAATCAGAAAAACATAAGGAGTTCGTTATTTTAAGGATCGTACAATCGGGTAATTCTTTACCATTTTCATTTGCAGTAGACCCAAACGCAGAATTTGAACCTGGTCAAATTGCTCAGCTAACTTTGATCGGAAATCAAATTGTTTGTGGTATTTCAGATGGTACGGCCCCAATGGGGGTCATTGACGACATTAAGAAGAATGCTTTTTCCGCTGCATCTATTGATGAGACCGTTATTGCTCCAATTCCAGATGCGATTGTTGCCGGCTCTGGAGCCAATTTAGTAACGACCGTAGATGTTAAAGCGGAGCTAAGAAACCCAAACATTATTGATAGCTCATTTGTGTCAAGAAATGTAGACGCTGTATTAAATGCTAGAAATGGAGTAATTACATTATTGGCTGGCACTCAGCTTAATCACGATCAGGATGGTGATGGTGTTCCTGACTCAGTAAGAACTGTAGTTAGTTATACGTATCAGATTCCCAATGTTCCTGGCGATGATTCTACAGCTGCAAGCGGTAGAATTACAGTATGGTTTCAGCGCATGATCGCGGCGACTGATGCTTTTGAGACCAATCAAAGATATCCTGTCAACGCTCCATTATTCGTTAATGAGTCTGGATTATTAACTACTAGGCAGATATCTGCTGATTATCCATCAATAGCTTTTACAACGGCCCCTCCAACGAGTATTCATGGTAGCCTCGAATTTCTCTGGTTATGAGATCTTCACCAAATTACGCATACTTAGATAATATGTATTTATATAAAATAACAAATAAAATTAATAATAAGCATTATATAGGTCAAGCTGTGGAGATTGCCAGAAGGTGGAGTCAACATAAATCTGGGGCCAGATCGATTATCAATGGTACCAAGAAGATGGGAGATAATGGTATCCAAGTAGTCCATCTAGCTATAGCTAAATACGGGGCTGAAAACTCGCTCTTTAAGAAAGATAGCTAAAGATTTTGGCGTAAGCACTACGGTAATTCGTAGGATTAAGAAATGTTCAAAATTATAGATGTCGTTGCAGGCCCTATAAGGCTTCCGGCTTATGATGATAAACTTGATTTAGGCAATATTGTTAGCATCAAAACGGTTGATGGCGATATAGGTTTTACTTTAGGTAATAGCCTGAATCCGTTTGGTATTATTGCTAAGGCTGATTGCTCTGGCATTCTATCTGTATTTTGCAGTATGATTATCTTCCAAACTGACAAGTTTGAGCACGATCAAAAGTACGATAAGGGAGATTTATTGTATTCGAATGATTGTGGAATTTTTACAAACCGCAAAGTGGATGATAATGCATTACTTTTAGGGGCTGTTAATGATAACTATTTTAATGAAAATAGCTATATAGAAATTAGGCTCATTTAGGAACGCATAAATTAATATTATAGTGACTATTATCAACGGTATGGGTGCATTTATGGCATATAGCAAAGAAGACTGGAACGCAGCAATGGATTCAGAGGTATTCAGAGAGTATCTCAAGGCCGAATTACAGAAAGAGGCCATGCCGAAGCCAGAGCCACAACCAATTGACAAGGCGCAAGTACTTGAAGAGTTTGTGGAATTTGAGAAGAAAGTGCTTTCAACGCCAAAAATGAAGATGGCATTTATGGCATTGCAACAGAAGTTTAGAACCGATCCAGAGTACACAGCAAAGGTTGATCCTTCATTTGTAGAGGGAGTCATGTTGCTCAATCTTAGTGGCGAACAGGAATAATCATGACATTTAAGCATATCACATTTGGCGAGAGCCCAGTTATGCGCAGCCTTGAGAAGGTTGCAATGGAGAGAGGGATGTTTGAGCCCGATCCGGTAGTAAAAGAAGCATCCGTTGAAAAGCTATATGAGCCAACTGAGAGCCTATTAAATGACATGTTTTTGTTAGCTAATGGATTAAGAGAGAATGGTTTCATTGTAGAGGCAGACGCTTTAGAAGATAAGATATTAGAACACAAGCAGGCAGCAAAGGCTGCCGAGAAAGCCGTAAAAGATCAGGGCGAAAAGATGCTTGATGATGCTCATCCTGAGGGAGATGTTGAGGTAGCTCCATCTCAAAGTGGTTATGGCAAGATGTTAACTCAGAAGACCACACAGGACGAGATCAAGAAGATTATAAACAAGATGCCTACTGGAAAGCTAGCTAATAAGCAGGCACAGTTGGGTGCACATATTCTAGCACCTAAGGTTGGCTATGAAATGGCAGTTGCATTTGGCAAAGCCATGGGTCCATATGTTGGCAGCGGATATGATGCTGATGATATAAAGGATGCGGTAAGAGATCATCTTTCTAGAATTTTGGTTACGGATCTAAAAGACTATCAACCAAATCAGATGCAAGTAGTTGCAGATTTGTTCACAAAGATGGTTAATGCTGAAGCTGTAGATTGGGCTCTTAAGATGCAAGAAGATCAAGAGAGACTACCCGATTACGACATGGAAGAAGGTCTAAGGAATGTTGCCGGGAATATTTTTGCCACAGCAACGGGAAGGATGCAGTCTATGAATCGGGGAGCGAGTCCTGTAATTGAGAACATTATAAAGGCCGCTGAATACGCATTAAATGTAAACGCTCAAGAATCAGCTAGCGTTCAAGATTTATCAGCTAACATTCCATCTATAGAAGCGATAACACAAAATCATACAAATCTTGCACTTCGTATTGGGCAAAAAGAAGCTGTTGGAGATGTTGTTTTCAGATTTTGGGGTGGTGAGGTATCTACACTTTTTCGTTTCGAAGAAAATGAGGCAAAGCAGGTTGGCGAGCTGGCAGCTCCTAAAATTCGGGACTACTTATTAGACAAAGCAAAACAAGGCTATGACCCAGTAGACTTAAATAATATAATCACAGATAATATTAATGAATATTGGGGTAGGTATTTAGGAAAAAGTCCAGCAGGACAAGATCTTGGATTGAATGAGCTTCCAGAGCTAGACTATAGCTTTATGTTACATAATATACTTTATGCCGACCCAGAGATGCATACACTATCAAAAACACAAAAGTTCATAGCCGATGAGCGAGCGAAAAAGACTAAAAAGCGTACTGAAGAAGAAGAAAAGTCTATACTAGCAGGTATATATACGTGGGAAAAAATCTATAATGGATTAGTTTCTCCGCTTAACAATGTGGTGCGCGAATTAATAGCTTTTAATCAAGACACTAGTAAAGATGAAACGGCTGGCGCGAATGCTCTCAAACAGGCAAGATATTGGAAAAGTATTGTATCAAAAATTGAACAAGAACAAGGGAATTCACTCCAATGGTCTGTCATTCATAACAAATTTAATGGGACCAAATTTTATCAATACAAGACCTGGACAAGTTTAATTGTTGCTATTTCTAGTTTTGAAAGTGCCGTAGTTGAATGGGTAAAAAAGCCAGGTACAAAAGAAGGATCAGAAAAGGTAGAATTAAGAAAGGCTGGACAGCAGAACGTACCAGAGCCTGGAGAGCCAAAAGAAACGCCAGAGAAGACCGCGCCAAAGCAAGTTGGAGTTGGCAGTGGCTACAATGTTGTAACCAAAATGCAGGAAGCGCTAAAGGCGTTGTCAGATGAATATGCAAAGTCACAGCCTAAAAGAGCCTCTGCTTTAAAACAAGGTGGCATTGATGGAGACTGGCAGAACCTTACTCAGGCAGCCCTTGTAGAGGCAGAGAAGGTTCGCAATGAGATGGGCGGCACAGGCACAGCACTTGTTTCTTGGCCATCATCAGTCCAGGCAGCGAACGCCAATACTACATCTTTAACTGCGCTTATTAAGCAGGTTAAGACGGGTGCCGGTAGTGCTTATCAAGGCAAAGGCGAGTCTCTTGGTGAATATAATCGTCCAGTAAGTAAGGAGATGGTAGAGGTCTTTACAGGCGATCTTAGAACGCTTTCTACATTCCTCAGATTTTTAGAGAATACTGGACTCATTCATGAGGTTGGTAATTTTGCCACCCCGCCCGGCATGACTGTTACTGACCTTCGCGTTGGAGATGAAGCTTTAGCCCCAGAGCCAACAGAGACGCCAACAGAGACAAGTTTAACTGCGAGTAGAAAAGAAGAACTTTCTAAGATGTCGCAGAACACAAAGCGAACTATAAAGACTGAGCTTTTCGATCCTGAGCCTGGGCCTGATCCTGAGCCTGAGATATCAAGAGCAATTGGCTTAACATACAATGTATGGGCTGGAATTTTAAAGCATTTTGAGGACGAGGCAGCCGGCACATATTGGGATGAAAGTATCAAAGATAAGACTGGTTCAAAGAGATTGTATAATGGAATTCTAAAACTAAAAGAACTTCTTGATCGTGCCAAGACAGAACAAAATATTACACCAGAACAAGCTGCAACTAAGGTTATCAATCTTGGTGAAGGCACGCCATACAATGCGCCTTCAGGCAGGAGAACAATTGTAGAAGATGGTAAGACTTATTATGTAGTTATAGATCCAAGTGGTAAACGTTGGAGAATTGCGCTAACCGAAGCCCTTCGGCCTGGTTACCGTTATGAGGGTTCCAGTTATAGCCTTGGACCGTCAGCGCTTAGGCCTCCTGTAAGCCATATTCTTGATCTTAGAAGTAAAGAGTTTGGAATGCCGCAGGCATTTAAGAGACGATTAACTTTTAATTCATTCTCCAACACTCCTGGAGCAGATATCATTGGTATGTTTAGCCATATGGGCCCAACTCCTTTGAGGGAAATTCAGGCTCAGTTTGCTCTAGTTCATAATATTGAATTGGTAAAGTGGTACGATAAGTATAAGACTTATCACGTTAAGCACCCTCAAACAGGCAAGGCCGCTTGGTTATCAGCTCTTAAACTGCCTGGCTATAACAGCTTTGTCAAAGAACTTACTGGAACGCCTAAAGATAAAGCAATGGGCTTCTTGAAGTTGGCACTCAGTCGCCTGTCAAAGGCTTATGCAGAATGGGAGCAGAGCGTCCCAGAGGCAGAGTCCGAAAGAATGACTAAGACTGAAACTTGGTTTAATAAATGGAGACAGCTTCTTAGGATTAAGTACGGAAAAGTTGAGAATAGCTAAGGCTAAGAATGAGAAAAGATGAACTGCAATATTTATCTGATACCATACTCATTGAACAATTGGCATCAGACCCTGAGCTTTTAAAGCAGGCCGGTCTTTTTGAAGATATCGGTTTTGGTAGCATTGCGGAAACCGTCAAACAATTTGCTAAAGAACATATAAGTGCAGACGCTCCTGGTGGATACGCTGGGAGCATTGTAAGCCTTATGGCTCCTGCCATTCTTTGGAGAATTCATCCCATATTAGGTATAGCTGGCGCTGCTGCATATGCGCTTGGTTTTGATATAGTTACCATTGTTAAGGGTATTTTAGGCAGCGTATCTGGCAAAATCGATAGTGGTGAAGGTGTAGATCTTTCAGAGATAAGCTCGCTTGGTAAGGGCGCTGTATCTGGAGAGATTGGTGATGTGTCTGAAGCCGATGATATGCTTCTTCCTATTAGAGAGGCTTTCGAGGTAAATGCTCAAAGGCGGAGAAAGCCTTTTGGTAGATTACCACAGACTCCTTGGGGTCGTGAAAAAGGCGCCCCACTATTAAGAAGGATTTTTGGAACCTTATCAAGGTCGAGGGGTAAATGGCTGGTTGGTGGTATCATTATATGGTTTCTTAAGACGCTGCTTGTTGGTGCTGGCTTGGTAGCTGGCGCTGGGCTAGTCAAGAGCCTTATATCCCCTAAGAAGGCTCCTGAAACAGCTCCTGTGGCCCCAGTAGCCCCAGCAGAGACAACCGTACCCACACACGCACCAGCTCCAAAGGAAGTTCAGCGTCCAGACCCATTTGTTCCAAGTGGCAGTGGTAAGAAAGATTTTGCAAATGATGCCAATAATATATGGATTGTTCCGCTTATAAATAGAAGCATTGATGATACATTAGCTATTTGGGCGGTTGATGTGTATCCAGAGTTGAAAGGCAGAGAATTTGATATACAAATGTCACCAGCTTTTAGTGCCACTGTAAGTAGGCTTAAAAGAAACTTTAGCGCCAGACAACCTGGCAGTTTAATTATGCCAATTGGATTGCATAATAGAAAACAGGTTGTGGATTTATTTTCCAGGGATGTTAAGAAACATTAAAGGTATAAAATGAGCGAAATTTTTGAAGAATATGAGGCCATCTTAGTTGAAAAGGGCATCGTCAAAGAGGCCCAGAAGGAGCCCAATAAGCCAAATCCAAGATATGATTCTTTGGATTTAGAAGCTATTGAAAAACTTTATGGCGTAAAGCCCAATGGAGAAGAGGATCATATTGTTGAAATAGCTCATCCAGATCCTGTTGTTGTAGCTCCGGCTTATGATAGGATCAATGGATTAGTAGAAAACCTACTTGAGCGTCAAGACATAATTGCCGCCATTGCATTAAGGCCCAATGATGGCAAATTAGTTCAGAGACGATATGTTGTAGCTCATGACGATCTTCTTAATGAGCTTTTAAAGACAGCCTTCATGCTTGACAAGAAGGGCAGAGACGATTTGATGAAGCTCGCTGATGATTGTGCGGGCCGTCTATTAAAAAAAAAATTAGTTAAGATTGCATATTCGTGGACGGATATTGGTGAGGCATTAGGCGTTGCTGGTGGTGCCGCGGCTGCTGTAGCTATTCTTGGCACTGGACCGGCTGGATGGATTGTTGGTGCGGGCATTTTAGGCGTAGCGGCATTGG
>LAZR01000326.1_pt1 | contig 44021 bp, 59 predicted proteins | sample 329461 | NCBI WGS metagenome assembly LAZR01 (sample SAMN03002196, study PRJNA259156) | marine sediment metagenome | biome: sea floor; feature: Hydrothermal impacted sediments; material: marine sediment; isolation source: Loki non-amplified sample from Loki's castle hydrothermal vent sediment ...
CCAGTTATTATCACAGAAGATATGCTAAAAGATATAAAAACACCTACTCTAATAATTGATATGGCAATAATTACAGGAGGAAATGTTGAAGGCTCTGAAAAAGATAAAATAATAAAAAAAGGAAATGTAACAATTCTAGCACCATCAAATCTCACAAATGAAGTGGCTTTGGATGCATCGACTCTATACTCTTCTAATCTTTTTAGTTTAATAGAGCATTTTTATGACAAGGAAACTAAAAAATTAAAATTTGATTTAAATGATGAGATTATAAAAACAGCAACTCTAACACACTCAAAAAAATTAATAACACCTATCTTAACTAAAGGAAAATAAAAATGGATCCTCGAGCAGTTATTTTTTTAGCTTTTATTTGTTCACTTCTTGCGGTGCTTTTGTTCGGCTGTCAAACTCAGCAAACCCCGCAAGTCCGAAAGGTATGGGGCCAGGGGGACCTGCCCGCCGACTGGCAGGGCTTCTTTGGTGAAGGCAACGTTGCCAGGCTCGACTTCATACAGACCCAGACAATCAACAGGCAGGGCCAGGCGATTGCAGTGCTCGCCGAAAGGCTAAGAAAATTGGAGGCCGATCCCAACGATGCTTACGAGGCCGAGTTGAAGCGCAGAGGTTTATAATGCCGGTAAAGATTACAAATGTTGACGGGTTTCAAGTAAAGACTCTGGTTAGTGCCAAGAGCACGACTAAGAAAAAGGCCGAGGCCCAAAAGAGATTACTCAAGACCCACAACGAACACTTAGCCGAAAGGATGACAAGTTGAGCGAAAAAACAATATGGGCCTATGATGTCCACAAAGAACTAAATGTGCTATACGGCCAGGCGAAAAAGGTCGGAGACATTGCCCTGGCTCTTGAAATATTGAAGTTAATACAGGACAATGTAAAAAAGCCCAAACTTTCCAACCTTACTATTGATGACGAAACAATTGAAGCGTGCTGTGGAATTCCCAGCGATGAAATGCGAGAGCATATTGAGAAATATCACGGGAACAAATTCGACCTTAAGCAATGTCCAAATTGTGAATCATGGGTATCATTTTTATATAGCGAACACAAGAACTTTTGTCTTGTGTGTCTTATGGCAAAGTTCAAGAAGGAACACCAATGAAACTAATCCCAACGTTAGATCGGGTGGCTATAATCCGCGAGGAGAGGAAGAAGAAGAGCACGGGCGGTATTATTCTGCCTTGTGAAAAAGAGTCGAACTACGGTGAAGTGGTCGCCGTTGGTCCGGGCGGATTTAATATAGACGGTTCCCGGCGGCCAATGTCGGTCAAGAAGGGTGACATAGTATTCTTTAAAGCAGACTACCATACCACAACGCCCGATAGTAAAGTGGTGATAGTCGATGATGAGGATGTTCTGGCGATAGTGAAATGAAACGTAGAGAATTTATAAAATCAGCGTGCCTTGCGGTCTTGGGTGTAAGCTCGTTGGGAACTCCCGGAGGGCACACCAAAGCCGTTGAAAGTGCCGTGACGGTGGCAACGGGGATTAGTCCGCTGAAGGTTGACCGAGCACTTTTCCTGGGTGCTAAAGTTGGTTTAGGTGCATGGTCGTCGGACACAGTTAAACCAAGAAATAAGGTGAACCCAGGGTTTCAATTAGTAGATATTGACTGGACACCATTATTAAATACGTGATTGATTATGAAGTACAAAATAATGGTGACGATTGACAAAAGTGTTGATAGCAAAGAAGAAATTGAACACGAATTACGAGTTCTGGCAGAAATAACCGGAGTGAAATCGCAGAAAGCGGTCCATGACGGTCGAAGGGTTGCTGTGTTTGAAGGTGAATTTCACGAATTTTATCAAAGAGTCAAGGACAGGATAATGTCCAAAATAAAAGCATACGAATAATGGGATTGAAAGAAGATATCGAAAAGAAATTGGCCGCTGAAACTAAATATAGCAGTCGCTATGAAATACTTGCGATAGAATTGAGTATAATTGAAGCGCTTGACAAGTTAGCAGATGAGTTTTTAACTATAAAAGCCACCGCGGCTTCGGAGCGGAGATAATGGCGATTGATTATGACAATACCTGAAAATCTATTCAAAGACTTGTTTTTGAGGGACAAGACAGAACTATCCAATGCCGTGAGGACTATTAGTGGCACGGCAGAGAAAGAAATGTTACCCAAAATGGCCGAGGCATTGGTAAAGTGGGCTGGCGCGCAATTGTGGTTACAAAGTTATGACTTGAAGGATTTTGAATTATTCAAGAGAAATTACGACTATGGCAAAGGTCTTGGTCTTGGTATGACTATGGACATTAACAATATGCCAATCACGGTTCGCCGATTTTGTTATGAATATGTTGCACTTGCCGAATGTATTAGAAAAGAAAATGAGAGACTAAGGTCTTTTTGGTTATACAGGTTGATTGGATTATTTAGAAAGCGCCCGTCCCCGCCAGCGACAAGCGGGGATAAACTAAAACGAGCGGAGTAATTATGTTCAAGTGGTTGATATGTTTGTTCAAAGGACATCGTTGGTGGTTATGGCGAATAATAGATACAAAAGGCGGTGTAGTCGTCTTTGAAAAATGTTTAAGATGTAGAAAATTGCGAGTTGACCAAAGTGTTGATAATAGATGTAGGAAAGTTGAATAGTGGCTAAGAAAGCTAAACTATCAAAGGTGAAGGAGGAGGAGCTCAGGCTCAAGATGCTTGAGTTTCGGGGCGAGGCCGAGGAGGGTAATAAGCCGGTCTTTAAGCGCATGACCCAAAACGAGCGGTTCAAGATAGGTAAGCACTGGGACGCGGACGATGTGAGTTTCAGCGAGGCCCACGGCAAGTTCGCACTCACTATCAACGAGGTATTACCCATAGTCTTAGACATTGCCGGCACCCAGGAAGAGAACCCGTTGGATTTCAAGGTCCGTCCGGTCAAGGGCGGTACCAGGGTAATCGCCGGGATACTTACTTCGCTGCTCAAGAATGTTATGGACAAATCGATGGGCAGGGAGGAGGCCTCGAGGAGCTTCGAGTCCGGGGTCACAACGGCCCGGGGGTTCGTATATATCGATATCGATTATACCAACGATCCGCTAAGGGGTGATTTGGTACTCAAAGAGCCGGACCCGTTCATGGTATTGCCGGACCCTACTTGTAAGACTTATGACTATAACGCGGAAAAGGGCGGGGCCAAGTATATCTGGATTGACGAATGGGAGGACAAGGGCAAGGTCGAGGCCAAATGGCCGGACAAGGAGATCAAGAGCGCCAACTTCGATATGATACCCAAGGGCCGGTTCCGCGGGATGTTAAACTTCATGTTCGGAGGCGGGCCGAACTTACACCTGAGGGACGATTATCGTCATCACGATGAGCATACATTCCAGGAGGAGATGGAAAAGAACGTCTCGAAGCAGACCAACAACTATAGAATATCCACCTGCTTATGGAAGGAGTGGAAGAAGGGGGCTTACGTCCAGAGGCTGGATGACCCTTTGAATTACCTGGCGTTGACCGGGCCTAAAGATATAGCCGAGGCCAAACGGATAACCAACGGGAACATAAGGGTAATTGAAAAAGACCGCTACGACAACCAGTTGACAGTACCGGTCCTCAATATAACCCGAATGGCGGGTGACATCCTTTTAGAACATATCCCGGACCCGTTCGATGGTATGAACTTATACCCGATAGTGAGGTTCGCCCCGTATTTCGATCACGGCTACGAGTACCCGCCGGTCGAGAACCTTATAGGGCCGCAGAAGCTCATCAATTATACTTTTTCCTCTTTAGTGAACATCCTGAAGAACCTGGCAAACTCCGGCTGGAAAGTAGGCAAGGCCAGCCAGAGATGGATGGAATGGCTGGAAGAGCATGGCGGTGAGGATGGCCTGGTAATTGACTTGAGCAAATTCGGAAATAGGGCAGATAAGATTATAACGACCAACTACCCGACCGGGTTCGATCTAATAACCCAGCGGGGCAAAGAGAACATGCGGGAGATTTCACAGACCCAGTTAGTAGTACCCAAAACCGGCCGGCCGGAATCGGGTAAGGCCAAACAAATTGACGAGATACGGCAGCAGAGGACCAAGGGCATTATATTCAGGAACTGGAACCAGACCAATATCCTGATAGCCAGGACAATGGTGGAATTAGTGCGCCATACGGAGGTGTTCTCAGACGAGGAGGTCATGGCCATTATCGACGAGGAGGACCTGCTCGATGAGAAGATCATGGACCAGGCCAGGGGCATTATCATCAATCAAATTCAACAGCAGGGGGGGACGGTCCCGCAGCGGCCCGGGCCTCCGAACCCCATAAGAATGAGCAATGCGCCCCCGGAACTGCAGGCCCAGATGTTAGACGCCTTTCAAAATAAAATGGCGATATTCCAGCAGTTCGTCGAGCAGGTGGAACAGGCGGCCATACCCATAGCCAAAGAAATTATATTGAAATTGCTTAGAAAGATGCAGCAGGGGCGGTACGGTATTAAGGTCGATACCTCACCATCGGCCCCGACCCTTAGAATGGCCAAGAGACTCGAAACCCTGGAGCTGGATGAGCAGCTGCTCAGAGGCGGCCGCCAGGGGATATCACGCAAGAAGCTGATCGAGAGTTCGGACATTCAGGACGCCGAGGAAATAATCGCCGAAGAAGTGCCAGTACAGGGAGCGGCATAATGGCGGATGCAAAAACAATAAGAGCAATAAGGGAAAAGGCCAGAAGGGAAATAGGCGAATGGTTCGAGAAAACTGTTAAGGAAGAGGTGCGAGATACATATATGTCAGCAAGAAAAGAACTTGGATTAAGGCCAGCCGCCGCATTAGCACTTGCCAAAGGAATGGTTCAGGGATATCTTAACAGATGGGCGCAAGCCAATTTTTATGACGAAGTATGAAGTTTCAAAAAAGAAAACCTAAATATTGTAAAGATTGTGGCCGAAAGCTCATTTGTTTTTGGTGTTTTGGTTGCAAATCATGGCATTTACCGTATAGAATACTTATTGTGGATGACGTATGAGTGAACGGGAGAATTAAAGATGACAAAAGAGGAATACATTGAGGAACGAAAGAAGTTGTACGAGCAAGCCAAGAAGACCGGTTGCCTCGTTTTAGCCTACGACATATTACTTAGTATGGACCCAAAAAAGCCACAGAAACCCAAATGAGTCTTGAGCAGGAAAATACAGAAGACATAAATCAGCCAGAGCTAAATCTCGAAAAAGGTTCGGCCGAAGTGACCTTGACCGACGTATATGCAATGTTCTATATACTGGTCAAGCAGAACCAGAAATTGCACCCGGGAAGTAAAATGGCATTCGACGTGAATGCGTTCAAGACCATGCCTAAGAAAGTGGCCATAAACTTTCTAAGAGAGGGCAAGAAGCTATATGCCTGGATTCCGGGCAGGCAGAAAGACCGTAAAAAAAAGAAAAGCAGGTTGATTTTACCTCAATCTAAAATTATAACTTCAAACTAAAGGGAACGTAAAATGGCTAAAGAGAAATTATCGGAATCAGAGGCACTCGAAGAAGAGGCGGCCAAGCTCGGCGTTAAGAAGTCCAAGGTGATAATGTCCAGCTACAGCGTTAAGGACAAGACCCCGGAAAAAATAGCCAGGGAAGCGGGCAGGCACGAGAAACTTGTGGCCAAAAGGCTAAAGAACCGGGTGGAAAAAGCCAGGGCCAAGGCCAGGATGAAACCAATAGATAAGAGAAAGGCCCTGTTAGTCGGCAGGTTCAAGGCGGTAAGGTCCAAGGTGCGGGCCCATACGTATACTAATAAGAACATAGCGGCCTGGACCGAAGAGTGGGAGCTGATAATCAACAGTCCGAAGCAGTGGAACAAGATCACCAAGAACGGCAAAGAACCCTATACCCCCGGAAACAAGAAGAAGATGTCCGCCAAAGAACGGCTCGATGGTATGGACTTAGATGATGAAAAAGAAAGCTCTTGAAATCTTGATTATTGTAGGTGCTTTGCTTATAGCGACTTTGGCGGTTGTATTTTGTGCTAAAAGATGACTGAACAGGAACGCAGATTACGGTTGAATGAGATGGGTAAAGAGATTGCCGCAATGCACCCAAAGAAGATTGGTGCGGTAATGTTTGATATGGTCAATGGGAAATTGACCGGGGTGAGAGAAGGAAATGGCTGGCGGACAGGTAACGTACTGTCAAAGACGGGTTTCGCAGGAAAGCATTAAGTTATTTTACAACTAAATAAATAATCGAGGTTCTCGAACCAATCGACCCTCATTAGTTCGCATAACAGCGGATTGATGAGGGTTTTTTTATTGGAGTTAAAAATGCGGCGTATGGTGAAAACGAGACCCTTGTTACCGCAAAAGCGGGTGGTTAAGAACCGCAAGGAAGTAACCACGTTAAGCCGCATACAATTTAGCTGCACGGCACAGTGGCAAAGCCGGATGCCTCTTGGATAACTGAGGGCAAAAAAGTTATTTCGCACCGGACGAATATCCGGGATGCCTTTGGCAGTTGAGGGTTTCAACTGCCCCCTATTGCGGGGAACGCAGTATGCGGCTCTCTCAGCCGGAAAAAAGGAGACTATCGTGGACAAAGAAGAGATTACTAATTTGCCGGAAGGCATGACAAGCGAAGAGCTTGACGCCCTGACTACGGGTGAGGACACTCCTGAAAAGGAAGAGCAAGACCTCGCCCAGGCGGCGCTCGAGGCCACCGAAAGTCCGGCTGAAGAGTCCGTATCTAAAACCGAAGAGGCCGCAGCGGCGGTCGAGGAAGAACTGTCTGAAGATCAACAGCAGTTACGGGCCAAGGACTCCAAAATAGCGTCACAGAAGCATGAGCTTAAAGAAAGGGACCTGGAAAACGCAAGGCTGCAGGGCCAAATAGAGGCCCGCAAGGAATTAGCCGTACCGAAAGACCCGGTCAAATCGCCACTGGAAATCGCCGAGGCCGCTTACCTCGAAGAGCACGATGATCTGGATGGTTTCGCCATAAGCGGCAAGCTCTATCGAGAACAGAAGGTGTTCGAAGATGAGCAGACGGCGAACAAGGCGACTACCCAAGAGCAAACGCAGACTAACACCGCGGCGGTCCAGGCGGAAGACGAGCTGTTAGCAGGCGAGCTGTCGGAAGAAAAGCGAGGCGCAGGACTCGATTTGAAAACTGTGGCAGGAATTGGCCAGCAGTATCTGACAAGAGGCGACAAGTTAGATATAGCCGATACCGTTCAGTCTCGAGGCCATAAGGCCGCCCTGAAAGTGGCATACGACAGAATGGTGCAACGTACCCTTGGCGCCGACAACGCGGATTCCAAGCTTCTGAAAATCGCAATTAGTAAATCTCAGACTAAACCCAAAAAAGAGAAAACAAATATCGACGCCCTCACTACTGAGGACGAAGAAAAGGGCGAAACTGAGACAGAGACTCACAGCAGCAGATTAGCTAACTTTGTATGTAATTGAGTTTCTATTACTTGGTTTTGCCGGAAAGGAATAGCATGGCAAGAACAAGTATTCTTAATGCGAATGAGCTGACGCAGAAGGCCTGGCCCCAAACGGTGTTCAGGATACAGTTAGAGAACATGCAGCTCTCGAACATGATGAGCGAAGGCAACGATATGCCTATCGTCCTCGACCGGACACTGCAGGGTAGAATTGGGGACCAGGTCATATTCGAGCTCGATATGCCGCTGTCGAACGCCGGTGGTACCGACGACAGTGATATAGAAGGTGAAGAGGAGGCGATGAGCTTCTTCAACTTCCCCGTTACCATTCACGAGCGTAATCACGGGGTAAGAAGTGCGGGTAAGATGACGGACAAGCGTTCTGCGGTCAAGATACGCTCCAAGGCCGCTTTTGCCATCGCCCGCTGGGCCGCGGAACAGTCTGAAAACGACATGATATGGGGACTCTCCGGGCTCGGCAATCAGAACACCTACGCCGGTGAAGGCACATCGGCCATTTTGACCGTGAACGAAAAGGCCCCGAGCGCCAGCCGTATCTTCTACGGCGGTCAGACGGCGGCCGGGGCGGTCACCGTAGAGTCAAGCGACTCGGCCATCGCCGATTCAGCCGGTGACGATTATCAGAACTTCCTGTTCGGGACCAAGATAATCACCCGGATAAAGACCAAGGCGGTCCTGGCATTTCCGAAGTTCAAGCCGATTTTGATTAACGGCAAGCACATGTACGTGATAATCATTCACCCCCTGCAGGAAACGGCCCTTATCGAAGAGACCGGGGCCGCCGGCTGGGCCCAGATCCAGCAGAACGCAAACGTACGCGGCGGCCGGAACCCGCTGTTCGGTAAGTTAGGTGAAGGCGAAGAGCGGATATTTAACGGTGCTGTGGGTGTGTGGAACGATGTGATTATTTACGTCTCCGAGCGTATCGAGACCCGGGTTGCCGGTGAGGTGTTCGATAACGGCGATACCATCGACGTCGGAATTGTAAGCGGGACTTCGAGGGTATGCCGGGCATTGTTCTTAGGAGCTCAGGCCGGACTGTTCGGCTGGGGCCAGCCCTGGAAGCGGTTGGAGAGGAACTTCGATTACTTCCGCAAGCCCGGTACCGCAACAGATGGGATCTATGGTTTCTCGAAGACCCGGTTCCGTGACCCGGGCGCAGGCCAGAGCACCAATACGGCCCAGGCAGACTTCGCGGTGTGGGTAGTAGATACAGCTGCCGAAGAGGCGTAAACAGAGTAGTGCGCAAATATTCACGAAAATATTCCAATATAAGCGTAATCGAAACAAAGACTTAGGGGTGATGCAAATTGTAAACTTTTTTTAGAAAGGTAAGATTATGAAGAAGATACTATTTACATTACTGATTGTGGCGATGCTTGCCTGCCCGGCAATGGCACAGCGCTATCGTCAGCATCAGGTAACGATCGTAGATGAGTTCGGCAAGGCGGTGACCAATATCGACCAGATTGAGATATTGGACGTCGGTACATCGGACACAACTACAATTTACGCCGACCGCGCTGGTGATTTGACTATGGTCAATCCGATTACCACCAGCTCTACGAACTCGACTTTCGTACAGTCGTTAGGCCAGGTCCGGTGGTTCCAGAGGGCCCCGGGCTACAAAATCACTATCACTGAAAGCGGGGCCTCCCAGTCGTTGACTATTGACAACCAGGCCGAAGGTGACACCAGGTTCCCCTGGTACGTCAATTATATCGGTACGGCGGCGAGTCTTACCGTCGGGGACGATCAGTTTCTTAATATAGGAAGCTCGAACGATTTCCGGCACGACTGGGACAATGGCAACACCCGGTACGTAATATTTTCGTCCGGGGACGGTGGAAGGCTGGATTTCGGTAAAGCGGCGGTCCATACCGACGTTTACTTTCACGCCGGGGACATAACCACGGATTACATCTTCTTTGACGAAGGCTCTCTGCAAATGAGTTTTGTGGATATCGACCTTCTTATCGACGATGAGGCGAAACTTCTTATCGGTGACAGCGGGGACGTGACTATCGAGTATGACGAGGGCAATAATGACCTTGACATACTATCCACCTCAGCCCTGGATGAGATTTCTTTCGGTGCTACCGGAGACGGCTATGACCTCAAATGGTGGAGTACGACTGCCGGTGATTATGCCCTGTTCGACTATTCGGCGGACGCCCTGCTTTTAGAGGATTTAACTTTGGCACTCGGCGATGGCGAGCTGCTGTTGTTCGGCGATGCTATAGGCACGGGCACAATGTCTCTTAGTGTGGCAACGGCCAAATTGTCCCTTTTGCAGGTTGTGGCCGATACGGGTACTTTTGATATTGGTGCATCAGGAACAGACGTGCCCACTGTATGGCACGGTGAAACAGCCGGGGCGGAGGTCACGTTCACAGGCGATACCGTAATAGTTGATGGTATCGATATGACCTTCAACGACGGTGATTTCCTGAAATTCGGCGATGACTTCGACTGGACTTTCGATTCGTCCACTGCGACTCGGCTGGATATTATTCCGCTTACAACGAACGAAACTTCCGCTATATATATCGGAGCCAGCGAGGCAGGCGCAGACTTGAAAATATTCGGCACGGATTCGACCGATTATTGGGAATGGGACGCCACAGCGGACTTAGTAACAATAGTTGGCGATGCGGTGGCCTGGACCCTTACCGAGGCCGCCTCTACTGCGGTCAATATTGACATCACAGGTGCGGCGGGCGGATTTGATTTGGATACCACGAACGGCAATATAGTTTTAACCGCCGGCGGAGGAGATAACGGCGATGTTACCTTAGTAGCCGCGGACATAATGACGTTTACGTCCGCAGATATCAAAATCTTCGACGGTGCGGCCGCTGAGACCTGGGTAATCGAAGGGACGGCTAACGGCTTTGAGACAAATGTTGTCTTTACCGACCCAACTGGTGCTGTGGTAGTAACGATTCCCGATGGCGGGGCCGGTACTTTGCTTGTGCCGACCTACCTGGCATATACGGCCAGTGGGAACATCGATGCGGACGAGTGCTGGGGCGGGGTACTGGCCAACACAGGGGCTTCAATTGATATTGTGCTGGACCTGCCAACAGCTGTTGCCGGAATGAGGTTATCGTTTACACTGACTGTAGCTTCTGATGTGGATTTGAATCCCTTTGCGGGCGATACGATTCTTGTTCTAACGGACTCAGCAGGCGATGCGATATCGAGCGCGGCGACGGCGGGTAACTCGATAACCCTGCACGCAGTTGACGCTAATTCCTGGCTTGCCATATCCATTGACGGCACCTGGTCGGACGCTAATTAAATGAATTGAACGGTGGGGCCCTGGCCGGCCTCACCGTATCTTTATGAGTAAGAGAAAGCGATTATCTATCTGGGAGCTTGTGGAATGCTGTGTTGGTATAACGGCGCTCCTGCTCTTTACATTTATCTTTTGGACGGGTCTTAAGACTGTAGCGGGATGGATATTCTAAAAAAGACAACCGAATACACACTTATCGCAGGGCTGGTATTGTGCGCTACGCTCTACAGTACCGAGACTTTGGTCAAGAGGGTGCCAGCGCGTGATATTGCCTGGTGCCTTACGGCCATTGTTTTGGTCTTAACTATACGCCGTATTGATTTCAGCGTTTTGAAACAATGGATATTCCCGGCCTTTGCCGGATATCTGATCGTCACTTTAATATCAGGGTACTTCGCGGCCAATTTCGGTGAATGGTATTACGATTGCTCCCGCACGTCCCTGATGATGGTCTATCTGTTTTTGGCTGTTTCGGTTATAGATAAGGACATCGCAAAGCCCATTATAATATTGGCCATTGGCCTTGGGGTTTACGGCCTGATGTTCTGGCCGGTAGCGACCATGGGTAATAAGAATTTCTGGGGCCAGGCCAACTTCCTCATGCTGGTATTATGTGTATATTCGATTTTTCACTATAAGGGTTTCTGGCAGCAAATAGGCCTTGCGGGCGGGTGGTTGGCTTTCGCTAATATTCTCGTCAGCCGGCCAAAGTCGGTGTGGCTGGCCTGTATCGTTTTTGTTCTGGCCGTTTCGGTTTTTTATCGCAAGGCATTTTTAATCGCGGTCGTACTGACAGTTGTTGTCGGTGGTGTGTTTTTAATATTCCCCGAAAAAGTGGGCCTGCCATCGTCCCTTACTATCAGGCTGGAACAGTGGCGGGAGACGCTGAGAATGACTGAGGACAATTTTATGGTAGGGGCGGGCAACTGGAAGATCGCCGTAAACGACTACGCCTATAATCTCAAGGCCAGTCCAGAGGCCGGGATGACGCAGTTTTTCAAATCGCCCCACAATGATTATCTGTGGGTTCTGGCGGAAAAGAGTATATTCGGATTGTTCTTCTACATCGCGATTTTCGCACTTGGCTTGTTCTATGCCTATAAGAGCAGGAACGTATTTATCTTCGCCGGACTTGCGGGGTATATGACTATTGCTTTCTTCTCATTCCCACAGGAGAGGCCGTTTCCTTCGATGTTCCTGGTTCTGTTATTGGCACTGGCGGTTAAGGGTTATCATATCAAGAGCAAGTTTCGGTTCCCCAGGCCGGTTTTTTATATTGTGGCCCTGTCGATACTTGGCGCCGGGATGGTGAGTTTTCACGCCCGGTACGTTGGGCAGGTTAATTACAGAAGGGCGCGTTTTGAAACTACCTATCCGAGGGCCATTGAGCGGTTATCGAATATATCAGTATTTTCCACGCTCGACCATTACACAACCCCCTATTACTGGCTCAGGGCAAGCCTGCAGGCGAAGGCCGGCAACAAGGAGGAGTCGTTAAAAGATTATAAACTGGCGGTAGAGGCCAACCCGGGGAATATTTACGCCCAGTCCAGCCTGGGGTTAGCTCTTTACCAGGATGGTCAGGTTAACGAGGCGATCGAATGTTACGAAAAAGCGTTGGCCATAAGGCCGGATTTCGAGATAGCTAAATCCAATATTGCCATGATTAAAAAAGGGCTTTAACTGTGACTATTGCAAAAGCAGATATCCTGACCGAAGTAAACGACAACCTTCAAACGGCCCTGACTGATATCGATAAGTTTATCCAGAAGACTTTGGATGATTTGTCCGAAGAGGACCTGCTGGTCGATACCGATGCCACCCAGACACTCACAAGTGGTGATACCACCCTTAACGAGCCTACTGGCTTTCGGGCTTTGGTCAATATCGTCCTGACTATCACTTCAAGCGGTTCCGAGCAGTTCCCGTTAATGGGCTTGAAGGGCGGCCACCAGGAATATAGGAAATTGCGGCATAACGACAGCTCGACCGGCATACCCCGATGGTTCAGTAATTTCGATGAACAGTTCTTTTTATGGCGACCTGCCAACCAGGCGTACACAACGCTTATCGAATATTACAAGGACCATCCGCAGGATGTAAGTGATATCGAGTTCGGAGACAATTTTAGAAACGCCATTTACGCCGGTGCCACATTTTACGCCGCCATGAAATTCAATCGGGCATCGGCATTAGGTCTATGGGGCCCGGTGTATGTCAACGCCAGACAGAAACGCATAGACTCCGTAGTACATATTCCGAGATTTGTGAGAGGTTAAGAAATGACCGTATTTGCAGACACTTACGACAAAGCCACACCTGCAGGCTCAGACGATCCGGCAGAAGCAGATGACAGGATGCGGGAGACCAAGGCGGCCGTTCAGGAGCGGGAGAACGTTGACCATTACTGGCCATTGACCGGGACGGAGGTTTCGAATGTCGATAGCGGCGAGCACAGGAAAGTTACCTTACGCACCGGTTCGGCGCCAACGGCGGTAGCAGACAAGGGGTTTGTATATGCCAAAGACGTTAGCGGTAAGGCGGAGCTGTTCTATAGAGACGAGGACGGCGACGAAATACAGATAACGACAGGCGGGATATTAAACTCTCTTAACCTTACTGGGGTCCAAACGGCAGCGGGGGTAAAGACTTTTTCGTCCATCCCGGTCCTGCCGGCATCCGACCCTACAGCGGACAATCAGGCTTCTCGTAAGAAATTTGTAGTTGACCAGATAGCAGCGGGGGCGGCTGGTTCCGCAGGTGAGACGGAAGAATTTAACGCCGCAGCCCCGACATCATTTACAGATTTAGATTTACCCAATGCCGGTGGTCAAGTTCCCGCGGCGAACTGCCTTGTTTTCTTAATGATAAGTCACGATTCGGGGGCCACAAGAAACGCTTTTTTTAGGAAAAATGGTTCGGCTTTTGAGAGGAGAGTTTCTATTTCCTCCGGTTTGACGGAAGGGGTTTGGGTAGAAACGGACGCAAGCGGTATTATCGAATGGTACCTAAGCGCTAACAATACAACAGTAATTACTTCTGTTGCATTTATAAGATTATAAAAAAGGGTATTAAATGCCGGACTTTGCAGTAATATCTCCGAAATTAGGTATAGCCGAGAACATGCCCACGGTCCTGTTGTCGGAGGCGTTTATGGCCAAAGGCTCTCAGAACGTACATGAGAGGTATGGCCGTTACGATCGGATGCGGGGGCGACTTCCCCAACTGACCGATAGCGAGTCGGTCAAGATAAAGGCCCCGACCGACGTTTTTACAATTACCGGTATCAACACCGGCACCAAGACAATTACAATTACCGGTGACCACTCGGCGGGCGCTACGGCTTTGGCCGCGGGCGATACTATAAGAATCAACGGCGGGACCACGGCCGGAAATAACATCACCTTCACCGTAGATACCCTGCCGACTACCAGTACCATAGTGACTCTTGAGACTTTAGAGGCGGCGGGCGGGACACCGGGCAACCTGTTCGTGGGGGCCACGCCGGTAATCGAATATCACCGGCACATAAGACACAACACGGGGACCGAACATTTACTGTTAGGGACGAAATATCATATTTTATTATGGCTGAACTCTGCCAAGTCATTGACGGTCAAGTGGACAAACGTGGACCCGGCAAACGTTAGCCGGTGGGAGATTACGGACCATTTAAGGAACGTGGTAGCGACCAATAATTCAGACTTTGTTTTGTGGTGGAATATCGATAGCAGTGTATCGAACGCATTCGCGGCCCTTGACAACGCCAATGGTATAGATTACGAGGGCACCGCCAACCGCCTGACCAAGTGCAAGCATATAACATCCTACGAGAGATATTTAATTTTGGGCTATACCACGGAGGCGGGTACGGTCTATCCCCAGAGGGAAAGATGGGCGGGGATCGGGACCGGCGGAGCAACTATTGATTTCGATGAGAACGGGTCCAGCGATGCCGGCAGTAAAGAGTTCACGACCACACCTGGTTTTTTAATGGGTTTTGCTCGGCATGGCGATGACCTGATAATTTCAAAAGACGATAGTATGTACAGGAGCTGGATAGTCACGGCGGACACCGTATTCGAATATGAGGAATTCACACTCAAAGTCGGGAACCTGTCCGCGGACTCCTTAGTAAATGACAAGTCGGGACGGTTGTATTGGATTGGTTCGGACCTAACTATCCGCGAGATAAATACACCCAGGCCTATAAGTACGGCGGTGGACATAACGGTAAAAGGTCTGAACACGGCCCAGGCGGAGTTCATACAGGGCACCTATATAGATGAGTTCGAGGAAGTGTGGTGGTCGCTGCCGCTGGGCAGTACTAACGATACCATAGTAGCGTTCCACCCGAACAGCGGCCGGAGTTTCGTATATAAGTTCCCGGTAAGGGCGTTCGGAGACTTCACCCAGCAGGAAGCATTTACTTACGACACACTTCCCTACGGCACTTACACCGCCTGGGGAGCTGACTGGCTGTTCTACGATACCCAAAAGAACGTGGTGGGCTTTCCGCTGGATTTGGCTTCGGACTATTTAGGTAATACGTTTGATTTGCACCGGGGCGATACCGACGATGGCACTGCATTTACAGGGACGCTGATTATATCAACTACCCTAACGGTACAAAAGTCGCTCAATATGTTCAAGCGGGTCAATAACGGCGCAGACCTGATATTGAACAGGAAGTCGAGCGGTACGGTCACGCTCTACGTAAATAGGGACACGGAAAGGTCATGGCAATTGTTGGGAACGGCATCTCTTATAGATACCGACTTGCCGGAGACGGTGATCGTCCACGTGCCGTTCGATATTCGGGGCAAGTCGTTTCAGTTCAAGGCAGAGAGTCCCGACCAAATGGAAATTTTAGGCTATATATTTAGAGAGTTCGATTTCGACGACAGCAGATGAGATCCAGACCAGCATTAAAATTACCAATGCCGAGAGAGCTTACCACGAACAAGGTAGGTGACATACAGGACCATTTCCGCCTTTGGCGGGAAGAGATGGACAAGCAGTGGCGGCTCTTGTTCCAGGATGTAGCGGTAATACAAGTGGATACCGACGGCTGGATTTACTTCGGGGGTAAAGACGTGACCGGAAGTGCAAGGATAGGGCTGGTCGGTACCGACTGGGTATGCCAGCATTATATAGCAGGCGCTTATGCGTCGAGATTAGGATCGAGCCCGTGAAAAGACTTGTTTTTATAATTTTGCTTTTATCGACAGCTGCACAGGCGGACATTAAGGTCATGGGCGATGGCGAGCAGTTGATATGGAGCAATAACTCCCAGACAGTCTCTATCAGTGCATCCAGTTCAATGTCCGCCAGTGTAGATTATTTATGGCCGGTGGCCGACGCTGTCTCCGGCGGGCAGGCCTTGCTTTCTGATGGTTCGGGTCTTTTGAGCTGGGGTACGCCGACAACTTCGACGGCGCATAATATACTGTCTGGTACGCACGATGCCACTACCAACGCGGTCACAAGGGGCTCGATAATTTACGGCAATTCCACACCCAAGTGGGATGAACTGGTAATAGGGTCTTCCGGGACGATTTTGAGAAGTGACGGCACAGATGTAGTGTGGTCGGCGACAACTAACATTACCGCCCTGGGTACCATAGTGACCGGTACCTGGAACGCCACGGCCATAGATATTTCCAGTTATACCAACCTTACGGTCACCGGTCCCATAACTTTGACTGACGATACTGTCGGAATTACGATAGCCAAGGACATTGTCGCCGGTACCGGCCTTTCGGGCGGTGAAGACAATGTCCTGCCGGGCGCGGACGCAGATACTACTTTGACTTTTGACGCTACTGAACTCGATGCAATTATCTGGTCGGACGGCGTCAATGCTTCGAACGCCTGGACGTTCAATGTTTCCGGTACGGACCATACAATGACCGCCGGCAGTGCGAAAATGACTTTCAGTAACGAGGTCGAAGCCGAACAGCTCAGCTCTACCGATGATGCTACTATAGCAGATAATACTAACACCGGGAGTTTATACGCCGGTGCCGCGGGTGACCGAGTTGAAATAGATGCCGTTGGCGATGTTGACTTCATCGGTCAGTCAGGTTTGGCTTTCGGTGAAATATCAGTAGAATCAAACGCAGTTGAAACCACGATAAGCACACAAGATGTACCCGTCCAGGTAACCGTATTTGATACCGCCCGCCATTCCAATAACACAACCATCAGTATCGCGAACAGTGACATAACCATATTACAGGCAGGTCATTATTTAGTTACTGTATCGGCGGCGGTCAATTCTGTAGCAGGGTTGGGTTCGAAACTCGAACTTAAATGCAGGGTGAATAATGGAAGTTTTGACGCCATTCCACACGCAGACAGAAACCTCGGAGGGGGTGCAGCAGAGGCTGGTTCTATAACATTGTCAGGAATAGCCGATTTGGACACAGGTGATACGATCGAGATATGGATAATAAACGAAACGAATACAGCCAATTATGTAGTTGAAGATATTTCCATGGCCCTTGTTCAAATTGGCGGGCCGATAAGAGATACTATGATTTATGAGGATGGAGATACGATGATTTATGAAAACGGCGACACTATGGCGTACAATATGTAAGGAGAGATTATGAAAAAGCTTATTGTAATTTTAATCCTACTGATTTTTATAGCAACAACACCAGCCGCAGAAGTGAAATGGACGGCCATAAGCGAATTAACTGCTATTAACGATGCAGATATTCTTGTGGTTGTCGATGACGTGGCCGGTACGCCCATAAGCAAAAAGATAACCGTATTAAATTTTTTCGATACGATAAATTCGTCTTCAAAGCTCAGGGCCATCGTTACAGACGAAACAGGAACGGGGCTATTGGTATTTGGGACATCCCCGACTTTTACGACTTCAATTATAATTACAGGAGCAAATGCCGATCCAAGTTTAACAGGTCAGATAGTTTACGATAATACAATCGCGGGTATTATGGACGGTGGCGCCCTTCGCTGGTTCGATGATGATGATTCGGTAAGACTCTTGGTTGATCTTGAAACAGATCCTTCCAACGATGATTATGTCGTGGCCTACGATTCAACAGCAGACGGCTTTTATATGAAGGCGGACGCCGACTCAGGCGGAAGTACGGCCTGGGACGATATAGCGGACCCGGACAATAGCGGCCTTACCACCATTACTTTTAACAATGCCGAATTATCGCTCCTTACCGGTAATAACGACGCCGCGGCTTCGTTTTGGATTCTACAGAACACTGATGCGGACCATACCGGAGGCAATTTTTATCTTCTTGATCTCGATTACAGCGCCGACGACGGTGATGTCGATGCGGATTATATCAAATGCCAAGATTCAGGCGGTGTGGTATTGACGATTCAAGAGAACGGAAACCTTACGACTACGGGATTTCTGGCGACAGGTGCAGACCCCGCCGACCAAGGTGCGATACGCCTAAGTAACGCCACTATCATAGCGTGGGAAGATGCGACAGAGACTACACTGACACATATTGATAATGTTGGTCTCCTTCTTAATCTGGAACTTGAAATAGACGGTACCCTTGACGCTGACGGCATAGTTACTTTGGGTGACGGCGGTGACAATTTTTCGGTTGCTTCGGATGGTATTGATATCGATACCAGCGGCAATATAACAAACGCGGGCACTATCGCTTCCGGGGTGGTTACGGTAACGGGTGTTATCAATACCTCCGTAGGGATTGACGGCGTCGGCGCCGTTGATTTCGATATAGGCAGCGGTGATATACTGGATGTGACAATTATAGAAAATGGCGGGACCTACATATTTGATAACGGCCTGACCGCCGTTGGTGAGGATTTGGGATCGGCCACGGCGGAGTGGAACGATTTGTTTCTCAATGACGGTGGTGTGATCCAATTAGGTAATGACCAGGACGTAACGATCACACACGTCGCCGATACCGGCATACAGATGGAGTTGGATGACTCCATTATGTTCGGCGATACGGCGGTATTCATTGAGTCCGACGATGATGGCTTCCTTGACTTGGACGCGGATACGGGGATCCGTCTAAATGCGCCCGTCACAATTACGACGAATATAAAAGGCGAACCCAAGCATCTAATATTTAATGTCTTTAATCCCAGTGGTGTTCAGAGTGACGATACCCAGGTATGTATCTGGCCCGAAACCGATGCAGCTTTAACCATAACCAAGATTACGGTTACTTTAGACGCGGCCGGCAATGAAGTCGCGGGCGACTTGAAATACGCGGATACGTTTATAGGCCTGGCCAGCCCGGTGGTTATAAATGTCTTCGATACCTCTTCAGGCGTTTTGGAAGATGCTACTATAACCTCCGGCTCGGTTGCAGCGGGTAAAGCTATTTATATTCAATTCGATTCAGCGCCCAATGCGGCGATTACTCAAATGTGTATAGACGTTGTTTTTGATTATGATTAAGGAAGGAAGGAATTATGATTAAGAAAATATTAATTTTACTGATTATCCTGCTTTTAGGAACAAGTGCCTTCGGTCAATACGTCGCTCCAAATGAAAATACTGTGATTGTCTGCGGTGGACTCGGTACTATGGCCAACGCCGCACAACTGAACGGCGGGGGTGCGACTAAGGCCGCCTGGGATGCGGGGAGTCCATCTGATTTTATCAACACAAACGGCGGGCCGATAACGAATGATACTGGAGTTACGTATGACCACACTGGTAATGGAGAGGGCGAAAGACATCTAAGTAAAGCCGGTCTTGGTACGGGTGTAACTGTGGGAACACTGGCTTATGTCTCCGGTACAAATATCACAGCGGGAATTTATGAGATTACAGGTGTCCCTGATGGTGATGCTATTTTATGTGCCAACATCGTTGCAAGTGATGACAACGCGGATTCGGTTGTCAATGTTGGCGGAGCGATAGACACACTTCAGAATGTCTTTGATGAAGTTGCCAATAATGCCGCTTTGTTTAGTCGCTACATCTATATCAACGGAATTGTGAGTGATGCTGATGGCACGATTCCGGTTGGCGTGGCCATTGATATTGACGTGAACGTCGGAACTACAACTACAATGGTAATCGTTGTGGGATATAATGTCACTCTGACGGCGGAATCTCAGGTTGTCTTACAGGCAACGGCTGATATAAATGCCATACTATCATTTTCCAAGGCAGCGGGTTTATATTGGCTTATCAGAAGTATAGATTTTGATGCGGCTGGGGCTGGTAAGGCGAATTATTGTGTTCTTGGTGTAAGTTCAATGGACGACTATGTTGCGCTTGAAGACTGTATTTTCAGGGGTGCGGTTGACCAATCAGCTATATCAATGCTTGGTGATAATTGGTCTGTTTATAATTCAGACATATCCGGCTCTGGTGGCGGTTTTGTTTCCGGGGGTACAGACGGCATAAACAGTCATGTTGTTGGCTGCTCGATTCACGATAATACCGGCGACGGTATTCACATTGAGGCATCCGGTTCTCAAATAATCAATAATATAGTTTATGACAATACGGGAGTAGGCATCAATCTGACGACTCAGATTACCAACACAGTTGTCATGGGCAATACCTGCTATATAAATGATGGCGACAATATGAGAATTCCGGCAGACGCTTACTATGGAATCGTAATCAACAATGTGTGTGTCGGCAGCACCGGGGGGTACGGATTCAATCTTAACTCGCACCCATCCCTTGAACATATAATCTTTGGCTACAATCTTTCAGCAGGAAACAGCAGTGGACATACAGACGTTAGCGGCACTTTCGCAAACTTGGGGATAGGTGGAAATATAGCAAGTGCTCAATCAGCAGACGCAATATTTGAAACCATAACGGATGGTTCGGAAGATTTCACGCCGGAAACAGGAAGTGATTTAATTGACAATGCTCTTGATGCGGGGACCAACTAAGGAGAAGATATGGTGCCAATAGGTAGCAAACAACTCAAAAGAAAAGACTGGTTACTCTTGGCGGCGATTCTTGTATTCATCGTCTGTATGGCTGTTTTCGGTGCTATCTGTGATGCGGGAACATGGGATATTGGAGCGGTCCAATTAGAGGGAGGGGCAACTGATATTGGTGGAGTACAAGCTGCTCCGGCAGCAGCGGTACCAGGCGGTCAGGTCATAATGATACAGGTCGGGGCGATTTCTATTTTCGCTTTGGTTCTTATAAAAAGGAGATTACAATGGGATTTAACTTAGGTGGTGCAATAACGGGGGGACTGGGTGGTTTCTTAGTTGGCGGGCCGGCGGGCGCTGTAATTGGTGCGGGTCTCGGCAGCCAGGCAAAAAAAGACCAGGCGGCCAAGACCACTTTTGGAACAATACCGCAGACGGCGGAGGCGACGGAGTCGAGGAAAAGACTGTTCGAATTAGCCACCGGCGAGCCGCCGGAGGTGCCGCGTCAGAAGATAGCGCCCTTACCGCCCAGGACCGAGGAAAGAGATATAGCCAGGACCACGGCCAAAGAGCTCATTCAGCCGACGGACTTTATGAGCCTGCCCGAAGTTCAGGGGATCATACAGGAGGCGAGGGTGACCGGTGACTTATTAGCCAATAGGCTTAGCAGGATGCTGCAGGCCTCCGGCAACCTTACCTCGACTACCGGCAGGGACGTTCTGGGCCGGGCGGTGACGGACGTTCAGAAAAGTCTTGCGTCGTCGCTGGCGCCCTTTGCCTCGGAAGAAAGGGCCCGCAGGACAAGTCTTATCCCCGTACTCGAAACGTTAGGTTTGACGGAAGAGGAACGGGAGAGGGGCATAGGACAGGCGGAGTTCGATGCGGAGTTCCAGCAGGAATTTGCGGAATCGAAACAGTTAGAGACATTTATAATACCACTTCTGAAATCTATTATTGAATTGCAGCCAGGGGTACAGCCGATAATCAAAGGTGATCAGCCATCCTCAATCAGTCAATTCGCACCATTGATCGGGCCGCTATTAACGGGTATTTTGAAGAAGAGCCCCAGTGCCACCGGGGGCGGTTTTGCCGGAACAAACACGGCGGCCGGATTCAGCCGGCCAACACCACAAGGTACTTTTTTCGCATAAGGGGACATAATGGCAAGGCAAGTATTACCGACCTTAGACCTTAGAACTTCGGCAGAGAGAGAGGGTATAACCAAGACCCAGCAAACGGTACGGGCGATTGCCGGGATCTTAGAGACTGTGGGCCGGGCGGAGAAGGCACGGCGGGACTCGGAGACTTTAGACAGGGTGGCCCGTGCCCTTTCGAGCGGCGCTACTAATATCGAAGCCATCGCCGGGCAGGAACCAAGTTTCGGAGGCGGCCTGCAGGGGGTGCTCCAGAAAGTCAGTGGTGCCTTTCAACCTGAAGGTAGTATGAGAGAAAGTATTTTACAGAGTATTATCGGGCAGAAGCTGAAACAAACCTTGAATCCCCCATTATTGACCAGAGATGAAGAAAGAGAGAAGGCTTTGTTCGGAATAAGAGACCGCCCGGGCGCACCTACGGTAAAGGCGCCCACGAAACAGCAGAGCCAAAGGGACCGTGACTTAGCTACTATCGAAAATAAGAACAAAAGCGACTTCCAGAAAGACGAGGCGAGAAAAAGATTAGATAAGGACCCATCACAGCCCAGAAAGCCGGTACCATCGGGCGGGACTTACGATGAGTTTTTGAACGATGAGGACAAGGTCAAAGGTAAATTTGGCAAGGAGGCTTACGAGGCGACGCTTAAAATAGTGAAGGATGAAGCCCGCCTGCAGGGTATGGACCCGAAACAAGTCAAGCAGGACTTCGACCGATGGTGGGACGCCCGGGTGAAAGAGGAGAGAACAAGTTTTATCGGCCCGGGTATTTTCGAGAAGAATATAACTACACCCAGGGCGGAATTTCAGTCAGAAACACCGACACCCGGACTTGAACAAAACGCTCCTCGCCCGGAACTCGGACCCTTCTGGGATGATTTATCAGAAGAGGAAAAGAAAGAAATAATACAAAGGCTCGACGAGGACCCCAATAACATCAAGGCTATTTTAAGGATTTTAGAGCGTGGGTAGATTTGAGACATTAGCACCGAACAGATTTTCAAAAGAGATCCTCGAAGGTTCGAGATTCTCTCAGGAAACACTGGACATTCAAACAACTCCCGGCGATTTATTCGAGGACCTTGTCCCACCTGACATTCCAGAGATAGCCGATCCGCAGGATATTGGTCCTACTGCTTTCAGCCCCAAAGTTGAGACCGTACAACGTCCCCGATGGGACGAATTTGTCGATGCAACTGCAAGAGGCGTTGCAAGGGTTGGCTCTGCGGGTTTGTTAGCCGGAGCAGGATTGGCGGAGCCGAAGTTTCGTATGATTGGATTTAGGAAAGTGCCTATAACTCCTCCTCAAAAACGGGCCTTTCAAGCAAGTTCTGCTAAATTGAGAAAGGGGTCGGATTTCTTGTGGAATTTGTCTCAGAACCCAGGCATCGCCGCTCAAAATAAAGACATCGCAAGTAAGGCACTTAATCTCATCGGAGAGACTATACCCTATATCACGGCAACAACGGCGGCTTTCATAACTGCTGGTCCGGTTGGTGCATTTACAGTTGGGAGTCTCGTAGAGGGTAATAGCGCTTACAGGGTGGCACTTGACTCAGGGGTCGATGAAAACAAAGCTAAGAATATTGGAATTGGCGTTGGTGTTATCAGTGGTGCCGTTGAAGCCTTTGGCGGAAGATTTGCCGAGCAACTTGCCTTAAAAGCAATTTCAAAATTTAAGAATAAGGCCGTTAAAGCTGGGGCGGTTTTTGGCATAGGAACCATTGTCGAAGCGTTAGAGGAAGGTGCCCAGGAAGTCGCTCAGATTGTGGGCGAAGAAACCTACCGTGACGTTGACTGGAATGAAAGAACAACGAGAATTCTTAGTTCTATGGCCGGCGGTGGTTTTCTTGGCGGTGTTATGCGTGGTGGTAGCGTAGCAGCAAGGGGAATAATTGGTACTGCTGAAAAGACTGTAATTGCCGAGCAGCCTACAGCCAAAGTAACACCACAAAAGAGAGATCAGGCCATAGACTTTGTTAGAAACGCACTCCGTCAGGAAAAGTTCGCGGCCTTAGATGAGAAGACCCGGGCGGAGATAGGCCAAAGGATGCTGGCCGAGCAGGGTGTGGATGTGGAGCTGGAAGAATTGGCCGAAACACCCGCCACAGCACCATCGGAGGTATTAGAGACATCTGAACAGTTGTCTGATAGGCTTGAAGAACAATATGGCAATAACGTTATTGGGGTAGACCATGCTTTGCTGTTCGGAAAAACGGACAAAAAATTCAATGAAATAGTAGGCAGGCTCTCTAAGTTATTCGATGCCGACAAGGCTAAATCACAAGAATACGAAAACCTTCTAATACAAAAACTGAAAATAATTGAGCAATACTTAGATAAAGCCGAAACACCCGCCACAGTAGGGCGCCAAGCCCCAGAAACACCCATACAGACGATATTACCCTCAGAAGTGGCAGGAATACCCCAGATAGCCCCCACCCCCAAGCTCCCCGCCAGAGACAAGCGGGGGCAAGCTCCGGCGGTAGAGGAGTTTCAGAAAACCCCGACGAATAAACAGGCCGCCGACCTCGGTTTTACAAAAGCAGATCAGGCGGTGATTGCATATATAGAGAGTCGCGGCGCGCAGGTTAATATCAGTGGCGTTCCATTAGAGGAATGGTTCACGTATCGAACTCCGGAAGGATTGTTAATACAATCAGACGCTGAAATTATAGGAAAAGGTGGATATCCCGAACTTCGTGCATTGGCCGAAAAATGGTTGAGTTCACGTGAAGCCCCCGCGGCGCCCGAGAAGAGGACAGTTGCCGAGATACAGGCGGAGATTGACAGTTTACTCAAAGACAACAAGGACCCGCCGACTGAGCTGTTAGCGGAGTTCAATGCCGCGGTCAAGGAAGCCAAGCTGGAAAAACCGATAACGGGAAAAGTGATAACGGTAGAAAAGACCAGTGAGGTCAAAACAAAAATTCCCAAGGCCCCTAAAGAGCCGGTTACTGAGAACCCCACGATTCCACTTAAAGGTAAAGAGGCCCAGGTGTTCCGGGAAGAGGTCAGGACCCAGGAAAAAATAACGGAGGCGGAGTCGGGAGAGGTGGGAATTGAGCCGGCGGGCGCTTCCCTTACCGATCATATCGATACCTTTCATACTTACCAGCTGCCTTCAACCTCAAAGATCCCGCAGATTACAAAACAAATGAAGCGGGTCAACGGATTGCGGTTAGCGGGCAAGCTCACACCACAAGAGGCCAATAGAAAAATTTACAACCTTCGCAAAGATGTGGTGCAGGCTGCCATCAAAGAAAAGATTGCCCTGCGGGTATCGAAGAAAGGCAAAGTGAAAATAGCTTTGAGACAATCGGGGGTGTTCGTTCCCGAGGAAGTGGCCACTTACAAAAAGTACAAAGACATCGAGCCTATATTAGGCGGGGGCCAGGACATTACCAGGGCAATTCAGCAGATGGACGGCTCTCTTTCTATAAAAGAGAAATTAAAAGCAAAGGGCCAGGCGGGGCCGATAGAGCGATTTGTACTGTGGCGGACCCGTAAAATGAGCTTGCAAAAACTAAATTGGCTGAAAGAAAAAACAATCGAGATCCGGGGTATCCTGTCCGCGGCCAAAGGGTCTATAAAGGACAAAGAGATCAATATTATCCTTGAGCAGATAGGCAGCGCTGACCGTGACCTTCCGGTTAAAGATGTTCTCGACAAAAAGACTAAGATGAGCAAGGAATCCATCGAGGCGGCCCGGGAGTTAAGGCAATTTTACGATGACTTGATCGAGGAGCAAAACGCCGCCAGGCTGATGAGGGGTCAGAGCGAAATACTTTATCGGCAGAAATATTCACCCAACATTCTCAGGGACACGACGGTATGGGAACAAGTGTTTTTGCGGGACAAGACGGCGAAAATCTTAGAAAGAGGGGACCTGCCCGATTACATAAAGCCTAACGCCCCTTTTAACCCGAGAGCACAGGCCAGAGAAGCCAAGATACCTTATGACAAGAGGGTATTAAGCGCCCGGGAATTAGCGGAAAGTTATATAATAACGGCCTCTAAGGACATTTTTAACACGTCAATCATTCAGAACAACAAAGCATTTATTGATCAGTTAAAAGGGCAGGGCCTTGAAAAGTCCGCAGAGTATCTGGCAGAATGGACGGCGACATCGTATGCGGGGATAAAACCAAGGTTGGACCGGGCCGTTAAGCTGCCTAAGTGGGCGGCGGGTGGTCTGCGATATTTTAACAGGCTTAGAAATCTGGCGGTGTTTCCTCTCAACGTAGCGTGGTCGCTGAGTACCCAGCCGTTATCTTTATCGAATACCATCGGGCGTTACGGGCTGCCAAATACGGTCAGGGGATTTTCCCAATGGCTAAAACCCTCGATTAGAAAACAGGCGGCCCAGGATTACTTTTCATTTATTGTCAAGACCACCAAGCGGGGCGGAGTTACCAAGCAGGATGCCTCTAATCTTTTGGGTGAAAATATCAAAACCCGGAAAACGGTCGGGGAATTTGTAGAAAACTTTACAACAATTCTTCTGACCGAGATGGAAAAACTGCTAACGGGAGCGTCGATAAGGGCCGCCCATGTAACAGGGTTAAAACGGGGACTAAAGGGTGAAGCCTTGAAACAGTTTGCTTCTGACGGCGGGGGGAAAACGCAGAGCATGTACAACGACGAAGACAAGCCGATGATATTAAGATCGCTTTTAGTCAAATCAGGGGCGCCATATCAGACCTACGCTTTCGAAGTGGCCAACACTTTCAGGGAATGGGCGGGCAGAACAGGTACTCCGCCGGACACTAAATTATACGCCCTGTGGTCATTAACCCGTTGGCTTGCGGCGTTAATTGTATTAAAAATGATGGGAAATTCAGTAAGAGGAAGGGAATGGTCCTGGTGGGACCTGATCCCCCTGCCATTCAGCGAATTTTGGCTGACACCGATTGCCCGCAAATTAACGGGCGAATTCGTACCGGGCTCAGCGGGACTGCCGGCACCGGTAGAAACCGCAACAAGAGTGGCAGCGGGGATAAATGATGTATTAGAGGAGGGGAATTGGCGAAAGCTCAGAAATGAAATGTTAAAGTACGGCCCGGGGGTGTTTCGTATTCCAGGCGGAGTTCAATGGGCGCGGATGGTCGATGCCATAATAGTTTATTCGAGTGGCGGGTTGACAGACAGAAAAGGGAAGGTAATGTTTGAAATGAAGGACCCGGAAGATTTGGCAAGGGCCATATTTACAGGGGTCTGGTCAACGGAAGGCGGTAAGGAAAAACTGGAACCAACGAAGAAAGAGTCCAGGAAATTCAAATTTGGTGAAAGATGAAAATCAACGGGACATGGAAAACGATAGGGGTTATCATAAGTGTTATGGTAGCGGTTGGCAGTATTGTCTGGTCAGTAGCTATTCGCAGTGATAACCTCGATGACCTAATTAAGGACGTGGCCGAGCATGAAGAAAAATATGAGAAAGTCGAGGTCAGGGTGAATACGGTCGAGAAGGCGGTAATCAAGATAGAGACCAACCAGGAGCACATGATGAAAAAGCAGGAAGAGATCCTCTATGAGATCAGAAAATAACACAAACATCGCCCATATAAATAGTATCGAGGGGTTATTGTCCCAGGTGAACGAACATCTGGACCAGATCGAACCTGAAAATCCGAAGCAGCAGGCACAAAAGAGTATGGCGATTGAAGAAATCGACGTGTTTCAAAAAACGACGTTATTCGATATGAGAACATTATTTGAATAAGGAGAATGAATCATGATTTGGTTAAAGACACATATCGTTGAGATTTTTGCTGTTATCGGTGCCTTATATTCTATTGCAAGGGTTGTTGTAGCACTTACCCCCACGCCGAAAGATAACATCGCCTTAGAAAAAATAGGTGTGCAACTGAGGGCAATCGCGAGAGTATTTGGCCTGGACCTCACACAGGGGATTTCCAAGCCCAAAAAATAATTTTATTTAAGGAGAACTGCGATGTATCGAAGAATTCTGATTGTTATTGTTTTATTGTGCCTGTTGACAGGGTGCTCGGATGTGCAGATGGCGCCGCCCTATGAACAGGCGGTCAAGGCCTCGGCGATTAGGGTGGCTGAACTGAATAAGCGGTGCCAGGCTGGGGACGAAGTCGCTTGCAAAGAGGGCATGGCTGTGGCCTCGGAGACCTTAGACCTCATAGTTGAGGCCCTGGAGGGACGCTATGACCATTGAAGAATTGATTAAAAAACTGCCGCAAGAATATCAGGAGATAGCGTACAGGTACACAGCGATTCTTTTAGATGAGGCCTTCGATGACCTGCAGGGCTGGATTGAGTTGATAGCAAAAGGTAAATGGCAGGATGCGTACCGGCGTATTATCGAAAAGATGCCGACCAATGAGGTCATTGCCGATGAACAGAGAGGCCATGAGATTCTGAAAAGACTCAATAAAAACAACGCCGAGAGGATAGGTGCCCAGTTCGCGATAATCGAGCAGATACTATTAACCAGTATGCTTATGCTCCGTAAAGAGATCGAGACGTAGGATTTCTCCTAAGAAGCGGCTGGATTGCAACCTTCGTCCGGCCGTTTTTTTAATTTTTCCCCTTCTGTAAACCCCCAAGAAGACAACACTTACGAGGTTGTCTGAATAACTAAATGTCCAAACGGGAGATTTCCCTTGTGTTTTTGGCCGAAATAGTCGAAAATACTTTCAGTATGAAAGCGCTTAAAACCATAATCAATTCAACAACAAGAAGCTCCGGCACTTTCCCTCCAAGCTTTAAGCGGCTTTCATATCGTGCCGGGGTTTTTATTTTAAAGGGCAGGTGTTAAAATGGAAACTAAATTCGAACCAGTAATTCTGAAAAAATATGGAGGTGATTGGTTGCCTCTTGCATCTCCCACAAGCGACTTGGGTTTAGCCAAGAGTATTGCAATGGCCCCGATTATCAATGGCGATAAATGTATAGCTTGTGGCGTAATGGACTTATCGCCAATGTCGGATGAGGAAAAAGTTATTGATTGTCGTATAGGCGGGATGTATTACGTTTATGAGGTAAACTCGATGGGGTGGGGATTTCAAGACGGCAACACAATGGAAAGATATTACAAATCCAACAGTCAGCAAAAAATCGCCGTATAAAGATAAATAGATTCGGGGCAACCCGGTCAGCTTTCCGGCCATCGCCACGGACGGCGAATGGCCGAGGCTTTAGGAGAAAAAAAATGAAAAAGAGTCTTGTAATTTTGGCGGTTATTTTGTGTACCGGTTGTGGAGAAATGACGCCACAACAAAGGCAGGTCTGGGGTGACGCCTTTCAGAATATGTCACAAATGCAGCATGAGCAAAATATGGCACAGTGGCGGTATAGCCAACCCCAGATCATCCATCGGAACAACTCTACATATTGGCAAGAGGCAAACGCCCGGCGTCAAATGTATGAGAGAAAATAAAAACGCCCGGCGAATGGCAGAGGCTTAGGAGAAAAATGATCGGATACATATTCTGTTTTATACTCGGTTGTTTTGTTGTGATGTTAGTGATGTGTTTGTGCGTAATTTGCAGGGACCGCAAAGCAATAAAGGAAATGGATGACTGCGAAGAGGATTCTTTGTAGATGAATGACATACAAAATAACCCTAAGAGAAGGGGGGCGGGTAAGGATAGGCCGTTATACGCCCCCCAGAGAATGTAATGGATGAAGAAGAACGTAAAATGGTAGCTATCGGTGCCCAGTTGGAAGGGCTGAGTGTATCAACAAAAAACATTGGCAAGAAGATCGTGGTATCCGAGATGGAGCTCATAATACTTTGTAGTTTCGCCAAACTTGGTTTTTTATCTGATATGTCAGAACATGAGGATGAAGTTGGCCTTGCATGCAAGGACGAAAAAGATAATTTAATAAAGGCAATTCGTGAAGCATTTTCAGATGAAGAAGTTGATGGTATGAACAGGCTTTCCCAGGGATTAGTCGCAATTCTGACGTCGGAAAGATATGAAAAATATGTTTTGGTAACTGAGTAGCTCTTTTACAAGTTCATTTTACGGATGGTGGCGGCTTTAAGTAGCCCTCGCGCCTTAGCGAGCGGTCGAATACGACAAGAGAACGATATGTGGTAGTCGGCGATGGCCTCGTACTCACCCCGCTCAAATGGTGCAGGAAATAATCAATGCGGAGGCGCACTCCTGTCCGCCATCCACCTACACACCCCGAGCCTGCCGTTCCTCCGAAAAACACTACGGTTTTTCACAGTATCTGGCTTTTCATAAGAACGAAGACGCCCCCCGCGGCAGGCCCATTTTTAAGATTATGAAAACAAAAACAGAATATCCGGCCATCTCTCATATCGAAGAGTTGGCGAAACTGACAGCGGAACTGCGAAAGAAGGTTCAGCAGACACCGACTTCATTAGCCAATTCCGACCAGTTAAAACAGATCACGAACGTGGAAAACTCAATATTGAGGTTCCAGCGCGACCTCTGGGAACTTGCCCAGGCGGTCGGCATAAAAACAGGAAAGGAGTTCTGGTGGCCACAATGAAAATAATATTCTGGATTTTTATATCGTTGATGTCCCCCAAGATGGGACTGGAAGAAATTGGAGAATTACATCTTTAAGGAGAAATATCATGGACGAAGCATGTGTACCCCAAACTGGTGGCGAACCCGAAACCGAATATCCGACGAACTTCAAAGCAAGCTGCTCTATCATCAGAGGAGCGATTGAAGCGGTAAAAGTGAGCACCCTTGAACTCAAATGCCACCGTGAATTTAGCGAACGGGAGGGTCCCGTTGGTCGGCATGGTGAAATGCAGGCAAACATTCAACTTGCGTACCGGCACCTTGAGGATGCTCGTATGCGTCTGGGTAAAGCTATCCAGGCCTACGATGGCGGCCAATCCTGCTATAAAGACTGATAAATAGAAAGGTGTCAGGTGACACCCTCCCCCGGCCGGCGGTGGGGAAACTAACTTGATGTTCAGCACCGAAAACTCCGGCGACATAAGATTAACTCCGAGGACCTTAGGGCGGTGGGATGGTAAACCGCCCACTATTGAAAAGGAGAAAAATTATGGATTATGCAACCGACACGGACATAGAAGAGGCAATAAAAAGCGAAACGGGGGTCCAACCAGAGGTATTAAATAAGCCGGCAGAAGCACTAATAGAAAAAGATTTTTATGAAATGCAAGCCACCTGTATAAATTGTGGTTATACCTTCATCGCTAAGATTAAGAAGGGAATGAGCGTAGAGGATCATCAGGAGGTATGTTTTTATTGTGGGAAAAAGAGCTATCTTCACAAAATAGCATTTAGATATGAAAGAGTCAGGTGACTCATCAACGCACTGGTATTACTGACGATTTTGATTAAATCATGAAACCATTAACAAACGAACAGATATGGGGAATACCGGATGAAGAGCAGCCGGAAGATACAAAGGACTATTTTGAGACGAAAGAGGAAATCGACCAGCGCCATCCACAAGCTACAGGACCAGGCGACCAGGCTGAGGGCTAAGATATTTCGCTTCCTGCCCTGTGCGGTGTGCCTGTCTTTTAATAAGAAGAATTACGAGACGGTCCCGGCCCATCTCTTGAATTCGGGCAGTTACGGCTCCAAGAAGTGGGACATGTGGAATTTACTGCCGTTATGCTCTGAGCACCACACCAACGGCACGGAGATATCGAGCCATGCCCCCGGCGGTGATACGGGGGTAATTAAGAACTTTGTAGCCTGGCTGAAAAATACATTACCGAGGCACTATAATTGGTATGTGATAAACAAAGATGACCGGGCTCCGCACAAACTGTCGTTAGGCGATATGGGCGAGATATGCGGCGGTCTTCAATACTACGCTGATTACCCGGGAAAGGCGGAGGGACTGATTTACGAGAAAGCATGAAAGCCATAGATCAGAAAATCGCACGGTTGGAAGAGCAGTCGCACCGTCATTGGTTGCGATGGCAGAAGTTCGGCGGCTTTTGCAATCTATACTATTATAAGGAAGCCAACATAAAAATACGTAAGCTAAAAGGACTGTATGAAAAAACATAAATTGGTCATTTTGTTAATTATTGTTTTGGCGGTCCTTGCGGCCGCGGGCTGGTTTTTTAGTCTTTATTGAGAAGGTAAATGGATTTACCGGATGTTTAGCATCCGCATAGTGGAATAACAATGGTAAAAGGATTTACACACGAATCGACTTATAACGAATCGGTTGAGTGGTACACACCGAGAGAGGTATTTAAGGCTTTGGGTATAGAGTTTGATATTGATCCTTGCAGTCCGGGTTCAGAGATAGTTCCCTGGGTGCCCGCCACAAAGCATTACACATACTTAGATGATGGTCTTAGTTTTGATTGGGACGGCCGGGTGTGGATGAATCCCCCATACGGCGGTGAGACGAAAAAATGGCTTAAGCACTTATCAATATCTGGTAACGGGATAGCTCTCATATTTGCCCGGACCGATACGAAGTGGTTTCACGAATATGTTCCGGATGCCGATGCGGTGTGTTTTATTAAGGGTAGGGTCCAGTTTATAAAATGCTGCGTAGCGGGCAGATATGCTAGGGGTCAGTACAATCCCAAGACCGATTATTTCGTGGATCCGATAGATGGTAAAAGGAAGAAGGGTGGATGTGGTTCGGCCTCAATGCTGATAGCTTACGGAAAGGAAAATGCAGAGGTTTTGTATCGTTGTAATCTGGGTTTAACAATGAACCCCCACCAAGCCCCCGCGGCGAGCGGAGTAAGATGTGGATAATACCGAAGAATTTAGAGGTATCAGCCTGTGTTCGGGATACGCTGGGCTCGAAATGGGAGTCAAGCGAGCTGTCCCTGCTCTTAGAACGGTCTGTTATGTGGAGATCGAAGCCTTCGCTTGCGCGAACCTGGTTAGTAAGATTGAGGCGGGTCTCCTGGATGCGGCCCCTATTTGGACGGATATTAAGACCTTCGATGGCCGGCCATTTCGTAACAGGGTACACATCATCACTGCCGGTTATCCCTGCCAGGGGGAGAGCGTTGCCGGCAAGCGGCTCAAAGAAAGAGACCCTCGATGGCTTTGGCCGCATATTGAAAGAATCATCGAGGCAGTTAAGCCTGTTTGGTGCTTCTTCGAAAACGTCTCAGGACACCTTAGCGGTGGATACCCCACAGTTTATAGAGGCCTACGCAATTTGGGTTACAAAGTTGAGGCTGGACTGTTTACAGCGGCAGAGATCGGCGCGCCTCACAAGAGAGAGAGGGTGTATGTCCTGGCCCGGGCCATCAGTTATGGACGCTGCGGGATTTTGCGGCAAGCCGGACAAGGGCAGGATGGGCCCCAACAGCGGAAGGACCTTAACAGGCAAGGCGTTGGAGATGGAAGGGAAAGGGCCCCATGCGAATTGGCCAACACCAAATGTTCCGAACAGGGGCAAGGAACTATCAAAGAAACACAGGCCGAAATCAGGCGGGATAGATTTGCAATCGAAGGTATGGGCAACACCAAACACGCGGGACCACAAAGGACGGGACCTGGAATCTCGGCAGGGGTCGGCGAGTTTGCCTGGCCAGCTCCTCCAGGATGGCCCCAGTATGAATGGGAAGAGCCGAGGGTTGTGGCCTACAACAAGCGTAAGCGATGCAGAGGGCGGACCCAAGAAACTACCGAATCCGACAACAAGGATAAGCAAAACAACAGGGACAAGGTGGGGCGCAAAACTGATGGATGTCGCAGCGTACCCACAAGCAAAGGGCATGTTAAATCCCGACTGGGAAGAGCAGTTAATGGGACTAACTGTAGGGTGGACAGACTTAGACTCTTAGGCAACGGAGTTGTACCGCAGCAGGCGGAATTAGCGTTTAGGGTGCTAACCAGCACTTTTGCATCCAAAGAAAAGGCCGCAAAGCGGACTAACCGCAAGGAATGAAATGACGCAGCGGGACAATTTAACACTTGTACAGGGATTAGAGCCGGGGGATCCGAGGCTCGATCTTCGAATGCGAATTGGGGCCGTTGTCCCATACTATGGTGGTAAGCGGAACCTTGCCTTTAAGATTATCGAGGTAATGGGTCCGCACAAGGTTTACTGGGAGCCTTTTTGCGGCTCAATGGCGGTCCTGATGGTCAAACCCCCCTGCGTGATGGAGACCGTGAACGATTTGCACGGGGATCTGATTAACCTGGCCAAAGTCATTCAGGACAAAGAGATGGGATTTGAGTTATACGACAAGTTGAGCCGGACATGCTATGCCGAGCAGTTTTTCCGCGAGGCGAAAGAGCGATGGATGTTCCGGCCTAAAGAGGCCTATAAAATGCCGGACCCAGACAGGGCCTACGACTACTTTGTTGTTTCCTGGATGGGCCTGAACGGTGTATCGGGGACTGCAAGGTGCAATTATCAATTCGCATTAAGATGGTGCCGGGGCGGCGGTCATTGCGCCCGCAGATGGAGTTCTGTAATAGAGTCAATGCCGGCCTGGCATAAAAGACTTGCACAAGTAGTTATCCTGCAGAGGGACGCCTTCGACATTATAGAGAATATAAAAGATGACGGAGACACGGTCATTTATTGCGATCCGCCTTATTTCGACAAGAGCGATAAATACGTTCATGACTTCACCCCGGCGGACCATGCACAGCTCTCAGTTTCGTTAGAGCGGTTCACCAAGACAAAGGTCATTGTCAGCTACTATGATGACCACAGGCTGGATGTTTTGTACGAGGGGTTCAAGAAGATTAAACTTGGAGCCAACTACGCATCTTTGAGAAACGCCACACGAGGGCCGAAGAAGAAACCCCACAAAAAACAGGTTGAAATACTGTTAGTCAAGAATTTAGAAGAAGGACTATTTAACTCCGCTCATGCGCCGCGGGGGCTTTGAAATGGGTTCGTTAATTACAAGAGGTTTTAAGGATACATCTTTGTTGAGTGCCGCCGGTCGTCAGCGGGCGAAAGAATATCTTATATCGGTAGGGTACCGGGAAGAACAGTTGCAACCGATCGTATGGCCGGAAGATGCGGTCTCTGCTTATCGGGACCACATGGGTCAACCGTGGAAGTTTACTACAAAGGCGGACATTCTGCGGGGGAAACGTGAACGCATGGAGCAAAATCTGCGGCGGAAGCGTGAATATGGCATTATTCATCGAAGGCCGTTATACGTCTGGGTCTTTTGGTGTCCCGGTGTCGGTATTTTTTTCCGGGGTTGGTGGATAGCTCTTATTGGCAGGGGTTATGAACGTTGCAGATATCTGGAACGCGATAAGATAAAAATTTCAAGCCTGATGAAACTGTTCCCACTTGTTGAACCGACTTTGTATGGCCCGCCGGACATCAGAGAATGGAAAAGGGAATTTGTCAAGCGTTACCAGAGAGGTACCTGGTGCGGCAAGCCGCAGGGCAAGGCGCCTATATGGGCGGAAGTACAAGGAAGCAGTATCGAAAGAATATTAGGCCGGGCCGAATGGCCCAATAAAACCGCATAGCGGAGTCATGAAATGAAGGAGCAAAAGACATTATTCGATACAGCCGGCGCGCCGGAAACTGTTGATTGTCCAAGATGTGGTCAGCGCTGCAGGGTGGACCTACTGCCAGGCTCGAAAGCAAAAATGCTGCGACGGTCGAAAAAAGGTCTATGCGCCAACTGTGCGGTCCACGACTGGCTAAGGAATACATATCCACCGAACATTATTCTGGCCCAGTCGGGGCCGAAGGTTTTGCTGTTCGAGCACATTCAAACTCAGTTCGCGGAGATTATGAAGATGGGCTTTGCCGATGCCAAACCTGATGAGATTGACTGGCAAAAGATAGTTGATAACTGGGAGCTGCCGTTTAAGAACAAAGTAAAGGCCACGGGGATGAACCCAGCATCGCAGGATGTCCTGGATATGGAGCCGGAAATGCAGGCCCATGAAGAAAATTATTTTAGAGAAGAGATGATTGCAAAAGAAGAAGGATTTGGGAGCTTGCGCGAGAAGCGTCAAGCTGAGCGGGACAGAATAATTAAAGAGGAATTTTTGCCGTTATTGTGAAAGATGCACCAGGATGAATAAGAAGTTAGCGGAACGCCTCAATATATCAGAATCGAGACGACTATTGCCCCTGGGATTTACAGAATTAAATAAAAACGACATTGACTATCACAGATGGCATATCGAAACAGTTTACTGCGAGCTGCTGCACGAAGTAAGCGTGATAGATGAATGCTGCCGGAGATTCGAAGAAACGTTCAAACGGAGAGATTATTATATGGTTAGATTAACATGAAACAATTTGAAAATGATGGAGCAAGGTATCGAGGGGCCATGGGCGGTGTTATCTGGACGCCAGAGCTGGCCGACGAAGTATTTAAGACTTGGGATTATGGTCATGCCTTTGCATATCTATTCCGCAGGTTTGGTCCAGCACATAGAGGATGCGACCCGCACAAAGACTTATCATCTTACTGGCTGACTACCGGGATGAAGGGTGTTTTGCTGACTGTAAGACCAGCTCATTCGGCGGGAACATCATTTGGTTATCTTCTTACGAATCAAATTGGGCGGAAATTATGGTTAGAGTATACGCACTCTACGTGGATGGAAGGGAAAGGCAAGGATGTTAGGTCGCCACGAAGGAGCCGAATAGAGCGAGCATTAAAACAGGCAATGGAAGAACTAAAACGACCGACAAATGTCCATGATTGGCTTATCAATATACAGGGGGACGTTGAGGACTATGCGGATAATTGCGTTGAGCCGAGTAATTTGTCGGGATATGGGACATCAAGAGATTACTTCGATAAATTTAACCCCGCGTAGCGGAGATTAGTCACGGATGATAAAGGCATATAGGATAGTAAACTGGAAGCTGTTATACGAGGTAACGGGCCGGGGCAAGAAGGCCACGGAGGATACGAAGCTCGAGGACCTGCGTAAATCGAAGCTGCCATACGTCAGATGGGCCGTACACGGCCATTCTTTAGGCCCCACGTACCGCAAGATGGTCAAAAAGGCCTGGGGGGTGGGTATTCTAATGGAGATGGCCTGTATGGGGCTGTTCGGCAAGCTACTGGAACTGGCGGCGGATCAGGAGCCCAAGTACCGAGGCTGGATATTAGATGAGAAGCAGCGGCCCATCAACGCCCCGCAGATAGCGGATCTTCTCGATATTCAGGATGATGGCACTACGGAGAAACTCATTGAGGTTCTGTGCCATGAGGAGATAAACTGGGTAGAGCTGGTGGAGTTCCCCCTACAAGTGGGGGCGGGAGGGGGAGAGATGGGGGCGAGTGGGGGGCGCTTAGGGGGGGAAGATGAGGAACCCTTATATAAGGAAACCGAAGCCGTAGAAGCTACGGCAAGTTTAAACGAAACCGAAAGGGACACCCCTGTGGATCAGGGCGAGTTGAGGGCGTTATCTCCAGCCCCCTGCCCGCCTTCTATGGTTACGGGTACGGTTTCGGAGGTTTCGGCTTCGGATTCGGTTTCGGCGGCGGGCAGGGGGCTGGAGATAAAAAAAAGGCGGGCCCTGGCGGTCTTAGAGCTGAGTAGGATCATCCCGGCACGCAACTCATCCGACAGAACCACATTTAGTGACATATTTGACCAACTCGCGGAGAGGATGGTTTACGATACTAATGAGCCGTTGTTTGATAAGGCCATCGAAAAGGCCAGGGGATGTCGTCAGGTGGGAAGAGTGCCGGCGTCGATTTTCGTGGCGGCCATGAAGAAATCACCATTTTGTTACGTGCCCAAAGGGACATCAATTATCCGAGGGCAAACAGATAAATATCATCGTTAAGGAAAGTTAAATGAATTGTAATTTTGTATTCAGGCCGATTGATAACTGGCCGGGCGAACGAAATAGAAGGCCCAGATCGTCGGCGTTCAGAACAAAATACAACCAGACGCTTGAACTGCTGGACAAAGAGCTGCTTATGCTGGGCGTTCGGCAGGTGGTGATCCAAATCGACCTGCCGGAATCGAAGATACGGTTCGACGGTTTGCCGCGAAGCGGGGCCCGGCCGGATTATCAGGGTGTGATTTTGAGATTCGAGTCGAAGTATGGGCATCTGCGGTATGCAACGGATGTGTTCGATTTCTGGCAGGACAATCTTAGAGCAATAGCCCTGGGCCTGGAGGCGTTGCGGAAAGTTGACCGTTACGGTATCACAAAAAGGGGTGAACAATATACCGGCTGGAAACAACTGCCGGCGGCGGGGGTCGGTGACATCCATGCAGCGGCGGCGTTCCTTGCAAGATACAGTAATCTGACCCCGTTAGATATTCTCAAAGATAAAGAAGTTTATCGCCAGGCGTACCGAGCATCGGCGCTTAAATTGCACCCGGACAAAGGCGGCAACGTTGAGAACTTTACGTTATTACAGAAAATTAAAAAACTATTCGAGAACCATTTCAATTAGGAGAAAAGTCATGGCAAAGAACAAAGATTTAATTCAAAAGACCCATGAACCGCACGTTTTACCGTGCAAGCTAACTGAGAGGGACAGGGCGGATGCGGCGGACAAGTTAGCAACGGCCCTCCAGAGGGTCGAGTCTCTAACGCTGGAAAAGAAGGCCAAGGTTGCAGAGTTTAAGGGGATGATAGACAATCAGGCCGAGCGGATCCACAGCCTGACCATAGAGGTCAAAGACGGCATCGCCCAACGCACCATTGAGTGCGAACTGCTGTTGAACTACTCGAAGTTGACGGCGACTTTGGTTCGGCTCGATATTGGGGACATCGTTGAAGAGCGGGAAATGACCCACTATGAAAAACAGATGAAATTCGAGTTCGAGAAAAAAGGCAAGTCCATGAAGGGTAAAGTTGAGGCCGAAGAGGCCGAGCACGATAAGGGGGAAAAATGAGAGAAGGTATAGTTATTACTGACTGGGTCATGTTGGGTGCTTTTTTGCTTTGGGCCCTTTTGATATATTTTATAGGCAGGGGTAAACTCGCATACAAAGAAGATGAAATCAAAAAGCTTGAAGCAGAACTTGAGAAACCACCAGAAGATATTCTTATCTGTAAATGTGGCTGGTGGGGGAAAATGGAACAACAAGATGCTTTAGGTTCTGAGTGTGGTTGCTGTCCAGATTGTGGCAATGAAGCATTAGTTTGGTTGAGCAAATTACAGGGGCGATTCAAAGAGCTTGGGATTGCAAACAAACAACTTCTTGAGCTTTCTGAAAGTCTTGACGAACACCCAGAGGGATATGAGGGCCCTTGTTTATGTAAACTATGCCGAAGTTATGGATAAGCGGTCCCTGAAAGGTTAATTATGATTTATCACAGAGTAGCGATCGAAGTGCGTTCCGGGATATGGCTGTTGTTTTTAGAGACGGAGTTCAAGAACGGATACAAACAAGAGCTTGTGCGAATATTCGGCCACCGCATAAGAATCGAAATCAGGTTTATGACCGCGGAAAAAGCAGGGATGTTGATGATAGCAGACCGGCACATAGAAACACCCCTGATAATCAGGGACGATTTCTACAAAAACCAAGTGACCAGATCGGCCACTAAGGTGATTAAAAAACAACTTTATATATATTGCTGGGGCAACAATGAAAAGCGGGAAGCCATGAAGGGCAGGACCTGCCGGGTGCTCAGCCGGGGCAAAAAGAACAGTTGCGCCGTTGAGTTTATCGATAACGGCCAAACGGAAATTGTGAGCAGGAACGCATTGAGGAAAGTATGATATGAGCGAGTGGAAAAAAGAATTTCAATATTTGTTAGACAGAAAGATATTATCAAGAGACGAGTTGGCTTATCTATTTGGGCAAATCAACTCAATTATAGAGGCTGAACTTAAACAACATCGCTGGATCCCCGTAAGCGAGAGATTGCCGGAGCAAAAGAATTCATATTGCTCAGCCTGGGTTGTGGCCAGAGACAAAAGAACCTGGACAATAGCCCAATACAATTATGAGTATGCACGCTGGGAAAAAGACCATTCGCCATACGACTTAAGTATGGAAGCAATCACCCACTGGAAGCCAATAATTTTACCCTGAAAGATAAATTATGAAACAGCCTTGCGAAGCAAATCAAAAGAGATCGAGAGCGAAGCGAACGGGTACCCGTGAATGGGCCACCGACACCGTGAATATTCAGATGGGCTGTGAGCACGGATGCTTGTATTGTTATGCCAGGGACATGATGGTACGGCGGTACAAAAAATGTACGAATTGGCTGGAGCCGGTCATCAATCAAAGAAAAGTCGATTTGGATTACCCAAAGTACAAGGGCGTTGTGATGTTCCCATCGACCCATGACATTACAGAAAAGAATATTTCGGAGTGCCTGTGTGTTATCAATAAACTCTTAGAGGCCGGCAACCAGGTTTTGATAGTAAGTAAACCGCAGCTGAAATGTATATCCCTGATCTGCGAGTCGATAAAAACCAACCATCCGGACAAATTCAAATCGAAGGTGACATTTAGATTCACGATCGGTTCGACCAGTGGTATGATCCTCAAGTTCTGGGAGCCCGGGGCCCCGGACTTCCTGGAGCGGTGGGAAAGTTTGAAATATGCGTACCATGCCGGCTTTAATACCAGCGTTTCATGCGAACCATACCTCGACCAGTGGCCGAACTACGTTTACGAGGCGACCGAAGAGTATGTAACCGACAAGATATGGGTGGGAATGTTGAGAGACTTCAATAACCGGGTGGTACTGGATGGGGTGACGCCGCGGCAGGAAGCGAGGTACGTAAAGCCGTTGAAGGCCCTGCAGAACCCGATGATCGTTAAGGCGATGTATCAAACAATGAAAGAACTTCCGAAGATCATTTGGAAGGATTCGATAAGAAATATAATCACGAAAGGAGTCATAAAATGACAGCGAAATATTGGACAAAGGACGGTGTGGTCATGTGCAGGTTATCGACAAAAACAGTATTTGTTTTTGAAAACCTGGACACCGGCGAGAAAGTTTTCCTCGATAATATGGCTGATGTTATAGAGACCGGATTCAAGCCGGTGGTCATGCCGACGATCAAGGCAAAGGGCAAAAAGAAAACAATATATCAGAAGCGAGCAGGCCAGCTCAAAGAGCCGAAGGTCAAAAAGCCAAAAGTCAAAACAGTGAAATCCGTTGGGAAGTCCGGGAGTGAATACAAAGGGGTCAAGCGTGAGGGAAAGAAGTTCTCAGGCTCCTACTGGGATGGAAAAAACAAGAAGGCCGTGTATCTGGGAATGTTCGAGAGTGAGCTGTTGGCCGCGGCCGCCGTACAGAAGAAGCTGGGCAACTACGGAGATGCCAGGCGACTTGAAAACGAACATCAAGAAGGCGATCCAGCCAAGCAGCCAATGGAAGAATGAAGCCCTTGCGGGGCCAAAGGAGGTGATGCCTAATGACTCCAGAATAGCAGGTTGTAAAAGTTGTGAAACATTACGTTTGAAAGTATGGATTTGCCCCCGTTAGACGCGGGGGCAATCTTTTTGGGGTATAAAAAAAGGAAAATATTCCCAAAATATATTTGACAAGGCCGGAAACAGTCGATAATAAGCAGGATATGGCTAAAAAGAAAAAGCCCAGGAAAAAGAAAAACGGCAGGCCATCACAGTACAAAGCCCGATACTGCGGGATGTTGATAAGGTTTTTCGACATTGAGCCGTTCGAGGAGGTGAGAATCCCGCACTACGATGAGTCGGGTAAGGAGCACAAATCAGGCCGGCACAAAGGCGAAACGATTGTTACTCACTACGAAATCCAAAGGAACCCCAACCGGACGCCGACCCTGCAGCGCTTCGCCAAAAAAATCAAGGTTGGCATATCGACAATTTACCGGTGGCTCGATGAAAACGAGGAGACTTTTAAGGCGGAGTTTCGGGACGCTTTCACGTGTGCGCGCGCGTGTAGAAGGAGTTTTCTAATAGAAAACGGACTTTGTGGATGCCACAGCCCCGCCTACGCGAAGTTCGTTGCGGTAAACTTAACTGACATGAAGGACACTCAAAAGCAGGAAGTGACAGGACCCGAAGGCAGGCCTATTCCGGTGAGCATAATTGATTACAGTACGGTTGATCTTGATAGCATAAAACCTAATGGAGATAAAGATGAACCGGCGTGATTTTCTAAAGGCTGCGGCGATGGTAACGATATCACCAGCGGTAACGATACCCAATAACATTGTCAATAGTGGATTTCACTACTGGCAGTTGGAGTATCTGAAATATTTCGATTTGGGTTTGGCCAGGTTTGGCATATTAGAATGGCACAGGAGGGCAAGGAAAACCACATTAGCGGTTAATCAATTAGCCAGGCAGGCCTGTAAGCATGCACATTGCAAATACGTTTATATCAGCCCCACCCAAGTCCAGACCAGGGCGCTAGTGTGGGACGACCCCAATATGCTGGCCAACGCCTTGCCGGACAAACGGCAGATGAACTATAAGCTGAATGAGACCAAGATGCTGGTGACATTTGAAAACGGGTCCATGATAAAGTTTGGCGGTTCAGATAATCCAGATGCGCTACGGGGTATAGATGCTGTCGGTGTGGTTCCTGATGAATTCGCACTCATTGACCCGACAGTTTGGTCGAAAATTTTCAGGCCGATTATGTCGGGCGAAGTCAAATATAAACGAAAGAAAAGTGAAGGTGAAATATCCCCGGAGATGCGGTGGGCATTATTTCTTTATACCCCCAAAGGAATTAACCATGCGCCATTGATGTTCAATATTGCTGCCTGTGTGGAGGACGAGGCCAAATTACCAAGACGCGGTAAAGCGGCTAAATGTAAGCCCGGCTGGTTCGCAAGCCGCCTGATAGCAGACGAGTCTGGTATTATCCCTCGCAAAGAGCTTGATATGATGCTTGAGGAAGTGGCTCAGGGCCTGATGACGATAGAAGATTACGATCAGGAGATGCAATGCCGCAGGGTGACAGACGAGGAGCGGACCTTAATTACTTCGAAAATGCTGGCACGGTTAGAACAGATTGAGTGGGAAATTTACAGGGACTCTGCCAAGGAGATACGCAGGATTGTTGCCATTGAACCGGCCTTTGGAGGTGACTTATGCTGTATCAAGGCCTTTGAGAACGGCCGGGAGATTACACAGCGGGGCCTGCACTTAAAATTAACTTCCGAAGTGTGCCACGTAGCGAAAGTAGTGGCGGAGGAGATAGATACCAGGAACTTCATTGTAGATTGTATCGGCGTTGGCAAAGGCGTTGCCGATTACCTGGCCGATGATGTAGCGGGTTATGACGTTCAATATTTCGATTCAGCGGCCAAGGCCAGAGTTAAAGGCGTTAAGTCCGATGTGATTGCCGATTGCAATTTGTGGGCCAACAAGAAAGCAGAGGCCGTCGCTTATGCCGCATCCCTGATTCGCAGGCTCAAAGTGGAGTCGATTGTCGATGCGGAGACCAAACGTCAGTTAGTTGCGTTATCAAAGTATAAAGTGACCGGCAGCGGGCGGACGATCATGATTCTGAATGATGATGTCAAGAAAGCTATTGGCTGTTCGCCTGATAAAGGGTTATGCTGGATTTACGGTCAGTGGGGCCTGCAATATGTTGACCCCATTCGAAACGAAGAACGGGTTCGCTATGATGAGGCCATGAAGGACCATAGAGAAAGAAAACGCCGGACCCGAAGGGGACGAAGACCGATGAGGATGGGATAACGAAGTATGAGTAAGATAGGCGTAGAAACATTAGCCAGTAGAATATCGAATGTTATCAATATTCACCGACAAGCCCAAGACGTGACAAATGCTGAAGTGATAGGTCTTTTAGAAATTATCAAATTAGATATATACAAAGATATGGCTGATGATGAGGACGAAGATGACCAAAAAGAATTAGCAACACCGGTTGACCCGCCGAGACCAAAGGGGAAAATTAAGGAATGGGCGTAAATATGCACCCCAAAACCACAGAAGGAGACGAAGAAATGAGAACATGGATGGTAAACAAATATGAGAATATTCGAGCAGTTATTTTTTTAGCTTTTATTTTCACTTCTATATCTCTATCAAACGTACAGTAATTATGAATTAAATGAAATACATCTTTTAAAGCATTATAAATATCCCTTAATGACCTATCTAATCCAGTAATATTTCTAACCAATGAATCAAAACTTAGTATGTTATGGGCTTTTAATGATACTTGTTCGAAACATAAACCCAAGATATTTTCATCTATTATTCCTGCTGGTTTATCAACTGTTTGAAATGAATCAATCATATTAGTATCCAGATAAGCTTTGACCATTAGCCATATAATATTTGTATCTTTATATACTGGGTTGTTTTTATCCAAAGAACGAATCGCGGTTTGTATTAATGATTTA